>Ga0181391_1000135_pt1 | contig 21411 bp, 8 predicted proteins | sample 14SPOviralmetaG_FD_130080 | JGI IMG/M metagenome (GOLD analysis project Ga0181391, IMG submission 130080) | Marine viral communities from the oligotrophic San Pedro Time Series (SPOT) site, San Pedro Channel, CA, USA - 14 SPOT_SRF_2010-08-11 | ecosystem: Environmental > Aquatic > Marine > Strait...
ATATTGGTGGTGGAACAACCACGGTTGGTACAGGTACTACTACTGTTACAACTACAATTCCTTCACACATCAACCTACCAAGCGATCTTTACAGATTAGCTGGTTTATACCAACGTTTTGGTCCTAGTGGTACGGGTAACGTAAATGAAAGAAACTATACATATAAAGAAATTGTTAAGGTTAGTAAAGATGAGGTTATGAGAATGACAATGAACCCACTAACTGCACCTAATATAAAAAGACCTGTTTATGTTTATAATTCAGCAGTTGATATAAACAATGCCACGTCTCAAGAGTTAAAAGTTCATTTATATCCACAAGCTATGGGTGCTGGAACAAGTGGAACTCTTACAAATGATATTAAAATAGATTATTATAAAAAACCAAATTTTACAAACAAGGTACATTGGGGTTACGTTGTTGTTAATCAAAAAGCTTTATATAACTACTCAACTAGCACTAACTTTGATTTACATCCATCTGAAGAAGAGCCGCTAGTTAGTAGAATATTAGAGTTGTCAGGTATTTCTATGCAAAGAGATGATGTACTTAGAGCTGCTACTACAGATAAGCAAATAACAAAACAAGAACAAAATAGTTAATTATGGGATTATCACAATCAGGAGGACTACTTCAAACATATCAATCTAATTATTATCCAACCGGCGATGCTGGCAATTATCAATTTACATCGTTAGATCATATTATAAATGGATTTTTAGTTGCTTATGTTGGTGAAAGTAAAATAATTTCTAAAGTTAATAGAACTGACGTGCAGTTTTATGCAATGAGGGCAACTCAAGAACTTTCTTATGACGTGCTAAGATCTTTTAAGTCTCAAGAAATTGTAGTGCCACCATCATTAACAATGATTTTACCTCAAGATTATGTTAATTATAGTAAAATAGTTAGGGTTGATTCTAATGGTGTTGAAAGAATACTTTACCCAACAGGTAAAACATCAAACCCATTTGCTATAACTCAAGATGCGGATGGTGTTTATCAAACAAGTGGTTCATCGCTAGTTGAAAAAAGTCCAAGCACAACTTTGCAAAGACAAAAAGATACTATAACTACTGATCCATATGCTGATGACACAACAGACATAGATATAGACAACAAAGGTAGAAGATATGGTTTAGATCCCCAATACGCTCAAACTAATGGTACTTTTTATATAGATTATCTTAGAGGTAACATACACTTTGGTTCATCTTTAGCCGGTCAAACAATAATACTTAAATATATTAGCGATGGATTAGGAACAGACGATGAAATGGTTATTCATAAATTTTGTGAAGAAGCTGTTTATAAGTGGATAGCATACGGAATACTATCAACTAGATCAAACATTCCAGAGTACATAGTACAAAGATACAAAAAAGAAAAGTTTGCTGAAACAAGAAAAGCAAAAATAAGGTTATCAAATATTAAAATAGAAGAATTTACTCAAGTGCTAAAAGGATTAAGTAAACCTATAAAGTAAAAACATGGCAGAACAAAAAAACACTTTTACTGGAGGGAAAATGAATAAAGATCTCGACAGTAGATTAATTAGAAAAGGAGAATACAGAAGCGCAACAAACGTGCAAGTTGTTTCAACTGGAACAAACTCTAGTGGAACAGTACAAAACATAATGGGAACAACATCTATTGGTGGTGTTCCTGTTGAAGCTTGGAATAATCTTGGTACAAACAAAAAACCAAAATGTGTAGCTAGCATTGCAGATGAAAAAAATGATAAAGCTTATTTTTTCTTTGCATCAGAGGAAAAAAGTTTAGCTGATATTTCTAGCTCTACTCTTCAGCAGTATTTTCCTAGGTTTTATTTTGATACAATAATAGAGCAGGATTTAGTAACCAACCAAACAACTCCAGTTGTTGTTGATGTTTTTAAAATAGTATATGTAAGAGGTGAATTTTTTGATACAAGTACATTTAATCTACCAGCGCAGGGCTGGACTACGTTTAAATGTAAGCCTAATATAACAAAGTACCTTAGAAAAGGCATGACAATAAACATGTTGAACAATATAGGTGTTTCCATTATTAAATCAAAAATAAAAGCAATTGACGGTGATAACGTTTTATTAACAGAAGAGCAAACAGTATTTGTAGGGCCAAACAGCGCTGCTCATATTGTTATTGAGTCGGATAGAGTCTTGAACTTTAAGTCAACATGGGAAGAAGGTAAATCAAATTTTATAACAGGTTTAAATATTATTGATGATTTATTATTTTGGACAGACAACTATAGTGAGCCTAAAAAAATAAATATCGAGAGGTGTAAGCAGGGTACAAATATAAATGGAGTGTTAAACGATTTTAAAACACAAACAATTTTATATATTGATGATCCTATTGATGATGGTTTTGTTGACGTTTCTACAGTAGATAATGAACTAGATAGTGGAAGTCCAACAAATGGATCTATAATAAATAATTATTTAAAAGAAGAACATATAACTGTTATTCGTAAAGCACCTACGAAAGCTCCAAGCTTAAGCATGAAAAACGCTGTTAGGGAAAACACAACTAACATTATTGTTGATTATATATTTGTTGATGGTAACGTTGATGATAGTTTAAACTTTGGAGATATAAAAATAATAACAAGTGATAACTTGCTGCAATCTAATTTTAGACCAGATGATTTATTAACCATAACAGAGGAAACAGATGAAAACGCAGTAGTATTAAAAGCTAAATTTATAGGTTATCTAAAATTAGGTTTAGAAGCCGGAGATAAACCTGTTCCAACTCTATCTATCACAGATACAATAAAAATAGAAATAATAACAGACCTTACAGCATCTATAGATAATATTGAGTGGAATATAAGTATAGATCAACCACCTCCATTATTTGAAACAAAGTTAGGTAGGTTTGGTTATAGATATAAGTACACTGACGGTGAGTACTCTAGTTTTTCCCCTTGGTCTGAATTAGCTTTTATTCCTGATAACTTTGATTACACTGCTAAAAAAGGTCACAACTTAGGAATGGTAAATAGTATTAGGGAGTTGATAGTAAAAGATTTTATTCCTTATAAAAAACCTTTAGATGTTACTTCTATTGATATTTTATTTAAAGCAACAGATTCTCCTAGTGTATACATTGTTAAAACAATTAATAAAAACAAAGACTCTGAATGGGAGTTGTTTACTCCTGATGGAGAAGTAGATACAATAGATATAAAAACTGGAGAGTTATCTATAACATCAGAAATGGTACATAGAGTGCTACCAGCTAGTCAAACTTTAAGATCTTGGGACAATGTACCTAGATATGCTTTAGCTCAAGAAATAGTTGGTAACAGGCTTTTATACGCAAACTACACTCAAGGTTACGAACTAGGTGGACCTATAAATATAGACCAAGTTGTTATTAGTAACAATGAGGCTAATGAGTATAATCCTAAAAAATCATTAAAAACACTTAGAGATTACAAAATTGGATTAGTATATGGAGATAAGTACGGCAGAGAAACACCAGTTGTTACCTCCGGTTATACTATGACAAACGAAGTTGATGGTACCTCATCATCGCTTACTGGAGATATTTCTTTACCTAAAGACTTATGCGCCATGAGTAATAGTTTTCAAGTATCTCAATCTTGGGGTACCGAAAATATAGGAGCTAATCCTCCGGAGTGGATAGAGTATGTTAAGTATTACGTAAAAGAAACTTCTAACGAGTACTATAATTTAATAATGGATAGGTGGTACGACGCTGGTGATGGTAATATTTGGATATCGTTTAACTCAGCTGATAGAAACAAAGTAGATGAAGAAACTTATTTAATATTAAAGAACGAAAACGGATCAAACAGCCCAGTTTTAGATGAAGCTAGATATAAAATACTAGCTATTAAAGATGAGGCACCAGATTCTATAAAAACAGTATCAGTGCCAATTGGTGAAATACCTATAGGTAATGTTTTACCTAGTACAACTGGTACATCAATATGGGCTACAGGTAGTGATGCCTCATATGGAACACCTACAGAGTTATATAAAAACACAAAGCTAACAATAACCTCTCCAACATGGAGCAGTAGTGGTATAGGTAATGGTAATCCAGCTTCTCCACTTGACGTTTTTAATACTAAGGACAAGGGTAATATTAGAATTAGAATAGTAGGTACAAGTGGTACCGCTACGGATGATTTAGGTAATATTACTGGTGGCGTAATAAAAAGTGAATGGAGAACTTTATCAAACTTTTCTAAATCAACAGACAGTACTGGAGACGACCAAGTTATATTAAATTGGAATAAGAAGTTTATAAAAAACGACGTTGATATGTTATCTAGGTTTCAAAGTTTAGAAAACCTTACAGATAGTATTTACGATTCAAGTAGTTTACTATACTCTATTGAGTTTGAACAAGATAAAAAAATTGAAGGAGCTAGGTTTGATGCTAAGTTTTTTGTTAAAATACAAAAAGATGTAGTAGCAAGCCAGAGTGTAGCAAACGACTCTAACTCACCATTTGAATATATTACTGATAATATTTTTGAATTTTCTTACATAGAAGCTAGCTATGAAAATGGAGAAGAAATGGATGTTAATCCAAGCTCACTAAGTATTGATTATCAAGCTTCTTTTACAGCTGGAGGAAGTAGTAGCACAGGTTGGTTCAATGGTGTTTTTACAGGTATTATTGGTGTTACTCAGGAGGAAGATTTTGCAACAGCTGGTAGTAATACAGATTATGACCAACAAGTAGAAGGTGTAGGTTCTCAATACGGCATACCTCCTGCTTTACTGTATCATATAACAGAATTTCCACAAGCTGAATACAGTGCGATTGGATCGCCTTTTGTAAACTTAAATTTAGCCACAAGAGATTTCTGGGATAACTACGAACAACATAATGATGTTAGTAGTGATAGAGTTTTTATAGATGGTATTAACGTTGCTAACACGATGAGGTTAGAACGTAGAATAGATAACCCAGATTTACCAGAAACAATTATTGGTAATCATACTATTACTAACGATGGTAACATATCTAAGATTGATCCATTCATGACTGGTTTTATGTCAATACCCAACTCTAACGTTGTTGGAGCGTCAGACGGTACGTATGGGTGTATGGTTCTTTCTTATAATTCCCTTGAACCAAAACTTAACGGAAACCAAAGTCTTGCATCTGGACAAGAAATAACTGGTGGGATAAACCCATTAATTGAAAAGTTAAAACCTGGTCAGTTGTTTCAATTTTCTGATAACACTATTGATACTGATGGAAACAAAGTTGTATACTCAGTTTTAGGTGTACCATATAGTTCTTTTGACTCGGGAACACTTGCAAATAGAAACTTTTTTCCAGATCCAATTACTGTTTATGACGACGATATATATGAAAATAATCCACAAATCTATAACCAAGTTAATAATCAAATAACAGATGGTAAAGCTAGACGTACAGCTATTATTGAATTTAGAAGAATAAATGTTAACACTGGAGCGTTATTAACACAAGGGTTAGATGCAAGTGAATTTGATCCAAGAGCTTATTTGCACCATGATGGTAGAGACACTAGAAGTATAATGTTAGTAAGTAAAGAGTTTTCAACACTTGAAGATGAGTCAACTGAATCTGAATTAGGTTCGTGTTGGGAAACTGAACCTAAAAAAGATTCTGATGTTGATTTGTACTACGAGGCTTCAAGTGCTGTACCAATGTTTCTTAGTCAAAACAATGCTTTTGATTTTGCTCCAATAAATTCAAAGGTTTCAATAAAAAGACAATTAGAATCTATACCACTTGAAGACGAAGACCCTATCAATAAAAGTTTAGTTCCTGTAAAACTAAATCTTCCTGTAGAAGTAAACGTTGTAGCTGACGTTGAGCAGGTTCAAAACCCTTCAGACGAAACAATAAACCACAGAGTTAATAACATACACTTTGCTGAAACAAAAATTGAAGGTTCAGAATTAATAAAAGAAAGTGTTGTAGTTAGTATTGTAGCAACTAATAGCAATGAAGATTCTAGTGATTTTGGAGTTGAATCTTTATACGCAAAAAATATAGGTGTAAACGATATTGTATTATTTGAACATCCTGATGGAACTATTACTAGAAGTAAAATTTTAAATTATTATACTCCATCTAATAATAATGGGATATTTGGAGGAACTCTTACTGAATCGGACGAGTTAATTGGTATTAACACAGGACAGTTTTCGTTTAAAAAAGTAGAAGATTCAGAAAAAACCTTTATATATAACGAAGGTATTCTTTCTTGTTTAGTGGGAACAACGTCACCACCACAAGTTGGTGATTACGTTTCTAGCGTTAAATTTGTAAATTCTGAAGGTGTTCTTGTAAGTTTAGTAATACCAGATGGTGTTATGGTAACTTCACTAACATACACATCAGCTGTAGATACGAACGTATACACTTTTTCTTATCCAAATTCTTTTTTCTTAAGCAATTTACCATCAGGTGTATCAGAGGTGTTTATTTTTTACAAAAAACCAACTGGATACTATGAGATTGAAAAAGAAGTTTGGCACCAACCAGTTGTACTACCTTGGCACAATTGTTATTCTTTTGGTAATGGAGTAGAATCTGATAGAATTAGAGACGATTTCAATGCTCCACAAATTGATAATGGAGTTAAAGTGTCTACTACTTTTTCTGGGTACAAAAAAGAAACGATAGGTAGTGGTTTAATATACTCTGGATTATATAACTCAACTTCTCAAGTAAACGATCTCAACGAATTTAACATGTCTGAGAAAATAACTAAAGAGTTAAACCCTTCTCACGGCTCAATACAAGCTTTAAAAACAAGAAACTCTGATGTTGTTGTTTTAGCTGAAGATAAGGTGTTAAAAATAACAGCAAACAAAGATGCTTTATTTAATGCAGACGGAAACCCTCAGTTACTAGCTTCTAATAGAGTTCTTGGAACTGCAATACCTTTTGTTGGTGATTATGGTATTTCTAAAAATCCAGAGTCATTAGCATCAGATCAATATAGATTATACTTTACAGATAAACAAAGAGGAGCAGTGTTAAGATTATCAAGAGACGGTTTAACTCCTATCTCAGACGTTGGTATGCAAAATTGGTTTAGATCAAATTTAAAAAACGCTGACGGTATACTAGGAACTTTTGATGATATTTCTAATGAGTATAATGTTTCTTTAACTGGAGGAGTTTTTAGCAATAATGCAAATAACGGTGTAACTGTTTCTTTTAGCGAACAATCTAAGGGTTGGGTTAGTTTTAAATCTTTTGTGCCAAGTAGTGGTATTTCTAGTAACAGTCAATATTTAACTACGTATAACGAAAACATATACAAGCATCACAGCTCTAGTGTTTATAATACTTTTTACGACAAACCGTTTGCAGAATCTTCGTTGTTAACTTATTTTAATGAAGCACCTGGAACTATTAAATCATTTAAAAGTTTAAGTTATGAAGGTACAGAGTCTAGGGTGATACAATTTAACTCAATTACTTCTGAGTTTTATGACGGTAATTTAACTTTTGTTGATGGACAAGCTGTCGCGGCTACACAAGATACTTCTAATTTTAATGATAACCAATATTATAATCAACAGGGAAGAGACGGTTGGTATGTTAGTGGTTTAACTACAGATTTAGAGTCTGGAAAAGTTGACGAGTTTATACAAAAAGAAGGTAAATATTTTAATTACATAAAAGGAATAAAGTTAAACGAAGACATAGTTGACACATCGTCTTTTACTGTACAAGGAATAGGACAAATATCTGTTGACGCAGAGTGGTTTGATGAGGGTAATAATAATACTAGTACCTGTTCTCCGCCCTGTGGTGACGGTGAAACGTGCGTTGAAGGAACATGTGTACCAATAGTATACAATGTTACCGGTTGTACTGATGTTACAGCTTGTAATTACAATTCTAACGCAACAATTGACGCAACACCAACTATGTGTATTTACAACTGCCAAGGTTGCACAGATCCACTATCTTCAAACTACGATCCACAAGCAACTATTGATGACGGTTCTTGTTTAGCGTATCAAATAGGGTGTATGGATCCACTAGCTTTAAACTCTTGTAATGAGTGTACTATTGATGGAGCTTGGGACAATGGTGTTGAAGGTGGAACATTTGTTGAAATACAATTTTTTAGCTGTGAGTACGAAGGAACACAAATAGAGGTTCCTGGTTGTATGGACGCCCTGGCTTGTAATTATAATGAAAACGCCACGTTTAATCCAAGTGAAAGTGATGCAATAATAGAGTGTAACTATGAAACACTATCAAGCATTATAGGCGAAGATCAAGCAGAACAGTTTATTTTACAAAACTGCTGTGTCTTACCAGGTGATCCTCTGTATTCAACTTTACCTAATTGTCAAAACGCCTCAGACTACGGCTGTACAGATAGCACAGCATGCAACTATGATTCGCTAGCAATAATTGATGATGAGTCGTGCGTTTATATAGACCCTAATAATCAAGGTTTTATTGATTGTGATGGAAACTGTGAAGATGGATTTGTATTTGTACCAGCGTTGGGTGTTTGTAAGGAAGAAATTGTTGGTTGTATGGATGAACTTGCGTGTAATTATGATTCATTTGCAAATATTGAAAACACAAATCTAATCAACAATGGTTGCACTTATACTCTTGGTCCAGGTTTTGAATGTGATGGTACTTGCAAAGATGGTTACACATTAATAGGTAGCCTTGACCCGCTTGTTGGTGATGAGTGTATTCCAGATCCAGGCACTCCTATTACAGGTTGTTTAGATGCTACGGCTTTTAATTATAACTGCGCAACAGGCTATGAATCACCTGGTTGGGTTGGTACACCATATGAAAATATTTTTGATGAAGCTCAAGCAAATTTAAACCCTTGGAACCCTGGTCTTGGATGGAGCAACGGCGGTGCTACATCTCTTTTTGGTGATGGTTGGTATGGTTGTAATTTAAATGAAACCTATGGTACACCTTATGGTACAGTAACTCAACCTCAAGTAACAGTAGACGATGGTTCGTGTATTCCAGTTGTTTTTGGTTGTATGGATGCAACGTTTCAACCAAACACCTTGGTAGAGGGTTACCCAGGTGGACCTCAATATTTATATAATTATAATCCAGAAGCTAACGTTCACGCTGTAAGTGCATTTGATGGTAGTGATCCATGTGTAGTTGACCCACTTTTACCAGTGTATGGTTGTATGGATACCGGTAGTTTATTGATTGATAACGGAGATCCATTTGACTCTCCTTACCCTGGGTATCCAGCAACTAATTATAATCAATTTGCTAATATTAACGAAACTAGTAGTACAAACACGGCAAATCCATGTAGTTACATTAGTGTTAATATGGGATGTACAGATCCGCTGGCAGTTAACTATGAATCTAACGCAGTGGTTGATAATGGTAGTTGTTACTATTTAGCAGGTTGTACAGATCCAAACGCTTGCAACTACAATGAAAACGCAGATAGTGATGATGGTAGTTGTGTTGAGTATGGTGCGGTAATTGAAGGTTGCACAAGTCCATTAGCTTATAACTACGATCCTTGCGCTAGTGATGATGATGGTAGCTGCGGGTTTGATGGTATCGAAGATGATTGTGGAGTTTTAGTTTACCCTACTGGATTTGCGCTAGGGTTTTTTACTGGTATATATGTTGCACCAGAAGACACTCCGGAGTGGAACGCTTCTTGTAGTGGTTGTATGGATCCTGCTATGCAAAACTACGATGCTAGTGCAACTATCGATGATGGTTCTTGTAATGGTGTTATTGAGGGCTGCACTAATCCAAATGCTATAAACTACAACTCTCTAGCAAACGTAGACAATGGTTCATGTGTTGTTGAAGTTGATGGCTGTACTGATCCAAGCGCTTTCAACTATGACTCCGCGGCAAATGTAGATGATGGAAGTTGCTATGCCATTGTTGAGGGATGTATGGATATTTACGCTTTAAACTTTAATATTACTAGTACTAACGAATCTGGAACCTTACTTGGTCAAGGAATAGATGTAAACACACAAGATGATTCTTGTATTGAAGTGGTATTTGGGTGTCTTGACCCTACAGCAGAGAACTTTAATCCGCTAGCAAATACATCAACAGAGTTGCAAAGTCAAATGGGTAGTTACTACGACTCTTTTACACCAGGTGAAGATTGTTACTACAACACCATAACACTAACTTTCCAAAATTACGGAGATGATGTTATAACAATAAACCCTTCAAACACTGGTGTAGATGGTGGTGCAGTTGATGGAAACAACACTACTGGTGCAGTTGATCCTATGACTGGACTACCAATAACAGATGGTACAGATTGTGTAGATGGAATAAGTATAACTACAGGTGAATCCTGTTAATAATAAATAAATTATGCCAACATTAGTAAACAATAACCTAAGTTTTGTAAGTATTGGAAGTAGTATAAATACTAATATAGCTTCAACAGCAAACACAGCATTTTTAGAAAACCTATCCACAGCAAATCCCTGGGCGTCTGGTGGTAATGAGCGTCAGAAAGCAATACCTAACACTCAAACTTTAAAAACTGCATATAAATTTAATTTAGAAGCAGCTGGACCACAAAATATAAATGCTAATACTTTTCCTGAGTTATTACAACCTCCATATAATATTGGTAATGGAGCAGGTGGTGAGTGGAGATTATGCACTAATGACTTAACTATAAGCGGTGCGCCTGGTGTGAAAAGAATATACAAAGATTTATATGATTATCAACCTTATGTACTACAGGAAATGATGATTGGTTATGGTAATACATCCAACAACCAGTTAAATTTTTTGCAATTGAACAATTACAACACTGCTGGGTTACCAACTGGAGCTACGTTTTATACAAAAGAAAGACACCCTTTATACAAGACAAACCTAGACCCAAACGCTTTACGTTATGGACCCACGTATTCAAATCAAGCTATTTTTTATGAAGGTAACGCTTCGTTACACTTAAGTGAAGCAGAGTGGGGTTACTATAATAACGTACCAGAACCTGAACCTTTTATTTTTGAAATACAAAACAGCTTAGCTCAGGCTTCTAATGCTAGTTCCGATGGAGCTGGTCTTGGGTCAAATTTATTCCAAGATTGGGGATGGGATGGAAATCCATATACGCATAAAGTTTTTTCATTTAGCCACGTTGTGCACGAAGGTTACATACACGCTAGCGCTTCTCTTTTACAAGGTAACAGTTCGGATTCTCAATGGTATGACGGTGGTGCACAGAGTTATAGTAGTACTTACGGTTGGTATAACTCATCTTGGGCAAATAAAGATTTTGCAAGCAACATGTACGACGCTGTTGAAGCTGATTATATACTTGATGGTATATCTTGGGATGTAGATGGTAACGGTGATCAATTAAACACAGGTTATAACTCTGAGTATGACATGAAGTTTACTAGTGAAGCTTCTAACTCAGGTTTAAGAAGATGGCCAACTGTTGCTAGTTTAGCTCCAGCGGGTCAAGCACTATCTACCATGAATCAGTTTTTAAAATACGTTGTTTTATTTAATACACATGGAGTACAAACAAGAGAGGAGTGGTTGCAAGATGGTTTTAATGTTACTAATTTATATCCTGATTACTATGGAAAAGAGCAAAACACAGTTGGGGTAAGTGGTAATAAGGTTATTGCTATTGCAATTCTTTCAGACGGAATTGCTCCAAATGGTCAAGGAAAGCTAACTAATACGCAAGGAGAATACTCGCAGGTTACAACAACAACTATATTTCGTCAAAATCAACTAACAACACCAAGTGCCGCAAACGGTTGGCAATCTAATTTTATTGAAGAAATTGATTTTGAAGGGGAAGCAAAGTTTTTACAAACATCATAAACTAATTATATAATGATTAAATCAGAAATTCAACTTATAGGTTTTGAAAAAGAAGAGTTTGCTATTGTTGGTGAAAGTGGGTGGACCATAAAAAGAGAAACTCTAGACGAAAGTCTTATTGAAAGAGGTTTAGATCCTAGCATAAACGCGTGGAGATTAAGTGGTCAAGTCTATAGTAATAAAAGAAAGTCTATAGCCAAAATAGTTATAGATGCTCCTTTTGGAGAACACTTTACTACTGTACCATATATTATTACAGATTTTAAAAATAACATATTTTTAAAGCCAATTAAAGTATTTAAAACTAACAATAAAATAACTTCGTATGGGTTTGCTATAATATATAAAAACAATACTGAAACAACTAAAGTAGACGCACTTAAAGCATCTATTAAATACGAAACAAAAACAATAGTTACTAGAAGTATTACTATTGATAAAATAAATTTTGGTAGCAATATAATTAAATCAACTGGTGAAACAAGAGAAATGAAAGTATATGGTGCGCCAACAGCTACATTTGGTATTGCTATTAATGAAAATTTTGTTGAAACAGTTGAAGGTGAAAAATACTTTGAAAAAGTTTCTGATAAACCACTTGTTAAAAAGAAAGAAGCTGAAGGTCGTAGTGAGGAGTTATTTAAAAAAGATTTAAGAAAAAACTTAGGGTTATCACAAGTTGATTCGGCTACATTTAATTACGGTCAAGATGTTAACATAATAAAAGGAACAATAGATTCTACTGGAGTGTTTTCTTTTAATCAAAAGTTTCCTAGTAATATTGTTTTAAAAACACTTGTTAATGGTGCAAAGTCTTCTACAGCTACAATTGTGTTTGACAAAACAACTGATGTTAAAGTTGGTGATCGAATATATGCAAGTTCAATACCTACATCAACACCTATTACTGTAAGTACAGTTAACGCTGATGGTGTTACGTTGGTGTTAGACACAGCTATTACTATAGCTGACAATATTGGTGTTAAATTTAAAAGAGTAAGATCTTATAGTGTAGATATCGTACCAGACCTAACATCAACACTAGGTCCTAACATGCCAGTGGTTGACCCGTTGTTTAGACTAAGTCAACCTATGGACCCTATACTTACAATAAGACATGCTGTTCCAAGTGGCATGAAGTTAACTCACTCATCTATAGTTGGTTTAGTTCCACCTACCACCGCAACTGGACTAGGTGATGGAGGTGATTTTGATATACTTTTCCCTGGTAAAGTAAATCTACTAGGAAGCTCTTTAACAAATAAATTAAAGTCAAGAGCTACAATAACTCTGCTTTACGATCTAAATGATGGTGCAGAGGTATTTTCTGCGGTAAAAGCACCTGTGTTTAATTTTAAAGACGGTACAAACTCTAATTGGACAAATGTTCTTAGCTCAGAAAACGGAGGTACAAAAATTTCTATAAATAATATTTCTTATGAAACAGCTGTTGGATTAAACACAATTGTTTTAAAATACGAAATTAATATAATTAAATGGGGTACAGAAGATGTAACAATGGTATTAGATATAGAAGACTTTTCAACAATAGCTTAAATTTAAAAACATGGTAAAACTAACTTTTGCAAACGGAACACCTAACACATCTTTAGAAATTGGAGATAAAGTATACACTATAAACAATGGGGTTTCAAGTCAATATAACGACGTTGAAGATGGTGGTTATAATTGCATCGGTGTTGTTGCTAATATTACAATAATTAACGGTGGTTTTATTGTATATGTAGCTGAACAACCCGTTGGATTTAGTGGAGCACCACTAGCAGATACTTTTATATTCTTTGCAAAAAACAATGATGCCGAGTTGTCTTCTTTAAAAGGATATTTTCTTAGCGCTAATATAAAAAACAACTCAAATAAAAAAGCTAATTTATTTTCTTTAAATTGCAACTTCACACAATCTAGTAAATAAGAGCAAAGAAATGTAACTATACTATATAGTTAAATTTAATAAAATGAATATTAGGAAATTAAAAGAAAGTGATTGGAGTACACTTCAAGACTGGTGGAATAATTGGCCAGATTGGGTACCACCACAAAAGGACTTTTTGCCAGACAACGGAACAGGTGGATTGATAGTTGAGAAAAATAACACACCTATTATAGCTGGATTTATTTACTTTGCCTTAAATTCTAAGGCATCTTTTTTTGAGTGGGTAATAGCTAACCCAAAATATAAAGATAAAGACAGAGATGAAGCTATAAAATTATTAATAACAACAGCTGAAGAGTTTGCTAAGAGTGCTGGTAAAAAATACATGTGCTCTTTTGTAGGTAAGCAAAACCCAAGGCTATTAAAAACACATAAAGAACTAGGGTGGGATTTAGGGCAAGTGACATCTTACGAACTAACTAAAGTATTATAACATGGGAAAAAGTAATGCAAAAAAACAAATGGAAAAAAACCAGGAGCTGGGAGATGAAGCTAGGTTACAAACGCAAGCAATGAAACAACAATATGCGGACATGGAGTTTAGTAATCCATTTTTAAATCAAACTAATTTCATGAGTGGTTTGCAAAATCAAATGTCTGGATTAACAAACGTATACTCTGGTTTAGAAAATACAGCAGAAGACCTAACTATTAACCAACAACAAGCTCAATTTGAAGCTCAACAAATGCAGCAAAATCAAGCTAACATACTAGGGGGATTAAGAGGTGCAGCTGGTGGATCTGGTATAGCAGCGTTAGCTCAATCATTAGCTCAACAAGGACAAATAGGTGCTCAAAGAGCATCAGCCTCAATAGGACAACAAGAATCTAGAAACCAAGCAATAGCCGCACAACAAGCTGCAAGACTTCAAAGTCAAGAAGCTGGATACGCTGGGTCTCTACAACAAATGCAAGCACAAGAAGCTTCAAGACTACAAGGTGCAGAAGCTCAAGCTAGCATGATGTTGCAAGGTCAAGAAAGACAAGGTGAGCTTGGTCTACAAAACATGGAGTTACAAAGAGCAGAAAACCTATTAGGTATGCAACAAATGGAACAAGCTGGATATCAAGACGCAGCTTTAAACTGGCAAGGACAAAGAAATAAAGGTTTAGATGCTTTCACAACAATTGCTTCGGCAGGTGTTGAAGCAGGTGTTCAAGCGCTTGTGCCTGTGCCAAAAATTCCAGTTTAGTAAATTTAAAAAATAATATAATATGGCAGCAGATGCAAATTTAATGAGAGGAGCCTACATGGCTGCTCTAGGTGGAACAAACGCAAGGGGGTTTGGTAGACAAACAGATAGAATATTTGGATCTCTTGCAAAAATAGGTGGGTCAGTTAGTAAAGCAGCTGGAACGTACGTTAAAAATAGATCAACTGAATTTGACACCGCAGCAAACACGGCTTTTGCTAGTGCTGGAGATTATTCAGATGAAGATTGGAACTTAAGATACGATCAAGTTAATGCTATGAAAAAAGATTACATACTTGGTAATAGAAAAGAAAGAGCCGATATAATGAGGGAGTTTGGTAAGCTAACTAATGAGCAAAAAGAAACAGATGATACTAGAGTTCTAATAGGTGAAGGAGGTCTTGGACCAAATGGTTTTACAGATGATTTTAAAGCTAGTGATATGGGTCTTGACTTTCAAGGTATAATGTCAGGTACAATACCAGTAAGCTACGATCCAATAACTGGGGCTCCTGGTTACAAGTTTACTACAAATAATAGTATGGATAACTTTGAAATAGCTAAAGACTATTTTTTAACAACACATGATTTTGATTTAGATTTTTTTAGTGATAACGAAATAGATTTATATGATAAAGAAAACGAGTCAGGTCAAAAATATAAAGAAAGTATTATAAATTGGTACAAGCTTAACAACGCCGACGAAGAACAAACAGCTTTAACTGCAACTGGAAGCGAAGAGAGAACAACAAGTGGAAAGGCTCTTGACCAAATGTTTTCTACAGAAAAAAAGTGGCACTCAATTGAAGAAACAAGAAGGTTGTTAAAAGAAAATACTGTTGATGTAAATGCTAAAAAATTTATAATGAATAGTGCTAACAACATGAGAATTAAATCATCTAAAGTTTTACCAGGTACAAACGGTGCTTTTCCTTATGAAGTTGTTAAAGCTGATATTGTAGATAGTCTTTTAGGAATGGATGGTGTTAACTTATCTTCTCTCGCTAGAGATCCAATGTTTAGTGGTTCTAATAGAACTTGGAAAACAGACATGATCGAAGCTTTAACAAAAAGTAATTATTCAGAACTTGGAATACCACTAACTGAAGAAGAAGCAAAGTTAATGGACGAAACACCTAGAACACCAATAACTAGAATGGACGCTAGAATAATAGTACAAAACATCATGCAAGATGAAGACATGTATGCTGAGTATTTAGCTGAGTACTTTACTAAGTTTCATGAGCAGAACTGGAACAAAGGTGCTCTAGCAAGACAAGGTGGAGACACAGGAAACGATGTGAATCCAAATAGCTTTATGTAAAAAAAATTAATAACGGGTAACTAACGAAACAGTATGGAAGAATATATAGTTGACGGCTTTGATGAGCCGTTTAAAGTAAATCCAAATAAGAAAAATGATTTTCTTGATTGGGCTAAAAAAAATAATAAAACATTTGAATTAAAAACTCCTGAAGTAAAGATATCGGGAAACCAGAACGACCCTGCAAACAGTGCGACTGTGGGGTCAGATCTAAGCACAGAGACGAATCTGTCTCAAAACAATCAACAACAAAATACGGAATTAATATCGGACAATACTTCTTCGGAGTCACAAGAAGCATATGACTTTGATTTTAGTAATGCAGACTTTTGGGCTGGAAACGAACAAGAAGGTGTTGGAAAACTAAAAAGTTTGTTTGGAAAAGACGAGAACGCTATATACGACTTTAGTACTTCTATTTTATCTAACAGTCGGGTTGAAATAACTCATAAAAAAACTGGTAAAAAAACACAAGTTCATTTTAACCAAGACCTAGAAGATTTTAAAACAGAGGAAGGTACCACAGCTCAAAGGATAGCTGAAGGAGGAAGCTTTTTAGAAATGTTTACAGGTGATAGAAGAAGAACAACAGAAGAACAACAAGAACTACTAGCTCAAAGTATAGATGATAACTCATCTAAATTATACAACTTTTTAAACGAGACGTTGAGTGATTCAGAGCGACTAAAACTAGAAGGTAACATAAATGATTTAGTTAAAAAAGCAGATGCTTTACCAACGGTAAATAAAAAAGAGAAAGATGACATTAAAAAGAAGTATTATAATGTTATTGATCCTAAAACTAATAAAGAAAAAGATATATTTAAACCCTATGTTGAAGCTCAAACGGTAGTTTTTTTTACATCAACAAGAACCGCTCAAGTAACCGTAAAACCCTACGAAGCAGAACTCAATCAAGCCGAGCGTGAACTAATTTCAATTGGTGTAGAAAACCCAACAACAAAACAAATACAAAATCACGCTAAAAAAATTCTTGTTCAAAGAGATATTAAAGAACTTTACGATAGTAAGTACAGTAAGTTTACTAGTAGTAATAAAGTTGAAGGCAATTGGTGGGGATTAGGACTTATAAAAAGAGGTAACAAAGACGAACTAAAAGTAGCGTCACAATTAAAAACAAAAAAAGAAGTCGACGAACTAGCTAGATACGAATTAGAAAACGAAAGTAGATTTAATGCATTAAAAAATACTCCAGAAGGTCAGAACGTTGAGCTGTTTTCAAATTTAGTTGAAGATGAAAACTATGAGTTCGACATTGATGGTCAAGACTACGTAACGTTAAGAGGCGGAAAAAAAGTTCCAAAGGACACCTATGAAGATTACCAAAGTGATTTAGCTACTATTAAAAGTCAGTTTGAAGAGTATAACAATTGGTTAGACGAAAACAACGAAGTTGTTCAAAATCTTAAAGACAGTAAGTATAAGAACTGGTTAATGCAAAGAAATTATAACGACTTTGAGAAATTTATACACAACATAGATAGTGGGGTTGAAAGGATAGCTGTTGGTGCAGCTTATATGATGCGAAAAGGAACTGGCGCTATTGGCAATTTAGTTGGGATTGGAAAAGATAATAAAAGTGTTGATGAAGTTAAGCTTGATTACGATAAGATGGCTAGCATATATAAGTCTTATTACCAACCAGACATTAAGTTTGAAGACGCTTTTGATAGTTCATTTAATATGGGTAAATTTATTGGTCAAGAGTTTGGTACTCAGTTGCCAATATTTGCTACACTAGCTGTGCCGTATGTTGGTATAGCTGGCTTAGGTTTGTCTAGTGCAGGTGACAACTGGTCAGAGATGGTTAGAAAAGATAAAGAGACTGGATCTGAAACTTCATTGTTTAAAAAGTTTGTTACTAGTGCTGGATATGGAACAGCTGAAGTTGTATTCGATAGATGGATTACTAGAGCAAACATGATGAGATCTCTTAGAAATGTAGGTCAAGTAGGTAAAGTGTGGGACAACAAGGGTTTAGAAGGGCTAAAAAATCATTTCAAAAAAAATAGTTTTGCCGCTTTTGTTTACAACCCTGTTTCAGAAATAGCATCTGAAAGCTTTACAACAATAACACAGAACGCTATTACCGGTAGGCCGTTAACAGAAAATTTAGGTCATGCTGCTTTTAGTGGTGGTATGTTTGGTCTTGTATTTGGTGGATCTCCTTTTATAAAAGGTGTAATGATGAATAAGTTTGCTGATCCAGATGCACTACTAAGACACCAAGAAAATACTGAAAAAATATCAGATTTACAACAAGAGCTAGATTGGGCCGAAGAAGCTGGAGCATCACAAGAGGTGGTAGATGAAATATCAAATCAGGTTGCAGAACTGATGGGTGAAAACCAAACAATATTAAATTCAGAATTATCTAAGTTATCTAATTTAGAAAAAAATTATGTTAAACCTTACTTAAAACTTCTTGAGAAAGAACAAGAATTAACTCAAAGAGGTAGAGTTATTGAAAATGATAATGGTCTTTCTAGAGCAAGAAAAAATAAACTATTAGAAAAAATAAACTTTGAAATTACTAACGTAAGAGACTTATTACAAAAAATGAGAGATCCTAAAGTGTTTGGTAGCGCTTACAATGCTTTTCTTGTTAGTGAAAAAGAAGATGATTTAAAAAGAAAAGAAACTATAAGAGAAAAAGCTATATCACAATTAAAACTAGAAGGTCAAGAAAAACCTAGTGATGGTAAAATAAACGACCGAATGAGGTTGGTGTATAACGCTGAAGAGATAAATAAAGACTACAAAGAAAAAACTAAAACTGGACTTGGCAAAGGATTAAAAAACTTTCAAACAGTTGAAGAAGCTGCTGCGTACATTGAGAAAATGGACATAGATATTGTTGAAAAAGAAAAATTAATTGAAGGTCTTAAAGCGGGTAATCATGGTGGTTTTATTGATACAACAAAAGAAGGTGTTAAAGAAAAAACATACTTTGAATTTCAAGTTGTAGAGAACATGGCAAAAGAAGGTCGTCTTGAAACAAGAACACATGAACTTGGACATCGTGTTTTAGCTGAGGCAATAGGTACAAACCCTGAGGCCTTTAGAGGTATAGCAGAACAAATACTAGAGTATACTAAAAGCAGAAACCCTGCTGCGCACTTATTATTAATGTCTAGATCAAAAGGCCAAAACATTGATGAAGTTTTAACAAACTTTATGGAACTAGTTGCTTCAAATAAACTTGATTTAAATAGTGATAAAAACAAAGGACTAGGAGCACTAATGGCCTTTATGTTTGGTAAAGGTACTGGTGTTGATTATGATTTTAAAGGAGAGACAGATGCTGTTAACTTTGTAATACAATTAGCTAAGAAAATTAAAAACGGTACAATTGATTTTAAAGAAATAACAGAACAGGTTAGAGAAAGTAAAGTAGCTAAAGAAGCTAGAGAGTCTGTAGGAGATCCTGACGGTGATGGTAGCAAGGCGTCTAAGAAAATTAAGTTTGACGCTAAGCCGTATGTAGACGAACTTTATATTAATAATAAAACAGGCAAAACCTATACTAGAGAAGAGTGGGGTTATTATGAAGACAAAATAGTAGATGGTAAAAAAGTAAAAGTTTGGAACGAAGGTGGAGGTGGAGCTAAAAGAGCTATTAATGAAATAAAAGAGAAAAGAAGTATACCGGGTTTAGAAAACCAAGGTTATTTAGATAACTTAATAGCAGCTAAATATAAAATAAAAGATGTACCACAGAACTTTGTTGATGATGTTATTGGTTCAAGATTCTTCATAAATCATGTTAGAAGATTTAATCAAGAAAACCAAGGAAATGAAAGTTTATTTGGTTGGGTTAATTCTCAGATAAGAAACAAAGCTGGTAGTGTATTTAATGAAAACGAAAAAGGTAAATTACCTAAAGATATTAAGACGGTCGAAGCAGATGCTAGAACAAAAGACGGTCAACCAGTGGTACAAGTAGAAGACACTAGTACCAACATGGAAACTCTTACGGATAATATAAATTACTTTCAAACAGAAGTACAACCACAAAACACTGAAAGTAAAGCTGAACAATCTAAACTTAGAGTTGAGCTTGGTATAAAAAATATAGGTAAGTCTGAAATATTTAGAAAAGTTAAAACAGCTTTAGCTACATCAAAAGCAGTTAATGATAAAGGTTTTTTAAATTCTTATGAAAAAAGTTTATCAAGCTTATTAGAACCTACTATATCTAAAATACTAAACGATCCTGCAAAAATTAAAAAGTTTAGAAAAGGTATACTTGAAGCTATACCTATAAAAACGTTAGTTCAAATGCAAAAGTTTTTACCTGAAAAAATATTTGTCAAAGATCATGGTCGTGTTACTAATCTTAATAATTTAACTAAGTTTGTAGAAAAAGATTTATTACCAAGAAAGATACTAGATGATAGCACTGAAAGTAAAAAACGAAGAGCAGCTGGTGTTAGAGTTTACGAAAGATTAAATACAACAACACAACAGTTTGAAAACTACATCGACGCTACAACAGAAGGTAAGAGACAAAAAGCAGACAAGTCTGGTACAAAAGGCAACAACAGAGCTAAAGTAATTAGTGAAGTTGCTAAAGCTATAGGTAAAGACGCTACACCAGAAACTTTAACAAAAGATTTTGTACAAGATTATTTAAACATAAAAGATCTTAAAGGTAAAATAACTCCAGAAAAAGTTATTGAAAAAATTAGTGAAACAATTGATAGAAAAACTACATTAAAGTTTAGTGAAAGTGTAGAGCTATTGGAAAACATTATTGTTCAAGTTGATCCTAACTTTGAGCAAGATGGTATAAGTCATATTGATAAAATTATCGAGTCGGTATTAGGTAAAGGAGAAGGAATATATAGACATAAAACAAAAGGTGAAATTGATAACTTTTTTTACGATGTTGAAAATATTTTAATTCCTAATTTACCAGCGGATCTTGTTACAAGAACAGTTATAAGACCTAGTAATAGAATTTTTGGTACTAATAGAGGTAGAGATAAAATAATTGTAGATGGTAAAGAAACAACTATAAATGATTATTATAATAAAAAAAGAGCTGATATATTTGA
>Ga0181391_1000139_pt1 | contig 21186 bp, 13 predicted proteins | sample 14SPOviralmetaG_FD_130080 | JGI IMG/M metagenome (GOLD analysis project Ga0181391, IMG submission 130080) | Marine viral communities from the oligotrophic San Pedro Time Series (SPOT) site, San Pedro Channel, CA, USA - 14 SPOT_SRF_2010-08-11 | ecosystem: Environmental > Aquatic > Marine > Strait...
ATTAACGACACTTCAGCAAACCATCAATATGTAGTTGCAGTAAGTGAACTTGCGGCAGATAGAACTGTCACATTACCGTTATTGGGTGGCGCAGACGAATTTGTCTTTAAAGATCATACAGTAACTATGACCAACAAGACGTTGACAAGTCCTGTTCTTACAACACCAAAAGTATTACAGTTTACAGATACTAGCGGTAACGAGACAATCAAAACGCCTGCGACTGGTAGTGCGGTAAACTTCTTAGTGATAACTAACTCCGCATCATCAAATCCAATTATAATTGAACCAGATGGTGCAACTAACTTAGGATTGACTCTAAAAGCAAAAGGCACAGGTTCAATCGATCTTGCAACTAAAGTATCAATGACCTTAGAAACTTTAACTGGTACTGGTGCAGCGTCAGCATTGGTTCCACTTACACTTTTAAATAACGGTGGTGCAATCGCAATATCACTCATCAACGGTGATAAGAATGGTCAAATGAAAAAATTTATTAACATAGGTGCTGGTGTTGCAACAATTACTCCAGCAACATTTGCAAACGGAACTACTGTGGCACTTGCACAATACGCAGTGGCGGAACTCATATGGACTGGTGCGACTTGGGTACTTTGCAATCAGGCAACATCTGGTACAGTTCCAGCACTTACTGTAGCATAAACGAGAGATAAAACATGGCAGCTATAATTACACAAAACACAAAGAAACTCTTCATGTCACAGTTGCAGGCCGACGCAGACTCCGCCGCAACCAAGTACTATATCGGTATCGGTAAAAGTGAAGATTGGAATGACTCTGATACTGCGACAACTCCTCAGATAACTGAGAGAGAAGAGAGAGATTTCAGACTTAGTATGCAGAGTGCAAAACTGGCCGCAGATTATTCCTTTGTTATTCCTCGCGTCAACTGGTCATCAGGAACAGTTTATGGTGAATATGATGACTCGATTGTATCTCACCCAGCCACACCATACTATGCCATGATCGACAATAACCAAGTTTACGTTTGTCTTCGTCAGTCAAGAGGCGCAGGCGGTGTTGCCAACGCATCAACTGTTGCACCATCAGGTACATCTCAAATTCCTTTTACAACAAGTGATGGATATGCATGGAAATTCTTATACACAGTTGGTGTTATTGATAACACTAACTTTACAAGTGCAAACTTTATACCAGTAAAGAAAGTTCGTATTTTAGATTCAGATGGATCTGGAAATATCACATCTACATCTACAGACGTACAACAAAAGACTGTACAGGATAGTGCGGTTGCAAGTCCTATTTGTGGTATCGATCTAACAAATGGTGGGGCAGGATATTCTTCTGCACCGTCTGTAACAATTGTTGGTAACGGTTCTGGTGCGACTGCATCTGCTACAGTATCAGGTGGTGCGGTTACAAAAGTTGTAATCGACGATAGTGCGTCTACTCTGAAAATGGGTACAGGATATGATTACGCACACATTGCATTCTCAGGTGGAGGTTCACCAACAACAAGTGCTGCCGCAAGAGTTCGAATAGGGCCAAAGGCAGGATTTGGTGCAGACGCAAGAGATGATTTACGTGCAAAGTCGATGATGTTTAACATTCAACCTGCTGGTACTGAAGATGGAGAATTCCATGTTGGAACTTCATTCAGACAAATCGGTCTTCTTAAAAATCCAACAGATAGTGCTGGTACTGCATATTCTTCGACAAGTGGTAACGCATTACGCAGACTTAAACTCCATCAGAAAACTTCAAACTTTACACAAGGTTCTTTGTTGACTGGGGGTACATCAGGTGCAAAGGCATATGTGGGTGACACAGACTCAGATGAGATCTGGTATCACCAAAACGAAGATACATTGTTTACACCATTCCAAGCCGCAGAGGCAGTGACAGACGCTGCTGGTGGTATCGGTATCACAGACTCCGCAACAGGAGTAGGTGGATTTAATAATGGTGGTGCGATAGATCCATTCAGTGGAGACTTACTATATATTGAGAACAGAGCAAAAGTTATTCGTTCGACAGATCAAACAGAAGATATTAAAGTTATTATAGAAGTATAGGGAATAAAATGACCACACAAATAATAAAAGACACGTTTCTTAATACCTATAAAGACGATTATAAAGATAGTGACAACTATTACAAAATCCTCTTCAATAATGCTCGGTCTTTGCAACAACGTGAACTTAACCAGATGCAGTCAATTCTTACAAATGACATTGCACAGAATTCACAGTTTATTTTTTCTCAGGGTCAGGCATCTCAGGGTGGTGTATTAACAGTACTCAATAAAGTTAATTTTATTAAATTAGACGCTACATCAGGAACAACAATTGATTCTCTTACAAACCCAACTACAGATCTAGTTGGAATAGTATTTACTGAATCTGACACAGGTGTAAAGTTTAGAGTTGGTAAAGTAGACGTTGCGACAGGTTCTACCAAGGCGACTTTGTATGGTGCGTATGTAGATGCCAACAATGCGACTGGTGAGGCAGATGACGGTATTAAAATTACAGACGGTAAAACTCTTACTGGTACAGATGGCACTACACTGACAAGTTTTTCTGGTGGTGGTACGGCAGATCCGACAAAAGGGTTTGGTACTATTGCAACAATTAACTCTGGTAAATTTTATCTTGATGGTCACTTTGTTTTTGCTCCAGAGCAATCACTAACACTATCTCAATATACAAGTACCTATACAGGAACAGTTGGATTTAGGGTTACTGAAGAAATTGTAACTTCAGCAGACGATAACGAATTATTTGATAACAGTGGTGCAACACTAAACACTGCATCACCTGGCGCAGACAGACACAAAATTACTCTTACGTTTATTGACGAAGCAGACATTAGTGCCGGTGATTACTTTATCAAACAGGGTTCAATTGAGAATGGTAAAATTGCCTTCGCGGGGGCTGGGGGTGGTGGTCAAAGGGTCGCCGACCTGAATGGCCTTCTCGCTACATACCGTAGAGAAGAATCTGGTGACTATGTGGTCAGAAGATCATTTATAGACTTTGAAACAAATGCAGACAGCGATCAAAAATTTGACTTGACAATTGGTGATGGTAAGGCGTATATTAATGGTCACCGTTATCACCAAAGAGCGCCTGTAACAGTAACAGAACTTAAACCTAGAACAACTGCAACTATCAATAACGGAGTAGCAATACCAGCCTTTGGTAACTATGTGGTTGCAACAAACTTTAATAGTAAAACGATCACAGATAAGATCTCTACTTTTGCCACGATTACATTAAAAAATGCGGTTACATGGGGTAGCACTTCAATTGGTACTGCAAGAATTAAAGCAATCGAACCATTCGGTGCAAAATGGAAAGTATATCTTATGGATGTACAAATGGTTGTTGGATATAACTTTGGTGCGACTAAATCAATGGGTGTTTCTGCGACTGATTACTTTAACGTAGAACAGACCAATGGCGTCGCTGAAATGAAAGATGTTAGAAATAACAATCTCTTCTTTGATCTTCCAAAAGAACGTCCTGCCTCATTGACAGACATTACATTGACCACACAGAGAATTGTGGCTGGTACTACAGACGCATCTGGTAACGTAACACTTGCACAATCTTTGATTGGTGGTTCTGGTAACACATATACTGATACAAGTAACTGGGTTTGTAACATCGATAGTGATGGTACAAGTAGGGCGCCTACGTATACACTTAACAGTGGTGGTGCAACTACTACAGTTGCATTGGGATCAGATGGTGGTAGTACTGCAATTGCCGTTGCGGTATTTGCACAGAAAACTGCAACTCCTGCCTCCAAAACACTTACTAGTACTACAGCCACAATTGCACCAGCAACAGTAGATGGTGTAGCAAACTCCGTTCCTCTCGGACACGCGGATGTTTACGAAGTCACAGTTATTAAAGATGCCACGGCTGCTGGTAATGATATTTCAGATAGATACGATCTGGATAATGGTCAGAGAGATAACTTCTATGATGCTGGTAAACTGATATTAAAAGGTGGTAAAACTGCGCCATCAGGAAACGTTTATGTTGAATTCAAATATTTTGCACATGGTACTGGAGACTTCTTCTCAGTAGACTCTTATACTGGTCAGATTGCATATCACCTAATTCCAACTCACAGACAAGCGAATGGGGATATCATTCAACTTAGAGATGTGTTGGATTTCAGATCCAGAATGGATAATACTGGTAACAACTTTACTGGAACTGGAAAAAAAGTTATTCCACTTCCAAGAAACAACGATAGTATTACTCTAGATGAGACTTACTATCAAGGACAGGCTGGTACAATATTTCTCAATCAAAGTGGATTTTGTGGTATATATCTCGGAGATCCATCGGATAATCCTAGATTTTCAACAAAGGCAGATACGCCAGGATATATGAAAATTGCAACGGTCAACATCAATCCTTATATGTTAGATGATGAAGACTTGTCAATTGATTACGTCGATCATCCTAGATTTACAATGAAAGACATTGGGGATATCGAACACAGACTTGACGAACTTGAAGAAGTGGTTGCAATGAACCAACTAGAACTTGCAACATCAACACTTGATGTTCTGGATAGTTCTGGTGCAAATAGATTGAAGTCGGGAATTACTGCCGATGACTTTAAAAACCACGCATTCTCAGATACTACCTTACCTGATTATCGGGCTGCAATTGATCCTGCCAGAAACGAATTAAGACCAGAGTTTGAGGCAAAACCAATTGAACTGTTATATTCTGCGGATAGTTCGACTAACACAGTTCTTGTTGGTGATAAAGTTATGTTAACTTACGGTCATGCAGTTTGGAAGAATCAGTCAACTGCATCTCGGGCGGTTCCACTCAATCCTTTTGATATACAAATAATCACAGGTGATATTGAAATGTCACCAACATCAGATGCTTGGTATGATGATGTAACACTACCAGATAAAATTGTCAAGGGTGATACTCTTTTAGACAAATCTCAAACCAAACAGTTTAACAGTTGGGATTTTAACTGGTCAGGTGTAAAGGCCGAAGATGTTAAAGACTACAAAGAAGGTCACGTATTTGCTTCCAAAACAAAACTAGGTGGAACATATAGTTCTGGTGGTAGTACAACTGCGGCTGGTCAACAGACGACTAATACGTATCAGAAATCTAGTACACAGTCACACTATATCAGTAAGATTTCAAGTGTACAAGAAAAAATTGGTGATACAAAAGTAAACCTTGTTTCTAAACCTTATATGAGATCCAGATTTGTTTCATTCCGCGCCACAGGACTAAGACCAAACACAGAATACTTTGCGTTCTTTGATGGTAAGAATGTTGACGATTGGGTAAACACTGAAACAGGTGTAGGCGGATTTGTTAGATTTTCATCTCTGGAGAGAGGAAACCCTTACTTAGATGTTGGTACAAAGTTTAGAACTGCAACACAATATCCATCAGCATTAGGTGGCCCAACTACAAACAAACGAACAGATGCGAATGGTGCAATCTCAGGATATTTCTTGATACCGCACACTTCTAGTATTAAATTTAAATCAGGTAAAAAAGTGTTTCAGTTGCAAGACACTAGTAAGTTCTCAAAACAGGGTGAGGACACAACATTTACATCTTTTGCTAAGTTCTTTTTCTTGTCAGAAGGTACTATAAGAGAATCACAAAGTGAATATCTAGAGACACGTACATATCAACTTGCAAGTGGTACAGTAGATGACTCGTCATTGATCTCGACTAAAGTGACTGAATTTGAACCAAGTTGTTTCATGCCTCACGCACTAGTAACGATGGCAGATGGTACAGAAAAACCAATCTCTGAAATTGTTGTCGGTGATCAAGTAAAATCACCTACTAGAGAAGGTAAATTCAACACTGTCATGGAAATAGAAACACCTCAACTTGGCGATAGATTAGTATACGGTTGGAATGGTAAAGAACCATTTGTGTCAGAAGAACATCCACTCTGGATGGGGCCAGATGTCGGATGGGGTGCATTTAATCCTACAACATTATTTGAAAGAGAGTTTACAACTTTTGCTCAAGTAGTAAGAGAAGAACTAAAAGATGTTAGTGAACTTCGAAGTGGATCTGAACTAATTACATTGAATGGAACAGAAACAATATCTGATCTTGTACCAGTAGAGTTACATCCACACACAACTTTGTATAACTTACTGTTAGACGGAGATAATACATATTTTTGTGAAGGGTATGTAGCACACAATAAATGTGGTGTACAAGTTGATGGAACCAAGTGTCCAGACGCGCCAGGTGGTGAGTGTTTCATTCCAGAAGCTCTAGTTCTTATGTCAGATGGTTCTAGAAAAGAAATTCAACATGTGGAAATTGGTGACAAACTTATGGGTTGGAAAGGTGATGTGAATACTGTAGTAGACACACCGACATTTACCCTTGGCACAAATAAAATACACGGTTTCAATGGTAAAGATCCATTCGTTACTTCAATGCATCCTATTATGACTAATAAAGGTTGGGCAAGTTTTGATCCAGAGGCCTATAGAAAAGATTGGTCAGAAGATTATGATCTAGTTGCATCTGAAAACGAAGATGGAATTATACATGAACTAAAAGAAGGTGATTCTGTTGCATGGAAGATCGGAACTGATGACGTAGTTTATCAGTCAATGGATAATCTAACAACTAGGTCAGAAAATCCAGACTTTAAAGTATACAACTTAACTTTGGACGGTGATCACACATTTGTAGTTGAAGATATCGTTGTTCACAATAAAGAAGGGTGCTTTATAGGAACCACTCAAATCGAAATGGCCGATTACTCAATGAAGAATATTATTGATGTAAAAATCGGTGATAGAGTGTTCAACTGGGATCGTTCACAGATTAACACTGTTATGTGGGTCGAAAGAGTTCCAAACAATCCTTGGAAAGAATTGTATTCTCCTTCTGCTGATCACGAACCATTTGCGACAACAAACCATCCAATGTATATGGGTAATACTCTTGCGGTTGTAGATAGTGAAGAAGTTGAAAACAAATATCCATGGCTCGGTAAAATGAAAAAATGGGTTCAACCAAATGTGATAAAATCAGATGTTAATGTATATAACTTATGGGTTGACGGAGATGGTACGTTTACAGTTAACGGATTTGGTACTACATCAATTATCGGTGACGGTGGTTTTGTAAGATCTGCCGCTGTAAATGGACTACTAGAAGAAAAACACGTGCAAAACGCTCTAATGTATTTCCAAGGTACAAAACGTAGATCATATGGTGCATACATAATCAATAAGGCAATGACTGATGTTAATTCACGATTGTTGGCCAATATGATCAAATCTAAAACTGGTTTAAAGGTACTGGGTATTGGAGCAAGTATGTTAGGCAGTGTACTATGTCTTAAAAAACCTAAAATTAAATTAGGAAAAACACTAAGAACAAAAGTTGAGGAAGTATAATGGCAAAAGAAGTCAATCACGAGTTTAACAAAAAAATACATCCATTAGCACAGACATTCTTTGTTTCGGAACCAGATGGTGTTTTTATAACAAAAATTGGATTGTTTTTCTCTGAAGTTTCGAGTACCTTGCCCGTAACGCTTGATGTTCGAACAGCAGAAAAAGGAAATCCAAGTACTTTAGAATATCTGCCTGGATCGGTAGTCACCAAGACTGCCGCTCAAATGAGTTCGGCCGCATCAGCGGCGGGCACAACTGAGACAGAGTTTGTATTTGATGAACCAATGTTTCTTAATGGGGGTCAACAATATGCGTTTTGTCTGAGAACTGCTGCTAAAAATAAATACAAAGTTTGGACATCACTTGTAGGTGACTACAAACTTGGTACTACTCAGGAAAGAGTTACACGTCAAATTGAACCAGGCGCTATGTTTAAATCACAGGCTGGACTAAGTTACCATGCAGAGGTAAATGCGGATATTAAATTTAAAATATATCGTGCAAGTTTCACTGCGTCAAGTGGTACTGCAATTTTCAAAGATGATGTTCCACCAGTTCAAACACTAGGAACCAATCCATTTGCTGGTGCGGCAGGCGATGCAACAATCACAATGTCTATGAACAATCATGGGTTTGTAGTCAACGAAAAAGTAAATATCCAAGGATTGACGGCAGGATCTTCATATAATGGTATTCTCGGAAGTAGTATCATGGGTCAAAGAACTGTGACAGGGGTAGACGGAAACGCCCTAACCTTTGAGGCAGACTCCAATTGTGACAGTGCGATTTCATTTGGTGGAACAGGTGCGACATCTACGAGACAGTATAAAATGGATCTCGTACAATTACAGGCCGCAGAATTTGTTCCAACACCATGCGAGACAAAATACAGTGGAGTGTTTACAACTACCACATCTCTTGCTGGTACAGAGTCGCCTGGCGCTCAACCAGCCGCAATTGAACTAGACAACTATAGAGATACATTGTTTGATTTTCCACGTGTGATCTTGTCAGACTCTAATGAGGCAAACTACGCTGGTATAACTGAGTCTACAAAAATTACTGCAACAATGTCTGGACTGGCTGGTAACAATGCGTTATCTCCAGTCATCGATATGCAAAGAGCGCAGTTGATCGCAATTACTAATGTTGTTGATCGTCAGGCGTCTGGTGCGACTACTGGATACAACGTACCATTGAATTATGTTGCGGAGACAGATCCTAAGAATGGATCGTCTTTGGCCAAACATATTACCAAACCTGTAAAACTGGAAAACGGTGCAACAGGTCTGAAGATCTTATTTGGTGGACATAGAATGGAAGGTTCACACATTGATGTTTACTTCAGATCCACACTAACAGGTACGGACTCTGATATTCAACAGAAATCATTCACAGCAGTTCCTGCTGATAACGATGTACCTAATGATGTGAACAGAAGTACATTCCACGATTACAGATATACAGTGGGTGGAACGTTTGCAAAGGATCAAAGAGAGTTCGATCAATATCAGATAAAATTAGTATTCGGTGCTCAGAATTCTTCTAACGTACCACGTATCAAAGATTTGAGGACTATTGCGGTAGCATAATGACAAAAACATATTTGAAAATTGAAGGCAGTGACAGTTTTGTGAGAGACACCGAAAGTGGTGCAATAATTAATATAAATACTTCTGAATTTGATAAATTAAAAAAGATCCGAGAATATAAAAAGAATAAAGAGAATGAAATTAGTGAGTTGCAAAATGAAGTAAGTGAGATTAAATCGTTACTGAAACAATTACTAGAGAAGAGTTAACATGGCAAGAGAGTTTATAACACTAGACACTAGAGTCGATGCGTTCAAAGACACATTCAATAGTCTTACCGACAAGGTTGGCGATCTTGCTCTCCTTACTACTACAGGTGACTCCGATTTAGTTCAGGCAATCAACGAACTTGATAGTGATGTTGGGGCTCCTGCCAGTCTTACAACTACTACTAAACAAAATATTGTTGCATCAATCAATGAACACGACGCGGAACTAGGTACTATTACATCTGGTGCAATGGGAACCACTGCATCCACAGTATCTACTGCAATAAAAGAATTAGACAGTGACCGAGACAGACTTGTAACATATACAGGTATGCCTACTGCAATTACTGGAATGGACAACAGTACAGGTAACGTCTTATCGACTGCCGTACTAAATCTAGACAGTGCATTGGGTAACAGATCCGCACTGACAACAACCGCCGATCAAGATGTCGTAGTTGCGATTAACGAATTGGACGCAGAACTTGGAACAATATCCGCTGGTGCGATGGGAACTACCGCATCCACCGTATCCACTGCGATAAAAGAGTTAGATTCTGATAGAGATAGACTTGTAACATATACTGGTTTGCCTGCGGCTATCACAGGAATGAGTAACGCGACTGGTAACGTTATATCTACATCTTTACTTTCACTTGATAGTGCGGTGGGTCTTAGAACAAATCTTACTACGACTGCAAAACCAACTCTGGTTGCGGCGATTAACGAACTACATGCAGAGATGGGTAACGTTACTGCTGGTGCGATGGGAACATCTGCATCGACAATTGTAACTGCGATTGCCGAACATGAGACACAAATTAACGCAAACAAAACAGCAGTAGACAGTGACCTCGGTACAGTCAACGCATCGAATATGGGAACAGTCGCACACACAGTTGTGGCAGCGATTAACGAACTCCACACACAACTGGATACGTTAGATAGTGATGCGGCTGCCAACCCAGTTGGTGCAATTACCTCATTGACTACTACAGTTAAATCTTCAATTGTTAATGCGATAAACTCCCTAGATAGTGATGTAGGTACAAGAACAAGTTTAAATACTACGGCAGATCAAAACCTAGTAGTTGCAATCAACGAAGTTTCTAATCGTGCAATTAATGTTAAAGATAGTGACGGTACACTACTGAACACAGCTTAAGGGTTTAATATGTCAATAATAGACGGACTACTCAAACTAGACGGATCAGATGGTAGTCTGAAGAAGATGACTGCCGCGGAAGAGAACTATCTCGCACACCAAGCAGGATTGCAACTCGCTGATGCGGGCCCAGCACAAATTGCGTCTATTACATCCTCATCTTCTGGTAATGCCACAGTCGGTACATATACGAACACGACTATGGATGGTAACGTTGGCGATCACGATGCATCCGCAAGAAATGTCACCACAACAAATACAACCTTATATCAGAAAGAAGGAACTGCCGCAACTAGTGGCGTTAATTATTTTCAACCAGTTATATTTGATAAGTCAGATACTAAAACAATTAAGGTTGTAAACGATGCGGAGATGGCCGTTGTTGTTGATCGATTATTGTTGACTATCTTTGCAAATGATTATGCTGGTACATACAAAATAGGATCATCTGCACCAAGTAGTGATTACTCTGTACATATTTCAAATGTTTTCTCTGACACACGTGCAGACGGTACTACAGTAAACTATAGTATATACAAAAGAGATACCTTTACGGAACCCACTAAAATTAGTCCTATGCGACTATTGAACAGTAGTGGTGACCTACAGGCAATGACGCCTGCACAGATTAAATATACATTTGGAAATGTCGCAAAAACTAGAATTATGAATGGCTCCGCTGGTGTAGGAACTTATCAACTTAGATCATCCGCACAGGGTGTTCCAACTGATTCTGGTACATGGGTTGCGAAAGGTACTGCAACCGATATAAGAAATACACTTTCAGATGAAAACTATACACGAGACAGTACCGACAGTTTTGCGGGAAATTATTCGGGCGCTGCATATCAAACCTTTTATCAAACATCATATCAAGGTGAGTATGACGGCAACTATACTGGTCAGTATGTTGGTAACTACGCTGGTAACTACGATGGATCTGGAGATTTTACACGCAACGCACTAGAAAATTATGCGGTGGACTACGAAGGAAACTTTGATGGTGCCTCGCCTGGAGATGCAGGCGGTGGCTTTGAAGCAATATACGTTGGTAACTATGAATCCGATTACACTGGTAACTTCATTGGTAACTACGATGGTGTTTATTCAAGAACTAGCACAAGATCCGAAGAAGAAACCTTTACACGTGTCACCGTTATAAACTATTCTGGAGTCATAGGTGATGGGTCTACTGTTTATTCGCAAGTATCATATACAGGTGATTATACTGGTACGTATACTGGTAACTATGTGGGTGAATATGAAGGTCAATTCACACGAGACCTTACTTCTAATTTTATTGGTAACTTTGAAAGAAACTATACTGCAAATTATGTTCCTACATATGTTGGTACTTACGAAGAACACTATGTAGGCGACTATACTGGTAACTATGAGGGTGGTGCAGATTATATAGGGGGTTATAGTGGTAACTACGATGGCGAGTATATTGGTGATTTTGAAGGTGATTTTACATCAAACTATGTCAGTAACTATACGGCAAATTATATAGGGGATTATACAGGGAACTTCGTCGGGAACTACGCAGGCTCAACAATTCAATCAGGAGTTCAAACGATAGAGACATATACACTTTACGTCAGAACTGCATAATTTTTAGGTTATAAATAGTCGTATGTCTACAGCACACATACCCCTTCTCTCACAAGGCACAAACGGTGACCTTATACAGTTCTCGGATAGTGCCGAGAATTATCTTGCGTATCGTATGGGATTGCATCTCGCTTCCATGTCGCACGATTCAGATGCATCCAGATTAAATATAACTGCTGGCGATTCTGCAAGTCATCCTCTTGCAATCGGTACATACACAAATACAAAATTTAATGAAGCAGTAGGATCACACGCTGGTTTTACGACGGCAACTAATACTGTTACAATGTATCAGGTAGATGGAACAGTTGCACAAACAGGTGGTGATTATTTCAGACCCATCGGATTTGCAGACGGACACGCAGATCATAGAATAGAAGAAATGAAAGACAGTGATCTGACTGTATTGACAGACAGATTGTTGACTAAGGCGTTTACTGGAGATTATCCAGGCACATATAAAATTGCATCATCGGCACCTTCTGCACAGTATAGTGTTGCAGACTCAGATATATTTACAGATACAAGAGCAGACGGAACAAGTGTAGGATATGACTTGTATGTCAGAACTGCAATGTCTGCACCCACTACCAAAAAACCATTTAGAATTGTTAGAGATCCAGATTCAGACGGGCCATCGTTAAATATTGGTACAAACTTTACTGGTCTTAAAGAAATGTCTGATGCACAAACGCAATACACACTAGGTACTCAGGGTGCAAACAGGATTATCGCTGGTGGTATTGGAACATATCAGTTCAGAACTGCAACGCAAGGTGTTCCCAGTGCAACAGGTACATGGGTTGCAAAGGGTGTTGCATTAGATACAAAACAAGAGACTGCTGATCAGAACTATACGCGAGATAGTACTAGAGACAGTACTAGAGATAGTACTCAGGACTTTACACACGCATATGTGGGTGATTATGCGATTAACTTTGAAGGTAATTATGTAGGTGAATATACTGGTACATCTACAAGAACATCAACTGTTGCATACGAAGCAGACTACGTTGGGGATTATGTCGGTATATTCCAACGAAACTACACACGAGATAGTACACAAAACTTTGTAGGAAACTATGAAGCAGATGGCTATGCTGGTGATTATGTTGGTCAATATACTTCTGACTATGTTGGTGAGTATCTTGGTAATTATGATGCAACTTATGAAACTGCATATGAAGGGCCTGATTATGCTGGTAATTATGAATCCGATTATGTCGGTGATTATGGTGGTGACTATCAGGGTGATTATGTTGGCGGTAACTTTGAAGGTAATTACACTGGAAACTTTGAAGGTAATTATGAAAGTTTTTACGAAACTAATTATACTAGCAATTATGGAACTACTTATGATGGTGATTATGTTCAACAGTTTGTTGGCGATTACGCTGGTAACTATGAACCAAATTATGCAGGCGAGTACGTTCCAAATTATATTAGTAATTATGTTAGTAACTACGAAGGCAATTACGTTGGTGAGTACGCTGGTGAATATGTTGGTAACTATGAACCAAACTATGTCGGAAACTATGAACCCAATTACGTAGGAAACTATGAGGTAGATTTTGCTGGAGATTATATTGGTCAATATACTAGTAACTATGTAAGTAATTACGAAGGTGATTATGTTCAACAGTTCGTAGGAAACTATGAAGGTAATTTTATTGCGAACTATGGGGCTGGATACGAGGCAGTCTACGATGGTAATTATGTTGGAGAATACGCTGGGGATTACGTAGGCGAGTATGTTGGAGAATATACAGGTGCCACATTCGATGGTGACTATGCTGGTAACTATGTCGGTAATTATATCGGAGAATATGCGGGCGATTATGTTCCAGACTACGTTGGTGACTATACAGGCGACTATGGTGGTAATTACGCTGGTAACTATATCGGAGAATATGCGGGCAATTATGTTCCAAACTATACAGGCAACTACACTGGTAATTACGAAGGAACTTACAACCGAGATAGTACTACTGCCTTTGCTGGTAACTATACACCAAACTATACAGGCAACTACGCTGGTCAGTACACAAGAGATAGTACACGAAACTCTCAACGGACTTCGACACGAAACTCTCAACGGACTTCGACACGCGACTCAACCAATAACTTTACAGGCAACTTTGCTGGTAACTTTGCTGGTAACTTCTTAGGTGACTATACTGGTAACTTTGCTGGTAACTTCGTAGGTGACTTTGTTGGTAACTTCACTGCATTTTTTAGTGGGTACGGTGGATCAAACAGGGCAACAAACTATACGAGAACATCTACTCGAACTTCAACTAGAAACTCACAAAGAACATCTACACGTACATCCACACGTGATTCGACAACAGTGTTCACAGGTAACTTTGCTGGTAACTTCGTAGGTGACTACACTGGTAACTTCTTAGGTGACTATACAGGTAACTTTGTTGGTAACTATGATGCAGTGTACACTCGTGCAAGTGTTGGTGCTGTCTTTACTGGTGACTATACAGGTAACTTTGTTGGTAATTATTCGGGTAATTATACTAGAGATAGTACTCGTGCAAGTGCTGGTGCAGCCTTTGTCGGTGATTATGCTGGTAATTATGCTGGTAACTATATTGGAGAATATGCGGGCGGCTATGCTGGTAACTATGACGCTGCTGCGTTTGTAGGAGACTACGGTGGTAACTATGCAGGCAACTATATTGGAGAATACGTAGGAAACTACGAACCAAATTATGCAGGCAACTATGGTGGTAATTACGCTGGTAATTATGCAGGCGATTACATCGGTCAGTACACTGCAAATTATGTGTCTGAATATGAAGCCGCATATGCAACAGATTTCGCTGGTAACTACGACGGTAACTATGTTGGTGCATATGATGCAGCATATCAAACAACCTATGATGGTAACTATGTGGGTGAATATACTACAGCCTACGATGGTGACTATACAGGTGCAGTGTTTGCTGGTGACTATACAGGTGATCCGTATGCTGGTGATTACTCAGGTAACTATGCTGGTGATTACATTGGCAATTACGATGCAGCATATCAGACTAATTATGAAGCAGCGGCATACGTCGGTGATTATACAGGGGCAGTATTTGTCGGAGATTATGCTGGTAATTATGACGGCAACTATACTGGTCAATATGATGCCGCCTATGAATCAGACTACGTGTCAAATTATGTTTCTAACTTTACAAGAGATAGTACGGATGATTTTACAAGAATATCAACTGTAAATTATCAGGGCGAGTATATTGGAGAATATGGTGGTAACTATACTTCAAACTATATTGGAAACTATATCTCGAACTACATCAGTAATTATCAATCTGATTATGTTGGTGATTATGCTGGTAATTATCAAACTGTTTATGATGGCAATTATCTTGGAAACTATATTCCAACCTATGATGGAGATTATACAGGTAATTTTGAAGGTAATTACACAGCCGATTATGAGGGTGAATATGATGGTAACTACACTGCAAATTATAGTACGGATTACGTAGGAGACTATGAAGGCACCTTTGCAGGCGATTACATAGGAGATTATGGTGACAATTATGAAGGTAACTACACAGGAAACTATGTGGGGAACTTTATTGGTAATTATGTTGGTAATTATGTTGGTAACTATTCTGGAATTACCATGCAATCATCCAGCGCAACGATAGAAACGTATACACTCTACGTAAGAGTTTCTTGACAAAATTGACATTATATGATACACTATATACAGTGTAATTGCAAATACAATAGGTGAAAATAATGAAAAAAGAATGGCGACATCCTTTCTGGGAAAACTACCAAAAAGATAGGATTACATGCAAACTGGTCATTACACACGAAAATGGTGAGGTAACTAGTTCTACTTCTACCGTAAGTAAATATGATAAAAACGGTGAGATCACAAAAGATTACAATGATGTTATCGCAGCGACTCCAGTCGAAAAAATTAATAAGAACACGGAAGAACGCGAACAACGTCATAAAGACAATAGACTTAATGACAAACGCAAACAAGCAGAACGAGAAGCGGCTAGAAAACTAGAACAACTGTTTAACGCAAAACTTGAAGTGTTTGAGATAGAATCTATAAAGAGTTCTACAAACAGAAAAGCAAAATCAAAAATTCGTAGATCTAAAAATCAGTATGAAATGATGGCATATGCTATTATGTTGATCCAAGAAGAAGATGCAAAGAATGAGTCCAAGTAAAGGTTTTGTACTAGTCGCATCAAAAAAGATCGCGTTCTACTACTCCGCATGTAACTTGATGGAATGCATCAAAGATTATATGCCAGATGCAAATGTTACACTCTTCTGTTCACCAGAATTCAAAGACCACAGATGTGCAGACTTTGATCAGGTGTTTGATGTAGAAAATCCAGACTTCCTTCGAGAAAAATTATATGGTATGGCAAATTCACCATATGACATTACCATGTATATGGACGCAGATGGAGAAGTTGTACACGAAGATATCGCAACAGTATTTGACCAGTTGGAAGACTGTGATATGAAGTTTGTGGTATTGAAAGACGATCCTATATCACTCAAGTCATTTGTTGAAAAAGACTTTCAGTGTAATGGCGTCAAAGAAACAATGACATTGTGCGGTGGGGTTTGTTTGTACGATATGAGAAACCCTCTTGTTCGAGACTTTATGCAAGACTGGTACAAGATGTTTTGGATACAAGAACATAGACATACTGTTCCAGTAAACATGCATTGGTGGAAAGATCATGGAATAAAATCCTCTATGTTGAGATGGGATCAGTTTACACTGTGGTGGTTGACAAATAAAATACCTAAATATAAAGACCTAAAGATTGGAGAGTTCGACGATAACTATAGGTGGAATTGGTTTACTAGTTTTAAAAGAACGCCTGATGGTAAATTTAATTTGGTAAAAAAAGATCCAGTGTTTATTCATCATTCGTCAACTATGAATAAGACAGTAGACCAGTTTAAAAACGAGGTTAAATTATGAAAGATGTTAAAATAAACAATCAAAGTGTTTTAGATGCTTTAAACGAATACAAGGATTGGTTGGTTCCAAAATTTCACAACGGTGAGATGGCCAAAGATCTAGTTCTCCACTGCAAGGATCAAGAAAGAGATCGATGGTTGGACGACGGATATCTAGAAAGACAGATGGCAAAAGGTAGAGGTCACGAAGGGTTTCCAGAATCTATGCAAGTCTTTCATGGTACGATGCCAGATGGTGCTGGTGCGATGGATCAAATAATGGTTCCATACAGAGATAAAGGCGAAGAATTAAATAAAAAATTGATGACAGAGTTATCTGCAAGAAAAAATACATTGGTAACATGTTATCCCCCTGGCGGATGGATCTCTTGGCATAACAACGCAAATGCGTCTGGATATAATGTTCTATTTACATGGTCTGAAACTGGTGACGGTTGGTTTGATTATTGGGATATGGAAAAGAAAGAACGTGTTCGTGTTCCAGACGTAAAAGGTTGGCAATGCAAGATGGGTTACTTTGGTTCTTATGATCAACCAGAAAGAGTCTGTTGGCACGCTGCATCTACTGACTGTTTGAGAATAACTTGTGCATACGTATTTGCAGAAGCAGAAACAATCTGGCAGGACGTGGTTGACGACATAGAAGAGAACTGGTAATGTTCAATATAGTTTGTGTTAAGGTTGGCACAAAGTATAAATCAAACGATGTAAATAGACTATATAGAATGGTTGATCTGAATATGGAACTGCCATTCAACTTCTATTGTTTTACAGACGACGAGGAAGGGTTACTCTTACCCATAAAGAAAAAGAGAGTATATGATTTGTCTCTTGACTCTTACTGGTGGAAGATGACAATATTTGACAAGACTATGTGGGATAACAACGAACCAACGTTGTATCTTGACCTTGATGTTATCATACAGAATGATATAACACAGTTATTTGGACTTGTCAACAGTGAACTATTGAGAATAGGTTATATCGGAACAGACGATCTCATTACTAAACATGAGAATGAACTTGGACTGAAATATATGGCCGAAGTTAATTCCTCTGTTATGTTATTTCATCCACAAGACATGCACTTTATATACAAGAAGTTTATCAAAGATGCAACCTATAATATGGAAGAATATTTTGGAATGGACAGATATCTAACTGCCGTTCATCCATATGATATGACACATTTTAAATACTGGCAAGACTGGTATTCCGCATGGAAAGCATATCCAGCCTCACATAAGGAGAAAAAATCTCCTTGGCAAACAATGCAAACAAGTGATGGTGAAGTTTTGATAATGATGATCCCAGACGCATCTATTTGTATTATGAACGCTCCAACAACTGTCTCATCAAAACAAGAATGGGAAGTCTTTGATCAGGTATTTTCTTTTTATTATAAATAGTAGTCGAGATTATTTTTGTTATAAATAAAGACAACTAGTTTTATAAAGAGATGGATATATGGCACAGTATGAAGACTTAGAAATCGATCAGGGTACAGATATTGCAATCCAGATCGAATTGGACACCTACGAAGGTACAAACAAAGATCTAACAAATCACTCAGTAGCCGCAAAAATGAAACGCGGATTTAATAGTGATTCTGATAATACCCAAGCATTCAACGCGATTATTAACAATCCATCTACTGGTGGATCTATAACTCTTTCTCTAACAAACTCACAGACCGAAGCCTTACAAGTCGGAAGGTATCTTTATGATGTTGAAATTAGTTTCAACGATAGTGACGGTAACACAATCATAGAGAGGGTTCTTGAAGGTGCAATTCGAGTTAAACCTTCTGTAACCAGATAAGAGGTAATCATGGCAGGACAAACCGTCACAATTGTTAAAAGGGTTACAGTTGGTGTTCCAATTAGAACCGTGACTTCTGGTGCATTCTCAGTCACTAACTTGGCAGGGATTAATGTAGCAGGAGTTAAAGAAGGTTCTATGTTGGTATACGACGCGGCTGCCTCTGAATTTCGTGCAGACAGTGACATGTCAAGTGTCTATACGGAAATAAACGGAGGAACTTTCTAAATGGCGATTATTCGTACAAAAAGAAGTACAGGCACTACCGCGCCGGGCGCTAATATCCTCAAAAATGGTGAACTCGCATATACAATGGGTACTGGTACTCAGGGTAATGGTGGCGAAAGACTATTCATTGGTAAAGATTCAAATGGATCTGGATACGCTGCCTCTGCATCAGTAGTCGGTGGTAAATACTTTACAGATATGTTAGATCATGTCGCTGGTGTTAACACTGCATCAAGTGCGTTGATTGTTGACGCAAATAAAAAACTAGACGAATTAAATGTTGACTTTGTATCGATCAATGCAAGTACTGTTGCATCAACTGGTACTAACGACATTAACATCACACCAGCCGCTGGATATTCAGTAACTTTAGACAACCAAGTCAAAGTAGACTCTGACGCGATTACAGGTGTTGGTTCTATTGCGGTTGGTCAGATTACTGGACTTACATCTGATCTAATACCGGCCGCAGACAGTGCGATCAATCTTGGTTCACCTACAAAGAAATGGAAAGAATTATACCTGTCATCAGGAAGTCTTCACATCGGTGAACTTGTTTTCCGTGACCATGATGGACATATATCTGTACAAGATAGTGACGGCGTTGAAGTATTAAATTCAAATGCGATTGCTGGTGGTACTGCCGCAACCTCTACAACTATCGTAGACGGTGACAGATTTGTGATGAACGACAGTGGAACCATGAAACAGGTTACTGTTGAAAACATGGCGGCATACTTTGATGATGAAATCACTGCAATGCCAAATCTTATTACGACTGCGGCAACAACTGTTGGTGCATTAAATTCTGGTTCTATTACATCAGGATTTGGATCTATCAATGTTGGTGCTGATTCGGTCACAACAACTGGTACGATGACTGCTGGTAAAGCGGTAATCGATAATATAACAGTCGATGCAAACACGATAAGTTCTACCAACACAAATGGTAACATTGTTATATCACCAAATGGATCTGGATCAGTCGATGTTGCGACAAGCAAGATTATAGGTGTAGTCGATCCTACAGATTCCGCTGGAGCCGCATCTAAAAATTATGTTGATACAGTTCTTGATCTACAGGACTTAGACATTGTAACAGACAGTGGTACAATTGACGTAGACCTAGATGACGAATCACTTACAATCGCTGGTGGCACTGGTATTGGATCTGTTGGATCTGGTACTACAGTAACACTGAACATAGATGCAACGGTTGCAACTCTTACAGGTAGTCAGACACTTACCAACAAAACTATAACAACACCAACTATATCTGCACCAGTAATTTCCGCTACTGACGCCACGAATGGTGGTACAATCGCATTTAAAGAAGGTACAGATAACGGTACGAATAGAGTTCTTTTACAGGGCCCTGCTTCAACTGCAAACGTGACTGTCACACTTCCTGCCGCAACTGATACATTAGTCGGTAAGGCAACAACAGATACATTTACAAACAAAACATTTGATGCAGACGGAACAGGTAACTCACTTACAAACGTAGAAGTTGCAAACCTTAAATCTGGTGTTCTAGACGCAGACATAACTGCGGTATCCTCAAACGATGATACTTTACCATCTGCAAAAGCAGTTAAAACATATGTCGATGCAAAAACAATAAACGTTGTTGTTGGTGCAGATAGTGACACATTTAATCTACTAGACTCTGATCTGATCTTTGCCGCTGGTGAAGGTCTAGACATTGCACTATCGGGTAATACAGTTACGGTCTCTGGTGAAGATGCAACAGTATCAAACAAAGGTGTTGCATCATTTGCGACTGCAAACTTCACTGTAAGTTCTGGTGCAGTTTCAACTAAAGACATTACGCTCGGTACTACTGCACTTACCGCTGGTGAATCGACTACTGTACTGGCAGGCCTGACACAGATTGATGTAGACAATATAAGAATACTTAACAATACAGTCGGTTCAACAAGTGGTACACTATTCATTGATCCAAACCCGATTGACTCGGATGCTGGTGAAGTGGTTATCCGTGGTAACCTTACAATCCAAGGTACACAAACTGAAATTAGATCTACATCATTAAATGTTAGTGATCTAAACATTGTTCTTGCGGATAGTGCAGGCAATGCTGCGGCCGCAGACGGAGCAGGATTTACAGTC
>Ga0181391_1000140_pt1 | contig 21080 bp, 22 predicted proteins | sample 14SPOviralmetaG_FD_130080 | JGI IMG/M metagenome (GOLD analysis project Ga0181391, IMG submission 130080) | Marine viral communities from the oligotrophic San Pedro Time Series (SPOT) site, San Pedro Channel, CA, USA - 14 SPOT_SRF_2010-08-11 | ecosystem: Environmental > Aquatic > Marine > Strait...
CCTGGTTATCCAGCTAATAATCAAGGAGAGCCATTTTTACCAGGTATACAATTTTTAAGCGTATATGAAACTTCGCCAGTTGTTTCTAATTTAGACATATATTGGGAAGCTACAAGTAGTGGGTTGATTAGTGATTTAAATAGTTTAATAGTTAATTCTACAGAAGGAGCAGCCGGTGTTGATGGAGAGAACTTTAGTTCATGGAACGAAGGACTTGGTGAACCAACGCTACCTGCGACACCTCAATTTATAACAACAGAATTTGGTCCAATTGATGACTTTGGAGTAGCTATAGATGTTGCAGACATAACTAGTATTCAACTTTTAAACGTGACAGATCAATCAGGTAATATAAGAACAAATTATTTTGAACTTTTTGGCGCAATAGGTAATGCATTTGGATTACCAACTAGCAACGCTATTTCACCTGGCAAATTTAATATTAGTACAACTCAAGATTACTATGATAACGTTTATTTTAACGCTGCTAGCAATATTAGATTATTTAATTTTAGCTTTGTAATAGTAACTAACGTAAGTGGTGCAGCTTCTTTAAACTTTCAGTTTACAGCCGAAGGACCTAGAAATGTTGATCCTAGTTTTACTACAACTCCAGCTAGCTTAGTTGTAAATACAGACAGAGATGATACTTCTCAGTTGTTTACTTTTGCTGGTGTAAATGGAGCAGATAACACTGATTTAACCGCTGGTGATTTAACAGCTTCAATAACTAATATTCTAAAATCTTTTGGAAGTGGAGCTGCTGTGTCTATTAATACCGCAAGTGAAATAGCACAGTACTTTACTTTAACAACAACAGATGCTAATCCACCTACTGTAGATAGCGCTTTAACTATAGTGCCTGGTTTAGATCCTGGTGATTATGATATAACGGTACAGTATCAAGATGCTGGAGATGCAGTAACCGAGACTGTACAGGTTAACTTTGATAGAAGCTCAGCGATATCGGTTTTTCAAAGATGCACGTTTACATGTAATGATAATGACAATGACCAATATGGTGGCGGCACTATTGTTGAAACTACAGTTACCCTAATAACAGTATCTGGATCATCAATACCAGCGCAAGATGGTAATTATTTATTTTATGGTAATTTAGGTGGTTCACTTCAAGGTGGTGATATTACTAATGGTACAAATGATATTATAACAATAGAGGCTGGTAGTTCTACGGCTGGACCATGTACTTCTCCGGGTGGTTTTGTTTATAGCAATACTGCTACATTAATAGAGCTGAGAGATTCTTTTAGCTTTAACGACTGTCAAGACGGTGGTGTTGATTGTGGTTCTGGTAGTGATTGGGGAAGCATTTCAAGTGTTGATATATCTGGTTATGTAGTAGAAATAATAGGCACACCTTAATTGTAATTTAAGATAAAAATAAGTAATAATAAATATGGGAGCTACAGTAGAAGTTAAATATTTTAATTCTTTTGTATTAAAAAAGACAAGTGATGTAAATGATCAACCAGAATGGTATGGGTCTTTAGGTATACCTGCGTCTATAGATGGAGGTTTTGATCCTGCTGTTATTGTAAATCAACCAAATGATTGGGCAATAGAAGAAGCTAGAATAAGAGGTGGTTTTAACAATACTTCAACTGATTATGGAGCTAAAGCTTATTTAGTAGAAGAAGAACCATCTGGTTACACTAGATTCAACGCTTTGATATACTCAGGTATATTCAATTCTAGGACAGGTATAAATAATACTAACGTTTTTTCTACAGCAGATGATATAACAAAAGCTACAGATCCAGCAAACGGTAGTATACAAAAGCTTTATGCAGAAGACACTAACTTAAATATACTACAAGAGTTTAAAGTTAGCACAGCATTAATAGATAAAGACGCTATTTTTTCAGCAGAAGGATCAGGAACAGTTACATCTTCTAATTTAGTTATAGGTGTTATACAACCATTAAGAGGTAAGTACGGTATAAGTAAAAACCCAGAAAGCTTTGCAGTGTATGGAACTAATAAGTATTTTACAGATAAATTCAATAATGTAGTGATGAGTTTAAGAGGTAATAGTTTAGTTGAAATCTCTCAACTAGGCATGAGAGATTTTTTTAGAGATCAGTTAAATGATTTAGATGAAGGTAATTCTCTTGGAAGTTGTATTGGTGGTTGGGACATATATAATCAACAGTATATACTATCTTTGCAACCTCCTATTGACACGTCAAGTATAACACAAGAATACTATACATTAACGTATGATGAAGGAGTTCAAGGTTGGACAAGTTTATTTGATTACAATCCGGCTCAAATAATAAGTATAAGAAATAACTTGTATACTGTTGGTAATCTTAATCAAGAAGCTAAAAAATTAGCTTCACTGTGGAAGCATTATTCAAATAACACAAATAGAAGTAGTTTTTATGATAAAAAGTTTCCTAGTTCTATAAGTGTTTTATTTAATCCAGAGCCTACAAGATCTAAAACCTTTAGCACAGTTAGCTACGAAGGAAGTAATGGTTGGTTTGTTCAATCAATGGTTTCTGATCAAACAGGTTTAGATCAAAATCCATCTACAGGTTTATATGCTAATAATACTGATAGTATAAACAGTGTGTTAAGTTATTACGATGGTGAATACGTCTTTAACCCTGCCACTGGTTTGCCAGTAGAAAGAGCTGATTATAACGGGAAACTTGGTACAGATGATCCGCCTTTATCAAGGTATTATGCAGGTTTTAATAGAAAAGAAAATTCTTATGTAGCAAGTGTTATCAACAATACAGCAACAACTAGCGGTGAGATAATATTTGGAAACCAAATAAGTGGTATAAAAGGTTATTTTGCTGAAACTACATTTACTACAGACGAAACAACAGATACTGGAGGTGCTAAATTATTATTTTCAGTCGGAGCAAAATTTGATTCAAACAATGGATATTAATAAAAAAAATAAAAAACAATGGCAGCAGGAGCAATTATAGGTGGTGCAGTTAGTATCGTAGGTGGTATTATTGGCGCTAGTAGAGCTAGACGTGAAGCTAGACGTAGAGAAGCACAAGCCTCTGCATTAGAATCTAAGTTAAATAATTTAGAAGCTAATAGACAAGAAATAATAGATCCTTATGCTAATATAACTGATTTAAGCTCTATGCTTTCAAATCCTTTTGCTAATTTATCAGTCGCTACAAAAGCTACAGAAATGCAAATGGAACAAACTGATATAGCTTTAGCGAATACTTTAGACACGATAAGAGCAACTGGTGGTAGCGCTGGTGGTGCAACTGCATTAGCTCAAGCAGCATTACAAAGTAAAAAAGGTATTGCAGCTAATATAGAACAACAAGAGGCTGCAAATGAAAAACAAAGAGCTATGGGCGAAGCTACTCTTCAGCAGCAAAGAATGTCAGAAGCTCAAAGACAACAACAAGCAGACGTAGCCGGTGATCAATTTGTGTTTCAACAAACTGAAGCTAGAGAAATGCAACAACTTAATAGACTTTCTAATCAAATTGGTGCTTTAAGAGGTCAAGCCGCGACTGCAAATGCTGATGCAACAGCAGCTATTACTGGAGCAATAGGCGGAGCAGCTAGTATGTTAGGAACTTTAGGTGGTAAAAAATAATTAACAAGCATGGAAGATAAAAACATTAAAATAAATTTATTTATAAAGCAGTTAAATAAAAGTAATGCTTTAGGTTATAATAGACAATACTTAGCTAGTAATGTTGATTATAGTTTTAAAATGCTAGACAGAGCTTATGAAGGTACACCTAAGATTTTTGCAAAATTAAAAACATCTATAGAAAGCAATAAATGTGAAGATCCATCTTGTTATATGGAAAATCAACAATTAAAATATTTACTTGAAGCGCCAGCTAAATCAATAGATTTTTTAACAAACATTGGATCTCAATTAGTTATTACAGAAGATAGTTATTATGATGTTAATCAAAACTATGCTTTTGCAGTAGCACACTCTATATTAACAGGTAAACCAACTTTTGCTAAAAGTGATGGTTATAATGTTTCTTTACATTTAAACATAAATGGCAGTCAAGAAATAGTATTTGAAGGTCCTATGTTAGAAACACCTTTTGTTATTAATAGCGAGGCTTTAGATACTCTTTTAAATTCTGGAACTAATATAGTAGCAGAAACACCTGATATTAATGGGGACATGTTAAGACTTCTTAGCGACGTTGGAGTAATGGCTGGTAATTCAACTAATCCAGAAACTGGTGAATTAACTCCTCAAGCTAAAATAGCTGAAGAATTTGTTTTAAAAAACCCTGATGGATCTATTGACTATGAAATTATAGATATAGGAAATGGTAAGGGTAGAAATATATTAAAATACGATTTAGATAAAATAGAAAGAAAGATAACTCCATTTATAAATGCTGAAGTTGCAGGTATGTTAAGTTCAGAACAATCAGTAATAGCTGCATGGAATGTTTTTATAGGAGCGCAAACATCAGTAGAAGAAGATGACCAGATGGCACAAAACGCTAATGCTGGTTTTGTTGCTTGGAGTTATAAAGAAGACTTGCCTTTAATGCAAGACAAAAAAGATTTATTCATGAAAAAATATAAAGAATATTTTATGAACAATTATCTTAAGCAGTTTACAGCTAATCAACTACCAACAGTGCAAGCAGACGCCGCGGTGTTTGATTTAGAAGAAGGTAAAAGAAAACAAGCTCAAGCTTTTATACAAGCTAATCCACCTAAATAAAATTAAATGACAGAAGAAGAATTTTTAATGTCTTTACCACAAAGTCTTACACGAGATGAAAAAATACAAAGACTTGAACAGTGGAGACAAGAAAATCCTCAACCTGAAGTTGAAGAAGAAGAAGTTATCACTGAACAAGTAGAAGAAGATCCTTTTGATATAAGATCATCTAGTTCTTTATTAAGTGGAACATATAGACCTTTTCAAAATAATGATGATTCTAATATGACGCTAGGTGAAATACAAGAAACAATAGCGCCTGAGCAACAACGTAGAGATTATGAAGAGAAAATTGAGTCTGTTGCTAAAGAAAACGAAACATACGGTGGTTATGACAATGATTATGAGTACAAATATACTATGGATCAAAATGGGCCAAACTACTATAGCAAACCTATTGGATCAAGCGATGATGCTTGGACTTTACATGAAGAAAAAAGTAATGCTTATTTTAAAATAGGTGGAAGCGTTTTTAAACATTTTGAATTTGACGATAAGTCTTATGAAAAAACTAATAAAGCTTTAGATGATGTTATAAATAATGAAGTGCTAGGTAAAGAATTCGCAAGCTTATTATCAATTTATGATACAATAGACACGGAAGGCGTTGTTGATATTAATCAAAACCAAGATGGTGTTGATGAATTACAATATATAGACAATCTATATAAAACACAAGTTAAGTTAACTGAAGAAGAAAAAATCGAAACTAATCAACAAGCTATAGATTACGTTGGTGGAGGTGTAGATGTAGAACTAACAGACGAACAATTCTTAGGATCAAATTTAACTAAAGATGGTCTTATAGTTTCTAAGTCTCTTAAGGATGGTAGTAATTATAACTTTAGTGATAATGAAAGATGGAATAAAAACATCGATGTCATGGTTAAGAGCGGGACTCATGGTTATAATCCTAAAACAGGGGCTTTGGTAAAACTTAAAGAACCTTTAAACTCTTCAAAATACTATGAGTTACAAGGAGAATCTGATTCAAATCGTGAAGATTTTAAAAATATAGCAGCTGTTCAAATAGCTCAAGAAGATGGATTATCTTCGTCTGCTGATCTAGATCTTGAAAATCCCGAGGTTCAAGAAAAAATAACAGAAAGAGCAATACAACTAAAACAAAGAGAATTAGAAGATGCTTTAAGAAAAGAAAAACTAGAAAACGTATTAGAAGAAGATAGAACTGATATAGATTGGAATAACTTAGGTGCGGCGATAGTAGAAAAATTAGCTTTAGGAGTTCCTATGGTTGGTATGATGGTAGACGAAACAACATCAACTACTGAGATTTGGAAAACAAGTGATCAAAACAAACTTATTGGACAGTATTTAGAAATAAATAAAAGCAATCAAAAAGCAAAAACAAAAAACCTAGAAAAATTTTTATTAAATAGTAAATCTTTAATAGGTAGTATTAGTGCTCAACAATTAATGCTTTCTAAACTACAATACGAAACACCTGATCAATTAGCTTTAGCTAAAAAAACCATAAACGGTCTTCAAAAACAAAAAGAAGATATAGGAAAGTTAATGGAAGAAAAGTACAACGATTTAAGTACTGAAATAGCGAAAGATCCAAACTTTGAACAATTAATAGATTTATCTAAAAGAAACTACGGTTATATACCAATTCTTGTTAACAACGCTAAAGCTTCTGCTACAGATCTAGGTATTGGAACCGCGAACTTAGTTAGTGAAGGTTGGGAATTGTACGCTAGTACTGCTGATTTTTTAGACAATGAGGTTTTAGGTGATACTGGTATTGGAGAATCGCTTGCAGGTATAGTAAATCCAGTATATGGAATAACAAAGGCTTTAGGAATACAATCAGATATAAAAGAGTGGAAAGACAACACTATAGAATTAACTCAAAAATATGTTCAAGAAACTTTTAGAGATACTATAGCAGAGGCTAAAAGCGTAAAAGATCTTAAAGGAAGTGGAGACATTGGAACATACGTGGCCGCAACAGTAGGCAATGTTGGTCCTCAAGTTGCAGCTATGGCAGTTAATCCAACTGTTGGATTAGGTTTAGTAGTATCTAGCTCTATGGGTAATAGCTTGCTTGGAGATAGTATGGAAATGAAAAACGCACAAAAAGCTTTAGATTCATGGAATAAAAATAAACCAGAACAAAAAGACGGTGAAAGCAATGAAGCGTATAGTAATAGACTAAAAGATTATAACACTATAAATCCAAGACCAAATGTACCTACTTACACTGATTTACAAATGTGGGGTGGTGCTATGACTACTGGTGCTCTTGAATTTGCAACTGGTTATTTTATTAAAATACCTTTAGTAAAAGGTAAATCTATAGTTGGACCGCTACTTAATAGAGTAAAAGCTTTAAATAATCCAGCCACGAAATCAGCTTGGAGTAAAGCTTTTGCCGATATAGGTAAAAAGTCTTTTGAATGGGCTGGTGATGCAACGCTTGAAGGTCTTGAAGAAGTTGGTGTTGGTATGGGTGATGCTTGGTATGATAGATACGTAATGGGTAAAGACGTTAATATTTTTGAAGGTGGTTGGGATAATTTTAGTGCAGGTGTGATTGGTGGTATAGGTTTTAAAAGCATAGGTATTGTTCAGCCTTATTTACAAAACGTTCAAACACCTGGAGATATATCTAACATACAAGGTCTTCAAAATGAAATAAAATCTATTAGCGAGGTTATTATACAGAACCCTAAAATGTCTCAAAAAACGATAGACATTTTAAATAAAGATATAAACAGTAAACTATTAGATATAAATAATAGTGTTATGAATTCTTTAAATATTTTTACCGAAATATCTGAAAATGATTTTAATAACCTAGGTGTTATAGATCAACAATTACATAATTTAAATAGCCAAGTAGAAGCTGTTGTTCAAGATCCTAACATAGAAACTGGTAAAGAACAACTTATAAATGATCTTTCAAATAAAATAGATGAGTTAACAGGACAAAAAAACCAACTATTAGAACCTTACACTAAAAAAGACCCAGATTTACCTAATACTGTTGTTGCACCTATACTTAAATTACGAGAGGGAGCTGATGTAGTTGCTGAACAACTAGGAAGTGGCATACAAAGATTTGATAATACACAAGATTTTCTTGGTGGTGTTGAATCGTTAATAGCTCAAGGTGTAGAAATTGATTTAGAAAGAAATGAACAAGGTCAATTATTAGATGCTGAAGATCAAGGTTATGGTTTAATAGCAAGATTACCTGATGGAACAAAACAAATAATTATTAATAATGCTTCAAGTGAAGCAGACGGCTCAATACCAGCTGATAAACATGAAGTGCTTCATTTAGCTGCGTATGGTATGGATCCAGCTGTAAAAGCTGAAATGGGTAAAGATTTATTAAACTCTTTAAGAAATGATCCAAACATAAAAATAAGTAGTAAAGTAGAAGCTTTGCTTAATTCTTATGAAAAAGATCTAAATGACGGTAAGTTAAAACCAGAAGATTTTTATGAAGAAGTTATGGCTGTTACAAGTGATGGTTTAACTGAAGGAGGTGTTGATATAGTAGAAATAGATGGTTTTAAAGGATTCTTTGACAATGTTTTAAAAACTATAGGTTGGAAACAAGATTTTAGCAAAGGTATGGATGTTATTAATTTCTTAAAAGATTTTAATGCAGACGTTTTAAGTGGTCAAGGATTATCTCAAGGTGTTTTAGATGTTGTAGATATGGGACTTGAAACATCAGTTGATCTTGGCACCGTTAAGTCAAGTAAACTACCAGAGTCTACCGAAGTATACATGGACTTAAGTAATGAGCAATTACAGCAAGGTTTAAACGAAGCAATACAAAACGAAACTGATCAACAATTTCCTATAGCTCAAGCAGTTGTAGAAAAAAATTGGCCTTTAATAAGCAAGTCTTTAAATATAAATAACCAAGTAGAAATGGATGCTGCTAAAGAAGTAGTTATAGATCAAATACTAGGTCAATTTCAAGGCTCTGGTCAAGGTAAATATCCTGCTAGAAAAACAAGCGCATTACAAGGGTTTTCATTAGAAGGTGGAGCGCAAGTAAGTACATATTTAGCTGAAACAATTAGAATAAGAAAACCTGAAATAGACGCTGCTATAAAAGACAGAACAGGTGGTGCTGGTATAGATGTTAGCCAAGCTCCAGATATAGAAATAGAAACAAGTGTTGCAGAGGTTGAAACTGATACTGGAAAAACACCAAGTAGTACAACTGTTTATTCTGATAACGTTATATCTAATTTAAATGCTGATAATAAGTCAGGAATAGAAACACAGATAACAGAAGCTATTGAAACAGATTATCAAGGTGAAGTTGTAACGTTGGCACAAACTAGAAATATACCAACAGCAGTATCTGAGGTTTATGGTTCAATGTTTAATTTAAACCCTGAAACTATAAGAAGCAAAAAAAGAAATTATTCTAAAAAAGATTCAGAAGGTTTAACTAGAGCAAAGCAGTTTTTAATAACTAACGCTCAAGCTGATTACGCGCGTTTACCAAATACTTTAGATGCTGACGGCAAAGGTACTTTTATTCCAAAAAATGTAAAAGATGCTTTATATAGAGATGGTAAACTAGTTGGTACTTTAAAAGATTACCAAGACATAATAAGAATAAAACCTACAAAACCTATTTATAGAGATAGAGTAGGTCAAACTATTAGAGGTCTTTTAAATTTACATATAAGAAATAGAATACTAGAAACAAGCCAACCTGATTCTGCTCAAAGAAAAAAAGGCGGCGCTAAGTTTAGTAAAAAAGCACCTAAAAAACCAACTGTAAAAGAAGTACAGAAATTAGAAGCTGCAGGTTTTTTATCAATTAGTGATATAACAAATTCTGATCCAATACCAACGATAAATATACAAAAAGCTGAAGCAGATAAAATTTATACTGGAATTAGAGATCAAGAAGCTAACTACAGTAATAAAGAAACTTACAAACAAGCTAGAGATAGAGTAGTTGGTAACTTTTTAGCTTCAAATCCTGAGTGGAATGATTTTATTGCTAACTCAATGGCTGGTGGCGTTACAAGAAGTTTGTTTCAAAGTAAACAAGAATATGAAAACGCAACTAAAGACGTTCCTAAAGACACAGATCAAGAGGTTATTATTAGAAAATCTGCAATAGGAACTACAGCTGCTAATGTTCAAGGTTCTAATAGATTAAACCCTAAAGGCATAAGAGAGTATAATGAAGTAGACCAAGTAAAAAAAGTAAACGATTTAGTTGATTTTTGGGTTAGTGTAGCAGAGTACTTAAAAACAAACAAAAAAGACGCTTGGTTTTTTGGAGAAATAATAGAAGATTCTAAAAACAACACATCAAGCCCTTCTAGAACAGCGGCAGGTTATTCTTTTTATCCTATATACCCTGGTAGCAATAATCCTAATTTTGAAACACCTATATTAATAGAACATGGTCAACCTAATCTATCAGCTAACAAACCTTTATTAGCGGCAGCTATGAAAGGTCCTGAATATGTAGAAGCTTTAAGAAAACCTACCTTAGCATCTTATGGTCAAGGCGCAATAGTAGGAAAAGATTTACCAAACGGAGATGACATGGTTAATGTAGAATATAAATCAACAATGCCTGATTGGTTTTATACAGATGTTATACAAGCTATTGAAGACGGTAAGTTAAATGATTTAATTAAAAAATACCCGGGATTAATTGGACCAGCAGCTAGAATGTCAGCTTCTGGTATTAATTTAAATTATTATGGAAGTCCAGTAGACGGTAAAAGTATAGTTGAAATAATTTTAGAAAGAAAAATACCTATTGACGTTATAGACGGACCTATGGTTAATGAAGCTGTTAACGAAGCTATTAAAAATAGATTATCTGGTATGAGCAAAGCTGATGTCAAAGAAAGATTTGATATTAAGTTTGAAATAGCTAAGCTAGAAGATGTAGCGGTAAAAAAGTTTATTGATACTTATGGAGTAAAAGTGTTTCCTATTAATTCTACTGTTCAAGAAATTAGAGATATAATGCAAAACTCTTTAGAAACTAAAGTTCTTGCAAGTAAAAAATTAAAAAAACCAAAAGGCATTAGCTTGTTTGATTTCGATGATACGTTAGCAAACACTAAAGAAAAAGTAATTGTTAACAACCCTAACGGGACTACAACTGAAATATCTGCAAGTGAATTTGCTAAAAAAGCCGGACAATTAATGGAAAACGGCGCAACGTTTAATTTTGATAATTTTGAAAAAGTCTCTGAAGGAACAGCAGAAGGTCCTTTAGCTGATTTAGCTAGAAAACGTCAAGGTAAGTTTGGTAGTGGTGATATATTTATTTTAACAGCAAGACCTAATAGCGCTGGACCTGCTATACAACAGTTTCTAAAAAGCATCGGTATAAATATACCTTTAGCAAATATAACAGGTTTAGGTGATGGTTCTCCACAAGCTAAAGTTGATTTTATATTAAATAAAGCTGCTGAAGGTTATAATGATTTTTATTTTGCAGACGATTCATTTGCAAATGTAGAAGGTGTAAAAACTGTATTAGACGCTATTGATGTTAAAAATAGAGTTGAATTAGCTGAACCAAAAGAAGTTACTTTAAATAGAGAGTTTAACCAACAAATAGAAGACGTAACAGGTAAAGAAGAATTTAAAAAATATTCTGATGCTAGAGCTAGGCTAGAAGGTAAACAAAAAGATAAAGGTTTCTTTAAAAGATTAATAAAACAATTTACAATAACCCCATCAGCTGATGATTTTATGGGATTAATGTACGCGTTTGCTGGTAAAGGTGAGCAAGGTAATAAACACTTAGCTTTTATAAAAGATAATCTATTAGATCCTTACAACAAAGCAGAGCAAGAACTTTTATCTGCTAAAACAACAGTTGCGCAAGATTTTGCAGAACTTGTAAAACAATTTCCTAATTTAAAAAGTAAAAAAGGTAAGAACCCTTTATTAGGAAATATAGGCGTAGGTTCATTTACTAAATCTCAAGCTATTAGAGTTTATCTCTGGAATAAACAAGGTATAAATATACCAGGTATGAGTAAAAGAGATGTAGAAGCTTTAGTTAAAGCTGTTGAATCAGATAATGAATTAAATGTTTTTGCAGATGAACTAGGTCTTATACAAAAAGGTGAGCAATATCCTGCGCCAGATACTTTTTGGTTAGCTGGTGATATAAAAACAGATATATTAAAAGGTTTAGATACTTCTTTTAGAACTAAACTAATGTCTGAATTTAATGAAAACGCAGATATTATATTTTCTAACGAAAATCTAAACAAAATAGAAGCTATATATGGTTCTAAGTATAGAGAAGCTTTAGAAGATTCTATACGTAGAATGAAGAGCGGTACAAATAGACCGGTTTTTACAGGAAGCGGCGCTCGTATTGTCAACGAAATGTTAGACTGGCTAAATAGTTCTGTTGGAGCTGTAATGTTTTTTAACATGCGATCTGGATTACTTCAAACTTTATCTGCGGTAAATTTTGTAAATTGGGGTGATAATAACTTATATAACGCTGCTAAAGCTTTTGCGAGTAAAGAGTATATTCCTACTGTAATGAAATTAATGAACTCTGATTATCTTGTAAATAGAAGAGACGGATTAAAAATAAATGTTAACGAAGCAGAACTTGCCGATGCTAGTAAAAAAGGTGGATTTAAAGGTATGGTAAATTATTTACTAGACAAAGGATTCGCTATTACAAGAATAATGGATAGTTTAGCTATAGCTACTGGTGGTGCTACTTTTTATATCAATAGAAAGAAAGCTTTATTAGACAGAATAAACAAAGACACTGGTAAAAAGTATACAAATAAAGAAGCTGAAGAACAGGCTTTTGAAGATTTTTATCAAATTGCAGAAGAAACACAACAATCTAGTAACCCTAGTAAAATATCTTCTCAACAAGCTAGTTTAGCTGGTCGTGTTATATTGTCTTTTCAAAATGTTACAATGCAGTATAATAGAAAAACAAAAAAATCTATACAAGATTTATATAACAGACGTAAGAAACCTGGTATGACACAACGTGAAAGTGACTTAAGTAACGTTTCTAGTATTATGTATTATGTAGGTATGCAGAATTTATTATTTAACTCTTTACAACAAGGTGTGTTTGCTTTAGCTTTTGATGATGAAGATGAAGATAAAGATAAAAAAGAAACAGCAGCAAACGTTGTTAATGGTATGATTGATTCTACTTTATTTGGACTTGGTTTTGGTGGAGCTTTAATCTCAACAGTAAAAGGTGTATTAAGTAAAATAGCTACAGAGTCTGAGAAAAACTCAACACAATATAGAGAAGCTATTTGGGATGTATTTAATATATCTCCAGTTATAGATAGTAAAGTACGTAAATTAAGAACAGCTACTAAAACTTTTGACTGGAACAAAAAAGATATTAATAAGAGAGGTTGGAGTATTGATAACCCAGCATATCTAGCTGTGTCACAAGTTATCTCAGCAACTACTAATTTACCTATAGATCGTGTATTACAAAAAATAAATAACCTTAGACAAGCAACTGATGAACAAACTAAAACATGGCAAAGTGTTGCTTTATTTTTAGGTTGGTCAGGTTGGAATTTTGGCCAACCATATTGGGGAAGACAAAGCACAATAGATCGAGAAAACAAAGAAGAAGAAAAACTAAAAGCTAAATATAAAGAAGAGGTTCGTAAGATAAAAGCTGATGGATACAAAAAAGTTCCATTAACAGGTCCTAACTCAGGTAAACCATCAGGTAAACTAGGTGTTGATTACGTTCAAATAGAAAGACCAGATGGTAGAATTCAATATTATAAAAAGATATAAATACATAAAAAATAAATAATTATGAGCAATTTTTCAAGTCCATTTATGGCAAAAAGTCCCTTAGATAAGCGTGTTGATGGCATAGTTAATAGTAGCCTACAAACAGGTATGTTAGTTCCACCAGATGGAAGTAAATTACAACGAGCTATAGATGATGGAAATTTAAAAAATCTAAGCACTAAAGAAAGGCGTCAAGCGCAGAGAGAGTATAACAAATCTGTTAGAAAGTATAACAGAGAAAACGATACTAATCTATCTCGACTAAAACGATATAAAAGTCCTGGTAAAATGGAACAAGAAATAGATGAAGATGCTAGAGCAGATGCCAATAAAGGTTATACACAATGGAGAAATGACACAATGAAAGCTACAGGAAAACCTGTTCCAGATTCTGAAGAGTCTTTAAAGAAGTTTAAAAAATGGAAAGCAGCCCAAGAAGCTAATAAAAAAGAAAACGACACTATTAAAAAAGGATAAAAAAATGAGCGGTAAAATTTCAGAAAACACTGAACTGACTTTAGATTTAAAAACACTTGCTATTATTGTAAGTTTTGTTATAACTGTTGTAGGTATGTGGTTTGCTCTTCAAAAAGACATTGATCTTGCTAAAGAACTACCTAAACCAGAGGTTAGCAGAACTGAATATGATTTAAAAGATCAGTTAATCAGGGAAACAATAATGAACACGCAAGAGAAGGTAGAGCAAAATAGTGAAAAGCTAGATAAAATTGATGAAAAGCTTTACCAAATAATTAAAAAATAATATTATGAAAAATACTTTAACTTTAATAGCGTTTTTAATTACTAGTTTATTGTACTCTCAAGAATATGTTTTAGTAGAAATTAATTCTGAGTGGAATTTAAGAAACTCTGCAAAAATAGCTAAAGTTAAAAATGTAAAAATTAAAAAAGCTTATTTAGAAGATCAACCAAAAGTTTTGCAAAATAAAATAAAATCAGTTCCAATTGTTATATTATACAAAGACAATAATAAAATCGCGCAATGGTCTGCTGATATAAGTTTTAAACTAGTAGTTACTGAAGAGCAAATATTAGAAGAAATAAACAAAAACAAATAAATTATGAGTAATTTTTCAAGTCCATTTTTTGCTAAAAGTCCATTAAATCAAGAAAAAAGCACTATTAAAAATCCTAAGTTTCTAGAGTTAACACAAAAAGAAAAAGACGAACAACACGCGGTAGCTAGAAAAAACAATTCAATACACACTTACAAAGGTGTTCAATTTGATCCAGAAGATGGAGCTTTATCTAGGATGCCAAACCCAAATTATAAAAAAAGTGAAAAAAAGAAAACTTAATAGCACTAATCCTAAATATTATCCTGCTATAGAAAAAAACGAAATAACAGAAACAAGAAAACTAATAGCTGAAAGTAAAAAAATAAAAGCTTACGCAGTTTTTAGTTACAATTAAAACAAAAATTATGAGTTCACCATTATACGGAAAAATAAGTTCAGCTTGCAAGTCTGCAGCAAAAAGAAAGTTTAAAGTTTGGCCAAGTGCATATGCTTCAGGTTGGGGCGTAAGATGTACAAAAGCAGGCGGTCCAAGTAATTTTGGAGGAGGTAAAAAGTAATGACATATATACAGAGCAACTCTCCTTTCTCTAAACAAAAAGGTGGAGGTACAACTAAAACTTGTTTACCAGCTTCTAAAATAAGAAGTCTTAGTAAAAAACAAAGAGAAAAACTAGTTAGTGCTAAAAAATCAGCAGGAGCTAGTGGTAAATATAAACGATCGTCTAAAACAAACGTAACAGGAGCTCGTAAAAAAGGCGCTACATTACGCGACTGGTTTGAAAAAGAAGACTGGAGAAGAGTAGATGATCCATCTAAAAAATGTGGAGAATAATGGAAAATCCTATTAAACACTGTTACTCAAATGCAATGCATACAAAAGCATGGACAGAAATGAGACAACGCCAAGCAAAATTAAGCGGTAGAGGTACTGGTAATGATAAAGCGTATGCTGATGCAGAGAAAAAACGAACAGCTCCTTTTGATATAAAAGAAGAAGCTTACGAGAAATCAAACAGAAAAATGCGTAAAGATTATAAATCTGAAACTGGTAAAAAATTAGGGTCAAGACAAACATCTGGCACAGGAAAACGTAGGGTTTCTTTTGCTTGTAGATTTGCAGGTATGGCTGGCGCAATGAAAGATTCTAAAGGTGAACCAACAAGAAAAGCTATGGCTTTAAAAAAGTGGGGTTTTGGTAGTGTTGAAGCTGCTAGAAACTTTTGTCAAAAAAATAAATCTAAAAAATAAAATATGACTTTTATAATAAAAAACCCTTTAAGCACGACTCCTCTTTTAAATAAATGTAAATTACCTTATCCTGGAGACGAGGTCATGGCTGGCAAGCATGGTGGTGTAATGACTAAAAAAATGACTGCAGCTAATATAAAAGCTAAAGAAGAATGTATAGCAAGTAATCCAGAACAAAAAGCTGCAAAAGAAAAACGTGCTGAAGAAGAAAAAATAACAGGAGCTTTTGAAAATCCTAAAGAAGCTAAAAAACAAATAGCAAAAGAAAATGGAAAAAATTAGCAATCATATTACTTATGCTGAAGCTATTCATTCTAACACTGCTAAAAGATATAGCATAAAAAATATACCTAACGAAGAACAAACTAATAACATGAAAATGTTAGCTGAAAAGATTTTTGAACCACTAAGATTATGGGTTGGTGGACCAATAAAGATCAATAGCATGTTTCGTTCTGAAGAATTAAATAAAGCCATAGGAGGATCATCTAGTTCTCAGCATTGTAAAGGTATGGCAATGGATTTAGACGACGTCTATGGACATAAAACTAATGCAGAGATGTATGAGTGGATATGTAGCCACTGTAATTTCGATCAAATTATATGGGAATTTGGTGATGATAAAAACCCAGCATGGATACATGTTAGTTACATAAGTGTAGACAAAAATAGAAACAGAAAACTGCTCGCTGAAAAAGAATTTGGTAAAACAGTATACAAAATAATAAAATAAAAAAATTATGAAATCACCATTAAAATACGAAAAAATTCTTCAAGAATTACCGGATATTCAAGAAAGGGAACCTTATATAGAAAAACAACCTTTTGATATTGAAGAAGCGGTACCAGTTGAAAGCACTCCTGAGTACTGGGATATGAAAGCTGTTGAAAAACATGAAATGCAAAGAATTGAAAGTGAATCTGAAGAAAAAAGAAGACTTGAACGTAATGCGCTGACGCAACAATTAATGAGAGAGAAAAAAAGAAATCATGAGGAACTTCTTCAAAATTTAAGATTAAATGAAGAAAAGCCAGTTTTAAATATGATAAAAAGAAATTCTTCTGTACAATTTAAATTACCGCAAAGTAAAAACTACTAAGAATAGGATTAAATAATAACGGGCGTACCATACCCGAAGATCCTGTAACAAGAAAGGGGAGCTCGTTTGAGTTCCCCTTTTTTTTTATTATCCGTCACAAGCAACGCATTCTTCCATAGCGTTTTGTGCAATATCACCTCTTAATACAGACTCTGTCCGCATATAATACAAAGTTTTAATTCCTTTATGCCAAGCATCCATGTGAACTTTATTAATCCACTTAGGTGTTGCTTCACTAGGAAAAGCTAAGTTTAAACTTACACTTTGATCTATATACTGTTGCCTTATACCAGCTTGTCTTACTAACTCTAGTTGATTTATTTCTTTAAAAGTTTTAAACACTTCCTTGATGTCTTTGTTTAATTCTTCTATACCTTGAACTGAACCACCATCTGCTAGTATCTTGTCCCAAACTTCCTTAGTGTTTAATTTTTCTTTTTCAAGAATATTTTCCAAGGTTGGGTTTTTACGTATGAAAGTACCTTTTGCACTTTGCTCTGTAAAAATGTTAGCAGCCCAAGGCTCAATGCCCGGTGAGACGTTTCCACTAAGTTTGCTATTGCTAACAGTAGGAGCAATAGCACGTAAATGGGTATTACGCATACCAGTGCCAACACACCAAAGAGGTTCTCCATATACATCTGCGAGAGCCATGCTAGCTCGTTCAGATTCGATTTTAATTTGACTAAAAATTTTTCTTGTTTCATATTGTGCTAATAGACCTTCAAATGGTAAACCTCTTTCCTGTAAATACGTGTGCCATCCGAGTACACCTAAGCCTAATGCTCTACCTTTTTCGGCAGATCTTACAGAATTTTCAAATCCTTTTCTGTATTTAGCTTTTTGTATAAACTCCTCTAACACGCCGTCAAGAAACCATATCGAGTCATGTATTATGTTAGTATTCTTCCATTCGTCATATTTAGCTAGGTTCAAGCTAGATAGACAACATATAAAACTGTGATTTTCGTCTGTGTGCAATGTTATCTCACTACAGATATTTGTCATATGTACTTTTAATGCATTTTGTTTATAAGCTGTGGGGTTATTTTTATTTGTATTTCCTTTAAACAATATATAAGGTTCTCCAGTTGCTTTACGTTTTTGAATAAGTTTACCCCACTTGGACCTTGCCTTACTATCTCCACTTTCAAGTCTTCGCATGAACTTATCGCCGACAACAGCGCACTGATGCAAGTTAAGTGACTGTCTATTGACGTCTCCTTTAGGTTCACGTATTTCGAGCCACTCTTCAAAATCGGGATGCTCAATATTAATATTAACTGATGCAGCTCCTCTTCTGACAGATCCTTGATTAGTTGCAAGTATTGTTGAATCGTATATTTTACAAAAAGGCACAACGCCGTCACTTGTTCCATTTCCTTTTATTTCTGCGCCAGCGGGTCTAATTTGATTTATACCGATACCAACTCCACCGCCGTGCTTAGCGAGTAGCATCATCTCTAAGTTTTTCTGTCCTATGTCTATTATACTATCAGCTACATCAATACCGAAGCAAGATATAGGAAGGCCACGATCAGTCCCAGTATTACTGAGAACAGGACTAGCAAGACACAACCAACCATTCCATATATACTCATAGAAAGTGTTCGCAAGCTCTGGTCTATCAAGTCTTCTTGCGACTGTGTTGCATACTCTTTCATAGGCGTCTTTAGGAGACTCGCTGCCAAGAAGATATCCCCCTGCGATAGTTTTTTTGTAGACTTCAGTGTCTCCCCACTCTGGATAGTCTTCTCCTTTTTTCCATTCATTATTCCACATTTAAATCTAGCTTTTTTTCTTGTTCTTGTTCTATAATTCTTTTTTCTTTGTCTTTTAATTCTTCAACTATTTTGTTCCATTCATCTTCACCAACGTAAAGTTGTAAAGCTGTTAAAGTACCTTGAGACATGCTAACGCATTTATGCATTTCTGCAACTAGACTTCTAGCTAGTTTAGTTAAACCGTCTACTCTGTTTTTTAATTCAATTAATTTATTTTCTTTCATGTTATTGCGTGATTAATCCAAGCTACTAAACCGTTCATGTTTAAAGCAACTAAGTTCCATTGTTTTCTTGACGCTGTCTGTATCATTACACAGATAAAACCTATTATAAATAACTTAGGTTCTAACGTCCATTGTCCAGCTATTAAAAAAGCTGCACCGAAGTATCCTATACGCGATGCAAACTTTTGATATGCTGTTAATTTGTTTGTATATCTTAAAAATTTTATAAGCCTATATCTCCATCTTCTTTTTCTATTCATTACCAAATATCTTCAAAGTCTTCTCCTTCATTTGCTTTACTATAGTCAGTCGGCCTAACTGCGAAAAAATCAGTGTGGGTATGACCCCCAGTAAGATGAAAGAACCAATCCAAGTTAGCCGCTGCTTCTTTGTCATAGCTAAATAATCTTCTTTTATCTTTGTAACCCAGTTCTTGTAATTTGTCATTAGCTCTTTTTCTTATAAATTGTTTTAAGTCAAATGATTTCATACCTTCAATATCGCCCATTTCAAACATCTTGTTTATATATTTTTCTTCTAACTCAACCATAGTTTTAGCAGCAAGATAGATATCTTCTTTGCAAGCATCTAGTAAGCTATTGTCTTCTTCACACATATGTCTAAACAACTGACAACCCATTTTACTGTGCAAACTTTCATCACGCACAGACCATTTCATTTGTTGTCCAATACCTTTAAGTAAGTTACGTAGCTGAAAAGAATATAGTACAGCAAAAGCAGAATATAAGCTAACGCCTTCTGCAAACGCGCTAAATATCGCTAATGATTTACCTATACCTACAGAAGACTTACCATCGTAAGCAACCAAGTTATCAAAACGATCGGCTGTCGCAGGTTCGTGTAAAAACGCTTCATAGTCTTCTAGTTTTAAAGTTTCATTTAAATAGCTATAAGCTACAGCATGTATTGTTTCTTGTGATCCAAACATCATAGCCATTTGTTGTATCTCATGTTTAGGAAACCAACCAACTACTTTCTGTGTCCAATAATCTGACACAGCACATTCAGTCTGAGCAAAACCTAGTAGAATATTTCCCACTAAGTTTTTCTCTTCTTTTGTTAACTTTTCGTTCCAATCTTTTACATCACCTGACATAGGTATTTCAGTATGTAACCAAAACGCCTGAGCTTGTTTTAACCAGCCTTCTGTGTAGTACTCAGGATACTCAAAAGGTTTGTACGGTATTCTATTATCAAATAGTCCCATTGTATTCTAATATTAAAAAGATTATAACTGGTATACATGTAAACACAAAGTCCATAAACTCAGGATTACCTTTTTTCATATACCAATCGTATATTAATTCTTTAGATGCGGCAATAAAAACCACTAACCACAATCCTTTTATTCCAAGAACCATAATAAACATAAAGCTTAATATTGTTCCATAAAAAAAATGCAAAAGCTTGTCTTTAGGTATATTATTCATCATTATCGTGTATTTCTAAAGCTATATCAACAAACGGTAGATACATTACGTGTGTAATTTGTTCTGGTTCGTTATAAGTTCTTACACCTAGACATATTCCAGGATAAAAACCTAAGCTTAAACTCCAATTGTTTCTAATTATTTTTTTATCCATATACTTTTATTTTATATTTATCTTGTTGTTCTACTAGTTCTTTATATTTAATTTTGTTTCTCATTTCCCAGCTCCACTTCCACCATTTGTCAATTTGACGTTCTCTGTATTTACATCTAGCTAAGTGTTTTGCTTGAGCAGGATTAATCTTATTGTTTCGTCGCATTCCTTTTGATTTTGTGGTTTATATAAAGTCCATATTGGATCAGATTTTTGTGTCAATAGTCTTTTAAATAACTTCCAACGTATTGGAAAAGATTCATTAGCTCTACCTTTAGTTTCTATTATAAAGTCTTCGCCTATAAAATCAGGTGTATATTTTATGTTAAGTATTTTTTTATTACCTCTATTTTTATATTCACCTTTTCCATTACTTTGTCTTTCTATTGACTCCATTTCAAACTCAAATGATGGTATTAATTCAAACGTTTGACCTTCGTACTGAGCTTTTATTTTAGCTTTTTTTAAAGCCATGTACATATATCGCTCTAAACCTGAGGCAAACTTAATACCATCGTAAGTTATTTTCTTTGATTGTACTGGACCTTTTTTAC
>Ga0181391_1000146_pt1 | contig 20664 bp, 23 predicted proteins | sample 14SPOviralmetaG_FD_130080 | JGI IMG/M metagenome (GOLD analysis project Ga0181391, IMG submission 130080) | Marine viral communities from the oligotrophic San Pedro Time Series (SPOT) site, San Pedro Channel, CA, USA - 14 SPOT_SRF_2010-08-11 | ecosystem: Environmental > Aquatic > Marine > Strait...
ATAAAAGTTTGCATATTTATTTATTTAAATGGCTACCATCGCAGTAACCTTCTGGGTTATTTGTGCATCCGCACTTACATTTTACTTCTATCATAACTTTCCTTTTGGGTGGTTATTTTTATTATCAAAGTCCATTGCTGCTTTTAATATAATTTTATCCATCATATTATCTTGGTTTTGTAGCATTTCTCTTTGTAAGTTTATTACCATATCTTCTAACCTATCTTTAGCATCTACAAGCATTTGTATTTGATGGTCTTTCTTTTCTAATGTAGATTTTAAAGCATTTACATCATCAGGCTTTGTACCACTAATAGCACTTATTAAAACAGGTATTGAAGCAGCAATAGAACCAATCAACATTAATACAATCTCTTTGTTAGATTCTAATACTGGGTATTGAACAAACGTAATTATAATTCCTACTATAAAGAAAAATATAAGTAAACTTCCTGCATAACTACGCAGTTCTTTCGCCACACCGTTTTTAGGTAATTGCATCACTTTAGCTTTTTATAAATTGAAATAGATGTATACACTACTGCAAGTATTAAACTGATTGACTGAAGCATAGGGTTCGCCTCACTTATAGAAATGCCTAAAGCAAAAAAGTTAACGAAACCTATCTTCAACTCTTCCATTATGCTATTGCTAAATAAAGATAGTTGGTGCTGTTAGCATTCATTCCATCCCAAGTATTAAGATTCCCTACAGTCCCTACGGTAAATCCAGTTGCCGAACGATATATTGCTTCAGCTGAATTAGAATATTCCGCATCTGAAGTATTTGCTCTTAATCTTGCACTTGCTGGATTAGTGGAAGCTCTTGCACTATCAATTACAACCCAAGGTCCTGTTCCATTATCTATTTTTTTAATCATTAAGAATCTTGGGCTGAATCCTGTTGTAATACTTGGCGGTGTGGTAAGATCCCCTGCATAACTCCCTATCTTCTGATAACCATCTACTGAATGGAAGCAGTAGGCGATAAAATCACCTGAAATACCTGTATCTTTAAATGTAAATACAGAAGGAGTAGGATCTGTGCTGTCAAATCTTGTTGTACTTCCTTCAGGATCAGAAAGATCTAATACTAATTTTTTAGCATTACCAATAGGTTCAGCATATACTTGCCAGTTTGAATTAGCGTCTATTGGCTTTATTAATATTAATTCAGGTGTATCTATTCCGTGTCCAATAGTAGCAACTCCACCTGCTGCTGAAAATTTTACAATACTAAACCCTGCTGCTTGATTCGCACTAACTAAACTTGTTGTGCTTCCGTCTTGGTTTATAGTAGATAAGCTTCTATCGTGGTCGGCAGCTTTCCAGTTCCACGATATATAATTCGGCGGTGTTCCTGAAAAAGTACCACCTGCTGAACCATTTACTGCATTATTACCACCTGCAACATCTGAAACACTAAATCCATTTGAATCAAAAGAAGTCAATCCGTGTGGGTCTGCATTATATTCTACTGCTATGTCATTTGATTGTACTAATTTATGGTCACCCCTAATACTATCAAACAAAGCGTGTCCCGCATTAGCCTCTCTGGCTTTTATCCAAACAAAATCTGGTTTCATCCCATTTGATAAAACAATATTTTGAGTACCGCCATTTCCTGTATATGTTTTAGCTTCAAAACTATCCGCTTTAGTTGCAGGTGTAGTATCTGGGTCTTGAGCAAATGCCATAAAGATATAAGTATTACTTCCACCATTCCAACCAGCATCAGTTGTATTAAGAGTAAATCCATTACTATTAAAAACCATTCTACCTACATAGGAATCTTCTGCATTATTAAGATTGGCAAACAAAGCAATGTCAACTCCCCTTTTGTTGTCATATATAAGCCAATTGTCAGATGCTGTACTTACTTTTAGCATAACAAAAGCAGGTTCAAATCCTGTTACTATAGAATTACCTGTTGCTCCTGTGCCTTCATAAGAGCCTATACGAGAGTAGCCTTCTACTGAATGGAAGCAGTAGGCTATATAATCTTTATTATTAGTTCCTGTTTCACCTGTATTACCAATAGTAAAAACGGAATCTGTTGGTCTTGCAGTTGGACTTCCAAAAATACTTCCTGAACCTGATTGACCAGAAGAACCATTTAATTGCAAAAAATTACCATTAGCACCATCTTTATGAAGTACCGACCAATCATTTATAGTTTCTAACCCTTTGACAATAAGTAATTCTACAATAGAACCCAATCCGTGTCCAATAGTTGCAGTTGCACCTGTACCTGTATATTTAACAATACTAAACCCTGCATCTACATTCTTTTTTATAGTTGATGCAATTGTAGCACCGTTAGAACCTGCATTATTAGTTTCTGCAGTAGGAGCATACCAGTTCCAAGACACCATTGTTCCAGAATTTGTATCTGCTCTTGAGCCAACAGTAAATCCCCCTGTTCCACTTGAATCAAAAGAAGTTAAACCTTGTGTACGAGTATATTCTACGTCTGTATCATTAGTAAATAGAGCTTTAGTAACACCTCGCACAGAGTCATATAATTGATGAGAATATCCTACTCCGCCAGGAGTACGATTCTTTATCCAAGTAAAATCTGGCTGAAACCCTACTGTAATAGCTTTAGTTCCACTACTACCATTCCATATTACAGTATTAAAATGCTCACTTGGAGTTACAGCACTTGCACATTGTACCTCTGCATATAAAGTGCCTACTTCTGAAGCTGATATTGCTTTGTTAAATATTCTGATTTGGTCTATTTTACCGTCAAAAAACTGTTGAAATGAACCTCCTGTAAATCTATAGCTTCCTATACCTGCTTTTGTAGTTGGATGAAAATTAATTAAATTGTTTTGTGTTAATGTTACAGGTGTACCGTCATTAATATATATATTAGCTTGGGTTGTGCTTATAGTGAGCACTACATTTGTCCAAACATTATTAGCGACAGTTGCGGTTGTATTTAAATTACTTTGTGTACCGCTATTATAAAATTGAGCAGTTAAAGTTTGATTTGCATTTTTTCTCCATATAAAACCTCTTGAAGCACTTCCATCATAATCAAAACTATTAAATATACTTTGGTCTGCTGCACTTGAACTTGAATTAATCCAAGCACTTATAGTTATTGTTGTATCATTAAAAGAACCTGCTGAAAATTCTACATTACTACTACTACCATTAAAACCACCTGCTAATCCGTACTTACCTTCTACATTAAAATCAACTGAAGTAGGTGTTCCGTTATAAGAGCCACTTTCATCTGAAGCATCAGCCATCTTATAATAAGCAATACAAGATGAATCGCCTAATATTTGTAAAGTGTTAGTAGTACAAGCACCACCGCCACCTGTTGGCGCACCTGCTATTAATCTTTTATTTATAGCCATAGTTTATTCTTTTTCTATAACGACAGGGAAAAATTCATAAGTGTATTTTAATAATGCTTCGGCAGTTGTTAAAGCGTTTACCTCTGCTATTAACTCATCGGCTCTGCTTAAAAGTTCTAATCTATCGCCTACTATATTACTTGGTATTGTTACATCTCTTTCCGCCTTTCTAATTACATACCAATCTGTAGGTTGCAATCTTCTACCTGCTTCAGCATTTATACTTTCTATATACCCTGCTTTTAGCTTGTCTTTATCGTTAATGGGTTTTGTAGTTACATCATAAGTAGGTTCTCCATCTGCATCTAAAACTGCCTTTCCATCTTCATCAACTATAGGCTCTTTATGCTCGTATGTACCTTCTACATCTTTTTTAACTACTGAATAAGTAAAAATCTTTTTCTTACCATTCCACTTAATTTCTGATAGTCCTTCAGTTACTTTATCGTGTTCTGGTATTACTACATCATAAAAACCAAATACAGTTGCATCTTCAGTTTTTCTAAAGTTTAAATGCAATCCGTTTTCGTCTTTCCATTCTAAAGGAAGCCTTCCGTAAGTTACTATTTGACCGTTATCTGTTTTAATTGCTTTCATAATCTATTGAGGTTGTGATGCTGTATAAGTTGCTATTGAGTAGTGATATATTTTTGCACCACTTGAATCGTCAGTACAAATTATCTGTATAAGGTTTGTTGAACTACCATCGTAAGTTGTAGAACCTACCTTGTTAAAAGTTGAGCCTGTTTCAGCAAAAGTCAAAGCGTGATTACCTGTAATTACTAAATCAATTACTTGACCTTGTACTGCATTAGAAAAAGTTAATGTAGCTGCTCCATTTGCTGCTGCTGTAAAGGTTGTTGCTGTACTAAAATCTAAAGCAAAAGAACTTCCTGTGCCTAAAGCAGAAAGTGCTGTATATCTGTTTTCAAGTTTAGCAAAAGTTACTCCATCATTTGCAATTTTTGCAGTTGTAACATTAGCATCTAATATTTTTGCTGTAATAACTTTATCATTACCTATTGTTAAAGCTGTTGCTCCTGTTACATCACCTGTATGCGTTGCATTTGGACTTGAGTTTGTAACTGTTACATCTCCTGTTGCTTGATTTACTGAAATACCTGTACCTGCTACAATACTTCCTACATCTCCTGCATCATCTGTATAAAGTTCTGTAAAGTTGTCGTTTACTTTGTCAAAGGCATCTCTTATAAAGTCCCCTGTATTGTCATTCGGTGCTGAACCAATATTAATAACTTGTTTAGCCATAATTAATTTATTTTATATTTGTGTTGCATCTGCTCTATATTTATTAGTGTCTGCTCTAAATGCAGTACCTGAAATTTGTGTTAAATCTGCTGTTAATTCAAAAGTACCCCAACAACTAGGTGCTGATATATCAGGTATACTATTTGTTGAATATGCTGTGTCTGACCCAAAACCTGAGTCTGTAATCATCTGACAGTATATAGATCCCCAATTTATATTATTAGCCATTTACTTTTGGTTTTTTGTTTTTTAAGTAACGCTCTAGTTTTATAACGTTTTTTTGCTTCGGTTTGTATTTTTTTAAAACACCCATCCTTGAAATAAACTGTCTTTGTCAGGATAAACGTCTTCGTTATTATTTGTATTGTATTCAGGAAACAAACTATTATTAAAACTAATATAGTCTATCATTCTTCTAGTATAATATTCTGCAAAGTCACGTTCCTTGTTTACTAAGTAATCTACTTCGTTTTTTTCTACTGATTCTGCATTCTCACTTTGGTGCTTAAATACACCACCATTCTTAACTTGATATGCTGCAAAAGGTAAATAGTCTGACATTGCGTAATGAATTAACATCGGCTGTACGTATTTATTTACTAATGTTAAATAGTGTCCTGCTAAATTACCTGCTACAATATGAGTACTAATTTTATTATACAAGTCTGTACCTAAATAATTCTGTATATGTATTTCTTGTGCTATTTTAATAAACTGTATAAATTTATCAGTGTCTACATTACCGTCTAAAATAGTATTTTTTACTAAATCTGTTCTTGATATAAAAAGTGCTGTTGCCATTAGTTACGTGGTTTTAAAAATCCTTCATTTTTCATATCTCTAGGACGCTGTGCTACTTTCTTAGGGTTTTTTACACCTGTAGGGTTACCAGTTGCCTTTTTTGCTTTAGGGCTTTTTACATCACCTTGTCCTTTAGGTAAATCAACAAACTTAAAGGTTTTCCTTACCCATTTGTGTTGGCATAGCCCACCTCCTTTGTAGAGCCAGATTGAATAAGTATCTGCACCATTCGGACCCCAACCTGCATTTACTGGTTTTTTGTCCATTGCTAGTATGTCTTCTTTTCTATAAAGTTTATTAGCTGCTACCATTTTTTTACAGAACTCTCTAGAGTTAGCAGAGATCCTTTGTGGGGAATATTGGTAACGTACTTTATATTGTGTTTCGTCTATGTATTTATCCTGTTCACTTTTTGCTCTTGGTATTGCTGTGCCTGTAGATGCTAGACCTATCATTTTGTCTAACTTTTCTTCTGCATTGTAGTCTACTTCCATTTCGTCTACTAATTCCCAAGTGCCTTCATCAATGTCTTCACCTAATTCTATAAGATCATTAGCTACATTATCCATTTGTGCAGGTGCTTTCTGTGAACTTAACTGTTGTTCTTGATCTACACCAGTTTCTTCTTCTACTGTTTCGTCATTTATTAAGTCATCACTATTTGTTAAGTCTGTAAATTCTAACGGCTGTAGTGTCTTAAAGTACAAGTTTAAGGAGATGTTATTAACTGCGAGTATTTTATTGAGTCCTTCTATAATTAAATTTTGGAAAGGCTTTACCACTACATTGTCAGTTAGTATACTAGCTGTTTTTAATTCGTCTGCATTATTACCTAGTCCTGTGTTGTCTTTAATACCAAATAACATTGGGCTTACAATTCTGTGACTAACTAAAATCTTTTTGGAAGATTCACTAGAAAGGAATTCGTATTGTTGGTGTGCGTCTGATAATTGCACTGGTTCAATACTTGCTTGACTGTCAGTGTTGTCATTAAATGCTAAAATAAATTTTCCTGAATTACTACTACCACTAAACTTGTCATATATTCTACGCTCTATTAATGCACGTTCTTCTTCATTAGGAATACCGTTGTTAAAATTAATTAACATACTAGGTGCTAGTCCATTTTTTATATTATTTAAATGATAGTTGCTAATTTCTTCTTCTAGCTGTGCATATTGTAAACCACCTTGATAATCTACTGGACTATAATAGTAAAAGCCTGTCTTATAAGGTTTTATACAAAAAATTTCTATAGACTCATTACTAGTACCAAATGCAGGTATACGTTTTAGTTCATCACTAGGCTTAATATTAATCCAGTCTTTATGATAATAGTAAGCTTCAATTTCGCCTTCTTCGTTACATTTTTCAAACCGTAAAGTTTCAACTGGAAAGTGTTCTACTTGTGCTATTGTCTTACGATCCTTACTGTAAATAACTTGCAAAGTTGCTTGACCCATTAACTTTAGATCAAATACTATTTTTCTCATACAGTCAGCATTAAACAATGACATAGTTTTTGCATATTCTTCAGGTTTTCTTGAAGCGTCAGTTGCTGACAAACCTTTACCATAGATCATTTCAGACAAACCATTTATAACAGCATTATTTGTTGCACTGCCATTATAACGGTCTATTAAATATTGAAAGTAATTGTTGTCTTCTCCGTATTCAACGTAGTTTTTAAATTTTTTTTCTACAACTTTAGGGGTTGTATAATTTGAAAGGTTTACTATTCTTACGTCGCTCATAATATTATAAAGTCATTGTCAAAACTAGTGTCTGTTGTATATACATTCTTATTAACTGTGTAATAATCGTCGTTATTTTGGTTAACTGTTTGTGCTGTACAAAAAATTTTGTCTCTATATATAACGTCGCCTGAAGAATTTTCTAGTTTTAGATTATAGAACCTTCCTTCTTTTAATGCATAACTATTAGCTATTTGTAAATAATTTCTGCTTGTCGTAGGGTTTACACTGTAACTTACAGTCGTATTAGCTGAGTCGTCAGTAATTTTTAAGGTAGCTGATGCTACATATTCTCTAGGAATTACCTTTATGGTTTGACTACTAGTACTGGTACTTAATATTTTCATACTTATATAACGAATCTACAACTTTTTTTTGTAGATATAAAAAAAGCAGCCGAAGCTGCTGTGTTATTAAGAATGTAAGTCTTTCCGTTTATAGGTTTTACCTGTGGTTACATCTACTACTGTTTCGTTTTGTTCTGCAACAGCATCTTGGTGCATCCTTATAACATCTTCTCTTGCTTTTTGTTCAGCTTTTTTAAATGTTATGGGTTTGTTAATTCTTTGATAAAAATCAAATGTTGACTGTGTTCTTACTAATACTAGTTTATCGAAATAATTCATTTTGTGTTATTTATTTTTTGTTATATTGTAAACGTACAGAATTTTACAGTAGTGTCAAAATATTTTAACATAATTTAACTAATAAAAAAAGGGGCATAAAGCCCCCTTTCTACACGTTACAATAAATTTATGAGTTTGTACCCTGTGTAACTGTGACTGTTCCAGTAAGACCTGCAAAAGCATTAGCTTCTGTAGCACCTTCCAAGAAATTAGCAGGTAACTGCTCCATAGCAGTAAACGTAAGTGTATAACCTGACATATCGCCCATAGCTGCACCTGTTACAATAGTTCCACCTGTCACATCGCAACCGTGTTCTGCACCCATAAGGAAAGCATTTCCATTGTAATCGTGTACTACTATATGGGGTCTACCATAGGACATTAACTTTAGTTCCTTGTGGTCTTGGACTGTTAGCTTTTTGAGAGTTATATTTAATGTTTGCTCAAAGAAACTAGTTCCATTTTCCCTACTAGAATTGAACGTTTGTTCAAAACTACTGTTACCTTTTAAATCATATTCAAATACAGTTACTGAACCAAAACTGTCTACAACATCTGTATCTGTACTATCATACGTAAGTGTTAAATCACCAAAGTCTGCGAAATAAACAGCTTTAATGCCACCAACCGAATCTTTACACGGTTCTTTTCTACCTTTTGTTAAATCACAAGCCATATCTACATTATTTTAAATTAAAAAAGGTGAGTAGGCACTACTGGCTTACCCACCTCTTCTATTGGTTAATTACTAATTAAGAATAAAGTACGATATCACTTCCGATGCCATACTGAACACCTGCTGTAAATCTCATTACTACTCTTACATTTTGACTTCCGTCGATGTCAGCCATATCAATTACCTTAACTTCATTGTGGTCTGCTAGAAGACCAGTTCCAAAGTATAAGTTTGACTTTTCTGCTGCTACCATTGTATTGTCAGCTAATCCATTTGCTACTGCAATCTTAATACCGTCAAACGATAAAGTACCACCTGTATACCATTGAGTACCGTCAGCGTTTATACCTGCTGCACCTACATTAGTTGCAAATCCACCTAACGCTCTTACATATGCTCTAGCTACGTTTTGTGAAACATAAATAAACATATCTTCTGACGTATAAAGGGTGCTGCCTATTGCATCTACAACTGCACCTAACTGTGCAATTACATTTCCAGAGTTTACACCACCACCGACTGCTGCTACATCTGTAACATCAGCATCTGCTGTCATTAATTCTGTAAAACCACCAAATTGACCTGCTGTTGCTGCTGCACCTGCCCATATAGACTGCTCAGTACGTTGTGCTACTTTACTAGCTACGTGACCAATTAAAAAGTCTGCAAATGAAGGAGGTAAGCTTTGAAAAGCACTAAAGCCCATTGAAGCTGCTTCCCAGTCTGACTGAAAGTCTTTTTTACATAATTGTAAGTTGACTTGCTGAAAATCAGGCTGAATTATACGTTCAGTTAACGTAATTGCTGAAGTAGGGTCAAAGTCACAAGTTGCATCTTTTACAATGTCGTCTGTAGATACTTTTTTAATTACTTCTTTAAATTTAATATTTGGTTTAACAGTGATTAAACCGTTATCCAAAGTTGAACCACTTAAAAGTGCTGCTGAGATGTATTCCCCTGCAAATTCACCTGCATAAGTAGTCGTTATCGAATTAGTTGTTGCCATTTTTTAGTTATTTATAAGTTATTATTATGCTTCACTTGCCCAAACACCATCACCACCAGTTAAATACCAGTCAGTAAGTGCTACAGCTTTAATTGTACACCAGTCACCTTTATTAGCTGTTGCTTTAGTATTGATCCAGTCTTTATTGTCTACACCACCTGAATTTACAGCAGCTACTGCACCGTGAATTGCGTCTGTTGCAGCAGGACTAATAGTAATAATGTTATTACCGTCTGCACCTGTATTACGGAATGTAAATTCCATACCTATATTTTCTGAAGTGATAGCAGGAAGCGTCATAACTTTTGCGTCTGTTGCTATATTAAATTCAGTACCTGCTTTATTTACAGGAATATCTTGAGTAGTAGTCAAAGTTTCTTGCTTTGATCTTGCTCTCAATACATCGTTACTTGTTGTTATTGTTGTTGACATTTTTTATTATTTTTTAATGTTAGCAATTTTTTGAAGTACTCTGTCTACAGTTGTCATTTGTCTGTTTTGTGAATACAAGTTTTGTTTACTTTCAACTTTTGCTTCAGGACTGTGTTTAATTGGTCCAGTTGCAGGTTTTGAAAGTTCTTTTTTTAGCTCTTCTTTTTCAAGAACCTCTTCAGCCTGTACTTCAACTTCTTTAGTTGACTCACTAGACATTTCTTCAGGTACTTCCTCTTCTTTAGGTTGCAGAATTGCTTTAATTTCTTCAATAGCTTCTTTAACTTCTTGAAGTTCTTCTTTAGTTGCATACCCCATTTCCTCTTTTTCTTCTTGAGGTTGGTCTTCAGCTTCTACTTGGTCTTTGTCGATCATATCGTCTTTATTTTGAGATTTTATATCATTTATTAGTCCTTCGTCTATTACAACTAAAGTTCTACCATCTTCTAGTTCATATAAACCTTCAGGCAGTGGAACTTTGTCATCTTCAGTTTTAATGAAAACTTCATTATCTACTGCAAACTCTTCTGCTTCTAAAACAGTGCCGTTTTCTAATTTCATTTCAGCTAACTGAACATCTTCTAATAGTTCTATACCTAAAACATTTTTTATTTTATCAATAACTTCTGTTGCTTTCATATTTTTTTAACGTTTAACTATAATTTATTTGCATTTTTAAGTTCCATCACCTGTAACATTTCCTATTCCTTGTGAGTAATAACTTTCACCACAACAATCTCTACTGTATGTATTGTCTTGACATAAACAAGCCCTTTTAGTGCTGTGTGGGACTGGTACTCTACGGTCTACATAATATTTTGACATAACTATTTTATTTTAACACAATTAGGTACTTTTTTTCCGTTCAACATTTTAGTTCCTATCATTTCGTAACCGTTCCAACAAGGTTTTTTTAAGTCTATATCTTCTTTTATATGTTCTTCACAAGGCATATACCAAGTTTTACCTTTAATATCGTGAGTATGGAAACCAACACAACCTATATTAATAGCCATTTCTTCAGCTTTTTCTTGTGTTGAATATGCTAAACGGTCATCTATTATAGCATATTTTTCGTCAATTACTTGTTCTTCAAGTTCTTGCGGCTCTAATAATGATAAAATTGTATTAAGTTTTTCTTCTGCTTGTAATTCTTCTGACAAAGTTTTGTCTTGTGGTCTTTCCATTTTGTCTGCAAAGTAACCTTCAATACTGAATCCTTTAACTTTACCAGTCTTAACGTAGTCATTCCAAACCTCGTCATTGTCAACTTTAACTGCACCCATCCAAGTTCCTAAAGGTACATTCATATTATATAGTGTACTTTTGTCTTTTTCCTTGTCTTCTACTATCCAAGACTCTACAAGTGTCAGTCCTGTTAAAATTTCACTATGTTCTAATGTACTATTGCTTTGGTTTCCTGCTTTTAAATACATTTGAGAAGCTTTACGTACTGTATTTCTAGAAAAATATATATAGTATTCTTCATCACCTTGCCTACGAAAAATAGGTTTATTAGGCGTTAGTAATGCACCTATAAGTATTTTTTTTTCCTTGTCTGCTTCTGCAAATTTTATTTCTTGTGACTTTAAAGCTACAAAGTCTTCTTCTATTGCAGGGTTTTCTACTATACTAATAGCTTCAATTCCGTTGTCTTCGTCTGTTTCGTCTATAACTAGTTCTATTATTTTCATTATCCTATACTGCTTTCGTTTATTATATTACGTTCTAATGCCTGTGAATTTGTTATTTCATTTGTAACTACATATGCTCTAACTGGTTCTGCTTTTTGTTCACCTATAGTTTGTGCTAATTGGTTTTCAGGTGCTGCACCAACTACATTAAATGAAGGTGCCTGTGATGCTGAACCCTGTCTAGGTGCTGATGCTCCTGAAGGTTTTGAAGGGTTTGTAGCATATATTTTTTTAACAGTATTAAAAGCATTTAGTCCTGCTATTGCTGCCTGTACATAAGGATAGCCGGGAAATAATATTGTACTAGGGTTTGCTGATGCGTTTGCAAAGGTTGCTGATATAGATTTGTATGCGTCTAGTATTGCCATACCTGCTGCCATTAATTTAGCTTCTTCACTACCTTCTTTAGCTAGACCACTTAAAGCACCTAATGCGTCTTGTGCTAATTGTATTTTAGCTTGTGTAACTGTTTGTTCTAGTTCTACTCTTTTAGCATTTTCTTCTTGGTCTATTTTTGTTAACTCTTCTTGATGTACTTTGTTAGCTGCTTCAATGAGTCTATTACGTTCCTGTTCATTTATAACTTCCTGATTTATAAAACGTATTTGATCTGCTAGTGCTTGTTCTTGTTCTGAACGTTGTCTGTCAAATTCTGTTTTACCTATAAGACCTAGTTCCTTTTGAACTTCTATTCTTTCTTTATCTAAAGCTAAATCATTTGATTTTTGCTCTGCCATAAATCCTACAACTCTAGCACTAACTGCATCTAATTCATTCTGAGCCTGTTGCAATGCTATTCTGTCTTCGTCGTTTTTAGTAAGGTCAAATTGTGCCTGTGCTGCATCTTTAACTTTTTGTGCCTGTTCAGTCATTGTTTTATTCTGTTCTTCTAAAACAGTCTTCAACTGATTATTAGCTTCTATTCTTGCAGCTATACCATTACGTTCTTCATCACGTACTTGTCTTAAACTTTCTGCTTGTATATCATAACTTTCAATAAGCCCTTGATTAATTGCTTCAGCAAATCTTGCTTGTTTGTTTAGTTCAACAACATTTGTAGCTGCTGCAAGAGTACTTTTACCATAATCTACTGTTGCTTTTATAACACCTTTAATAGTTTCCTTGACTTTTTCTAATGAGTCATCTTGTCCTGTAAGAACGTCAACAGATTCTTTACCTGCTTCCTTCATTGCCATAACTGCACCAGTAAAGTCACCTGAGAAAAATTTAACTGCTGCATCTGCAACTAAACCTAATACTTCTTTAGCTTGTTCAAATCTTGCTATGAATCCTTCCTGTATTGCTTTACCTAAATCCTTTATACTTTGTACTGGATCATCGAATACTTTATTAAATAATTCTGTTACTTTTCCAAAGTTGTTTATTACAAAAGTTGTGAAATCTGTTATTACTTGAGTAGCTGCTGTACCTGCAATTTTAAAAGCATCTAGTACTACTTGGTTTTCACTGAATGCTTGTCTTAGTCCCTCTATTAGTTTAGTAGCTATAAAGAATACACCTGAAGCTTTAAATAAATTACCTACACTAGATAGGTTTTTAAACATAGCTTTTATACCACCTACACTTTTCTTTGCACCTTTACCTATGTCACTAATTGCTTCAGCATTTTCTGAAACACCATCTAACTTAGTATTCATTTTAGACAGTAAGTCAACTATTTGTTGTAGTTCCTTATCTGACTTTCCTGTATTTAATTCTAAACCTACTTGTCTTTTTTCCATAACTGCCTGTTAAATAGCTTTACTGCTTCTTTTATATTTTCAGGGTATTTATTTATTCCGAGTGCTATGTCTATATAACGACCCCTTGCCTTATTTTTTTTTGCTATATCTAATAACTCAAATATATATTGTATCATATTACGATGTGCTTTGTAAATCTCTTACTGTAAATCCTAATCCTAAATCACCTCCATTTAATACAGTTCCTGTGACTGTACCTCCTTTAATCATTACAATAGGATAAGCGTTCAAAAACATATGGTATTTTACAAAAGCGTTTGTTTTATTACTCATATTAAATTTTGATGATTCATCTACTCCAAATCTATTTAAAACTTTAAATGTATGCGATACTGGATAATAAGTACCTGCAATTGGGTTAGCTACACTTGATAACCATTCTACTATTTCTTTAACTGCTGTTTCATTTGGAGTCAAAATATTATCTATCATAATACCGTCTTGGTCTTCAGCACCTCTTCCTGAAAAGTTACCTCTTGATAAGTTATGCTGAGGCGAACCTGCACTCATATAACCTGCTGTACCAACAATACCATATAGGTTTTCACCATTTGCATTATTGTATTGAGTTACTGTAGAAGCTACTGTCGATGCTGTTTTACAATCAGAAATAGCATCTGCTAATCCGTGAGCAGGGTCTGTATTAGTTCTTGCATAAAATCTCCAATAGTATGTAGCAGGATGTGACAAGCCACTTTTCTCATAGTTTACTATTTTAGGTACTGTTAAAAATTGTGTCGCTGTGAAAGGAACAACAGAAACACCACCTGTTGCCTTTAATACGTCTACGTCATCACTACCTGTTAAATTACTTTTTGTTGTTGAATATAAGAAACCATATTCGTCAACTTGAGGCGTGTCTTGCAGTTTACCCATACCAGTTATTTGGTGATTAAAAAATACTGCTGTTGTTGTTGATACAGTAGCATTGTAATCTGCTATAGTAGGTGCAGTAACTGTTAACGGTACTTGGCTATAAATTGGTACTGGATTGTTTAATGGTATTGTATTTGGTACAACAGTTTGAGTACTAGGTATAGTAAACTGTGTATTACAATCCCCTGAAGCCCTAAGATTACCATTACTAGCCCTAAACGTATGAGTGTCTACTGTTGTACAATTCTGTGCAACTGCTACAAATGTTTTAAAACTAACTTCTTCGAATATGTTATTTAATTCAATAGTGCTTAAATTGGTTTCAAAGTTTGTTGTTATTTTATTGATCCTAAATATGTCATCAAACACTATAATTTTATCAGCTAGACTTAACTTTATTGTAACTTCTATTGGTAAATATGCCTTTACAACTGTTAACCTTTTTCGTTTGTCAAACATATCCTGAACATAGTCTTTATAATATGTTTCAAAAAGTGTTTTAGTGTTTACCTGTCTTGAGTACTCATCATACTCTGCATTAAAATTTAAGTTCTGAAAATTACTAGATCCAAATATATTTAAAACCCCATTAGAATTTAAAGGTACATATGGCGCACTAATAGCTTCTTTAGTAGCCAAATCTATATTTAAAACATTGACTGAAGCAATTACTCTTCCACCATAAAATATTAAAGGATCTCCTAAGTACGGTTGCTGATCTTTGTCTACTGAATATCCATACTGAACATTACTGTTTTGTTTTACTTGGTTTCCTGCACTGTTTGTGGTTGTCTGTATTACATCATTAGTAGTTACATACAAATGTTCATACTGAAAATGTTCGAATGGAAGTTCTACTTTATAAATACTACCGTTATATTTGTCATCTGCAAAGTCTAACCTTCCCCATTCTTTTCCTGAGAGTTCTTTGTAATTATTTGCCAAAAAAGATTCTGTGCCTTTATACCTAAATACTATTTCTTTGTAAGGCAATACACTTTCTACTGTTTTTTCTTTTTTATCTAAGTGCTTTGTAATGTCCCAAACTTGTGAACTAGAATTAAAAAATTCATCTAAAGGTTGTATTACTAAAGTACCGTCTGTATTCTGGAATGCTGTCAAATTAAACATTTTAAACAAACCTGTCAGAAAATCTATTATTTTTATATCAGGAACTATTGAAGTAATATTTACTGGTTTGTCTGTACCTCCAGTATATGCTGCTGCTGCGTTTATTACTGTTATTACTTGTTTGTCTTTAGAACCTTTTGCCCTGTGTTGCTCTATACTAAAGTCTACTGAATAAGAAGACACAACAATTGTCTCTATAAAATAAGTATACGTTCCACTAGGTATTTCTATATTCTGATCTTTTGCTACAAAACTTGAAGATTCTACACCATTGGTAGTAGTGCCTGTTAAATTGTCAAACCTTTTAAAATCTTCACCATTTTTTTTAATTACTAAATTATAAGAGGCAGTTCCACTAGGTCTAACTGTAACTCTTAAAAATCTATTAAACGAATCTTCATTATAGTCATTAACAAAAGTCTTATTTGTAATACCTGTAATTTTTCCTGTATCACCTATAACGGTATTAAATCCTGTAACTTGATACTGTGCGTCTTGGTTTTGAAATAAAGCACCTTCTTTATTATGCAGCCATAAATACAAATTGTAAAAGTCTAAATTAGTTTTACTAAAAAAGTCTTCACTAAATTTTAAATTATATTCTGCTTCGTTTTCAATAGCCTTAATTATAGCATACAACCTTATAGCAGGTTTCAACTCACTTATAGGTAAACCATAACTTGTGCTTGTGCCTATAGGACCTGATACATTATATATTTTATTTGCTACATCATTAGCTTTTGCTGTGTCTGCAATTATTCTACTAGTGTGAGTAATTAACGGAAATATTATTGCTTCGTCTATTGTGCCACCAAAAAAATTTACATCTAGCCCATCAGCCATATAGGCTTTTATGTTTGCGTCAGTATACTGAAAGTCAAACAGTGACAAATTAGATAAGTTAACTAGTTTATCTTCACCTAGTACATCTTTAAGGTTTACTATGTTACCAAAGAAGGTTAACTTGTATGTATACGGCTCATTGTTTTTTAATGTAACACCTTCAAACTTTACCTTACCTTGTTTAAAAGGTTTGTAGTTTACAAATAACTCAGCTTCTTTTTTCTTTCTAGCGTCATAGAACTCATACTCCCCTGTGCTGCTATTAAAGGTTCTTATATGGAAGTTATAAAAATGCTTGAATATTTTATTGTTATTCTTAGAGGCAGGGACACTGAACGTTCTAGTAAAGTCTGTAAATATTTTACTTATGTCTTTTATGTCCTGAATAGATTGCGTCAAAGTAATACTTTCGTCTTTGTACAACTCTATCTGCTGTCCTTCTATAAATAACTGTATATGTAACATTATCGTACATTGTTTATTCTGTCAAAAGCAAAGTCAAAGTCTACTGTGTAATTAATTAACTTATCATTCAGTGACGTTTTGTATTGCAGTGTTTTACTTTTAGGTATTACTGGCAAAGTTTTGTTTTCATACCTTATCCATACATTTTCTGTAAAAAATAATTCTTCTATAGTCTGATTCATATCTTCACTAATAAATCCTGTATTTAAAGTCAAACTAGTATTTGAGTTAATATTATAACGTTGCTTCTGCCCTTCATAGGTTTGATAAGTTGCTGTACTGTTAGCTACAGTATTTCTTTTGTAAGTTTCGTCTGTTACGTTTGTGTTTTCTACACTTTTCTTAAAGAAATAAAGATCCTGAAATGCACCAAACTTATTAACAAATGTTAATTTATAAAATGTAAACTTTGGCTCACATATATTAGATACTTTAATTGTTTTTCTAAGTGTACTGTCATCTGTATCAAACACTTGTATTGTAGTACTATTCTGTGGAATTGTTACGTACTGTATTTTTTGGTTTGTATGCCCATTATCTTCTATCTGTGTTGTAGCTGAATCTATTATAACCTTACCTACACCTTCTGCAAATATTGGAAACTTACCTGCTGTGTTTTCAGGAATGTATATATTGTCTGCACTTATTAAAGCGTTTCTTGATAGTTCAGGATTAGTTCCGTCTTCAAAGTAACCATAGCCATCTGTAGCTACAAAAGTAAATGTCTGTGGGTTACTATAACCAAATGGAGTGTCTGACTGGTCAAAATATTCTACTACTGCTTTTACCCATCTTGTCTGTGAATTTACTGTCACAGGAACACTACCTACATTGTAAGTATTTGCATAGTCATTAAAAGTTAATTCTAAATAGTCTCTGACTAACTCACCTATTTCTACTGTAATATTATTATGGGTATCAATTCTTGCTTTTTGTATTACATACTGTGCTGTAGAAGGTAACGGAGTTTCTGTTCCTTCATATACATACAAATCTAAATCTATTCTTTTAAGTGCCATACTATATTGCTATTGAACCTGATGGGTTAATTAATTCTACTTGTGTAACTATTCCATTTGAATCTATTCTATATACATAAAAGTCTCCACCTGTGGGTCCTCCAACATTACTGTTGCTATTAAATATTGCATAAAATTTATCCTGACCATTAAAAGCATTACCATTCTCACATATTTGTGCTGCTTGACCTGTTTTTAAATTTCCCTCTGTTGAAGTTACAGGATTACTTGTAGCATAAACAACATTATCAAAATCAGTTAAATTGTTTCTACCAATAGAAATGAATTTATTATTTGTCCCACATATTGAAACTGTAGCAGGTTGTCTTACATCTACATTACAATTTATAGTAGCTGTTCCATTTGCACCATTAAACGTAGGGGGAATAATAACTTGATATTGTATTGTATGCGTTGTATCTGTTGCTACTGTTGTTAATGCAGGGCTAGGTGGTGTAAAACTATCTACATATTTATTACTAGCATCGTCTTGTGCTGTACTACCTAAACTAATTGAGCCGTCCTTACTAATTTGTTGATTTGTTAATGCTGCAATTTGACAAGTATAAGTAGCTGCTGTTGTTCCTGCTTGTACAAGTGTTGTCTCACAAAATAAAGAAGCACCTGCATTACTGTAACCATTAGGAACTAACATTTTAAAAAACAAATCTATATTTCTTGACCCTGAACCTGTGTTTGCACTACCTGTATTTTCAGGACTAAGCAATGCTCCACCGTTAGTTAAAGATACACCTTGTATTGTTGCTGCTCCACTAGGTCTAGTTATATCACCATTAGCTGCTATAGAGCCACCTGACAATGCAGGATTAACTGGCGAAGTACAACTCCACGCATCAGGAGTAGTTACCGTTACTGCTATTGATTGAGTAGCTTCACAAGTAGTCGGATAACTATTATCTCTTCCTATTGCGTATAACGTTGCTGTCCCTCCTATATTATTTGTAGTCAATGTCAATACACTACCACTTAATGCTGTAGTAATTAACAAAGGGTTTGTGTTGTTTATGGCATAAGTTGTTTCGCTAGTAAAAGATCCACTTAAATCTATATCTACTGTTGCACCACCAACTGCTAAATTTTGTGCTGCAATAGATCCTGAAGTACTAGGTCCTCCACTACAAGGTGCTGTAGGTGCTGTACCTCCACCTGCCCCAGTACCGGGCTGTGTTGTTGTCTGTGGACAAGTAAAATATATATCTGACGAGTTACTAAATCCTGTTGGAATTGTAATTGTATAAACAACAGTCCTTGAAGTGTCACTATTTTCTACTGCAAACTTATCATTACTAAAATCACCATCTGTACTTGTTCTTGAGAAAACTGTACCAACTGAAGGTGTAGGGTCAGTAATTATTCCTTGATTGTCTATAGAGAAACCAGTTGTCGAACCTGCAGGAAAAGCAACACTACAATCATAATCAGGTAACGGTGCTGTAGGCTCTGTCAAGTTTAAATAGAACGGACTTCTTACATTTATTTTTGTACTCATAATCCTAAACTGTCTTGTGCATCTTTTAAGAATGCTTTTAATATATCCTTTTCATATTTTACGTATGCCTGTTCAAAAGGTTTTGTAAAAAATAACGTGGGCTTTATGCCTTTTTTATATATACTGTTCTGCATTACAAATGCAATACTTCTATACGAGCCTTTAGTAAACTTGCCTTTTTTGTCCCTGAATCTTATACGTTTAGTTTTAATCCAACTAAGTAGTGATTTAATAGGTGGCTTTTTATTAGTGTACGAAAACGGTGTATTATATTTTTTCTTTGTTCCACTAACACCTTGATCTAAATATGCACCATAGTCATTCATATCAAATGCAACTAACAGTGTGTCAGGGTCTTGCTGCAATTCATATTCTAATGACTGATACAAACTACCTGTTGCATTATGGGTCCTTCTGTTTCTGCCCTTAGTTAATCTACTTCTACTTTGCTGTACAACAAACTTTCCGTATTGTCTTAGTACTTTCTTTGTTTTTTCTAACTGCATATGTCAACGTCGTTTTGTATTAACAAATCAAAAGTACAAGCCCATCCTGTTAACAAATGTTCAAACCTGTCTGTAAAAGGTTCACATACTGGTTGGCTGTCTATTTGGTATTTTGTAGTGTATAGCGATCCTCTTGACAAATTAGATAACAATACATTAAGTACTGCTAACTGTGTGTTTAAAATATCCTGTTCATTACTGTAACCTGTAGCTAGGTCAGTGGTCGTGTCTTTAGTTACGTCTACTATGTCCATAACTAAAACTGAAACATTTAGTCTCCACATATTTGTTGCAAACTGTGCAGAGTTTACTATCAGGTGTGCTAGAGGAAAAATAGTCTGCTTACTTAGGTCTACATCACTTATATCCCCAACTGTAACCGTGTTAACGTTAGGGTCTAATAGTAATTGTGTCTCAATAGTTTTTACTACTTGGTAGTATCCCCTTACGCCTTGATTACTCATTTAAAATTTTTTTTAAGTTCTTTATTTTCTAGTTCTATTTTTTCTTTCATAAACGTTAACATTGTCAAACAACTATGTAAATTTAATTTAGTGATATATTCAAATTTTGTAATGTCGCCTTGAGCGAGTGCAAAGACTGACTGATACCATCCCCATTTAATTGCAAAGCTGCTTGTTGATCCAAGTCCAGCTCCTGTCCCTGACCCAAATAATTCAGGGTAGTTTTCAGTAACTCCTGACTTAAATGATAAAAAAAAACCACTGCTCCAAAAACTATATCTAAAGGCATTTCAATTAATTTTTCGTTAGCCCCTTCGTAGTCTTGTATAGTGTACCTTTCTTGTTTTTTTTCTACAATAGGTCTGTACAATACCGACATAGCTTTATGCATATTTGTCCATTCACCTAAATAATTATCCAAGTCTATAAATTCACCTAAAGTAATATCTTCTAGTA
>Ga0181391_1000148_pt1 | contig 20555 bp, 16 predicted proteins | sample 14SPOviralmetaG_FD_130080 | JGI IMG/M metagenome (GOLD analysis project Ga0181391, IMG submission 130080) | Marine viral communities from the oligotrophic San Pedro Time Series (SPOT) site, San Pedro Channel, CA, USA - 14 SPOT_SRF_2010-08-11 | ecosystem: Environmental > Aquatic > Marine > Strait...
ACATAGCATAACCACCTTTATTCATTAATTTTGGTTTACCCATTGGTGATTCAGCTTTTAATGTCCATACTTTATTAATACAAACTAATGTATTAGTAAATGTTGATGATTCTTTTCTGGATAATGTAATTTTTTGATTTACACTATTACCAAATTGAGTTGACATTGCACCTGCATTCCATTCATTATTATTTTTATTTGATTTAATAGACATTTCACAAGGTACTGAACCAATTGAATCCCATAGGAATAATAAATCATATGGTAAATTACCTTTCTTTTGTTCATCAATTAAATCTAAAATAAATCCAGCTACGTCTTCAATAGAATTAATAGTTTCTCTATCTACATAAATAAAATTACCTTCATAATTTAAAACCTCACCAGTTTCAGGATCTTTAACTTCCTTAACATCCATACCCATTTGAGTTGCATGTTCCCAATTCCATTTCATCTCAGTAATAATAAATACTGGTAGTATTTTACGTTTTTGAGCTGATACAGCTGCTTCAATCATTGCCGTTGTTTTACCTGTATCTGAATGTCCTCTTAGTAGAACAATATGTCCCATAGGAATACCAGGAATTGAGGTAACATCTTGAAATGCTTGAGATAAAGGGATCCATTCTTGGTCTTTAAACTTAATGTTTTGCTTTAATCCCTTTTTCTCTTTAAACGCATCTAAATTAAAGTTTGATTGTATTTCTGCAGAGACTGCCTCCGATAGTGATTTTTTCTTTCTCGCCATGTGTTATTTTATTTATTAAAACGGTAAATCGTCTTTATCCTCTTTATCATCCTTAAATAAATCATCAAACTGATCTACTTTAGCTTTACCTTTATTAGTGTCTAATGAATAATTTTTCTTTTCACCATCAAACGGTACTGCTGGTTCAGATGAAATACTACCTTCTTGCTCATCAGGAGCTAAAAACTCTTGTAATCCAGCTTTAACCTCATCAAATGTTAGTCTTTTAAATACTTTCATTGGGTCTGGTTGATTTTCAATAACATTTTTTACAATGTTTTGATCGCTAGATATTGGTGATGTTTTTAAAGATGGTCCTACTGATGTACTATTATAAGGAGTTCCTGTTACTTCAGGTCCTACTGTAGTTAATTTAATATCTCTACCTTCTGTAATATTTGTAAAATCTCCAATTTCATCATCAGAAGCCATATTTAAAAAATCTTGGTATACTTGTTTACCAAATTGCCATAATTTAACACCTTCATCTTCTTGTCCCCTTACTATAATAGGAGCAAAAATACGAGTTTTAGCATCTAATTTTTTAGCTAATCTCCAATTTTCTTTATCTCCACTTTGACGTAATTGTTTTGTGAATTCTTGAATTGGATCCTTTTCACCCCAATTTTGTGGTGATGCCATTACTCTTGGCCCAATTCCATAATAAAATAACATTTCTGTGAATGGTATTTGTTTGTTGTACTTATTAGGTACTACTCTAACTACTTGTTTTCCTACAGAGGGTTTCCAAAATATATTATTTTGTTTACCTCCAGAATTATTGTTAGATTGTTTGTTTAGTGATTCTAAACGTTGTTTGATCAAATTTAAATCCATAATGATAACTAATTTTTGTTTATAACTTTTTTATTAATGTGTAAATATACGAACGATAACTAGACAATCCTAACTATACTTCAAGAATTTTATGAATCTTAGTTTTTAACTGCTTCAATTCATCTCTTTGGGTAAGTAACACTGTATTTCTATAATGTTGCCAATCAATTGGAAACTTAGTATCAACTACTCCTCCATTTAATTTTTTAATTAACTCATTAAGAGCATTTATAGTATACAATGTATTCGATTCTTTTTTTCTATGTACTAGAATTGTATTTTGTGGTAAGCTGTCTAGATTTGCCTGATCAATATTATATGTGCAAACATATTCATCATTGCTTTTAATATGCAATACAAATATCTTATTATACATGATATCATACTTAGAAGTTAATCCATCAATTAATGAATCTAACTCATCTAATGTAGTAAATGTGCAAAATAATTTGTTATTCAAATCTTTTATATTTAATGTAGAGAATTCGTTAAAATCATCTACAGTATACATATTAACAGGTTTATCTAAAATCGTAGTCGCTTCCATAACTTTCTTTTATTTGTAATTTATATTTTTTTATTATTTGTTTAATTTCATCAATCAAATCTTCTTCTCCTTCTTTAAAATCAAACAAAAACGAATCATAAGTATATAAGACCAGCTCAGTTTTTCGGTTTCTTAATGATTTAAATATGTCCCACAATATACGAACATTCATTGCGGTCTCCAAGTTTTGGAGAACATAATTCAATAATTTTTGGGGTTTCATGTCCTCTAACTTATCTTTTCTATACACATGCTTTGAAACAGGACACTCAATGTAGCCCTCTTCGTTAAATCTTTGCCACAAATCATCCACATATATTTGTACTCTTTGAAAAAATTCCAGATCTTTAAACTGTTCGAATACTCCTCCGTATAGTTGTTTGAATGTTAGCTCTTTAGATTTTTGGTAATCCACTCCATACATTTTTGCAAAGGCCTTGTGAATATCTTCATCACCAAAATCGTACCCCACCAACAACCCCAAAAGAGTAGGATGATAAGCACCAATATCCAACTCAATAAACCCATCATTCCGAGGAATAAAGCTCTTCCTACATCCATTATCTTTATTAAGTGCTGCGTAATTAACTCCATTGAATTTATTTGCGGGTCTAGTTGTTAGTGTTTTAAAGTTGTACTGCGTGTATACGTATTCGCTACGCTCATCGTAAAAGTGCGATTTGAATTCGTCTCTATTAATTCGTATACCACTTTGCTCCACGGCGTTGAAAACCACTGTGGCTTTTGTGTTGTAAAAGTCGTTGATTGGCTCATTTATTTTGTCTTTTAAGTCGTTAAATATCTTTTCACAATACTCATAATGTTTAACAATTGGTATTATTCTATTAACATCCTTTTTATTGGGATATTTGCTGTAAAAGTAATTATGTGCTTGTGTTGATTCTGGTATATACGTAGGCGTTGTTAATGTAATGTCAAAGAGCTTTTGTAATATTAAATAATGCAAAAATTCCTTCTTATCACGCACATACACCTTATCTAATGTGTCTAACACGCATTTTATAGCGTCTATACCAACGTTTAATGTCTCGCTATGGTCGTTTGTCAATATAAACCCTTTTGCGGCATTTAACGGACGAATGTAAACAGCACATATACCACCTTTTGTGGGATGCTCTACATTAGAATATGGAATTATTTCAACAAATGCTTCCTCTCTAACATAATTTTTAAATACCTCTAACTGCTTGTCATCTTCAACTAACCAAAACATAACTCTTATTTTGATTCAATATACGATGAATTTATCTATAATCCTAGTTTAATTTGAAATTGGTGTTAAAAGAATATCTTCAGCTTCACCATGAAATCTTCCAGTCATAGCTACTCCATTAGGCATTATGTGATATAAACCTTGATAACTTAATCCATTAGGTAAAGTATAATCATCCCCACTTGTGAATTGGTTATTAATATTTTTAGATCTATAAAATTTTAAATAATCATCTTGTAAAAAATTAGTAAAACCTAATCTTTGTATGTTTTGTTGTGCAATTAATACTTGATCTCTATTAATGTCAAATACATTTTCTTCAACTCCATCTAATGTCCATTGTATTTTAAAATTTTGATACATTTCAAAATTTATAGTATTAGATCGGGACTTAAGAAGATCATATGTTTTTTTATTTATTTCTAAATAAATTAATTCATTAACTTTAACGGCAAAATATCTTGTAAAAGATCCTAATTTATAATCTTCTAATGATGGTGTAGGGTAAAATTGTTGGGGGAATATTTTTGTTACAGATATGTCAGTTTCTGTAATAGCATTATAATCCATAATCATTTGCATATCCTGATCTTGATCAAGATATACTAGACCATCAAAATTTTCAGCATATTGTTGAAATTCTACTTCTTCGGTTGTTCTATCCCAAATACTATTTATAACATCAGCTTGTCTTATTATTTCATTTGTTGGATCGTCATTTGGAGTTTTACCTGTAAAAAATCTACCTGTCCAAAGACTATGATAGAACCCAGTATATTGAGTTTTATCTGATTTAACTACAAATTCATTACCTGCTGTGTATAAATTTGTTTTTATTCTATTTTTAGGTACATACATAATTTTATAATTTGTTACATTAAACCGGCATTTCGAAATACAGTTGCAACACTCTCATCAAATGTTTTAGGTAATGACCCATTAGGCACATCATTTAAATTTTTAACTTCCATTCTAAATGACCCAACACTATATAATGTTCCATTTATTTTAGCCATAGCTTGTATAGACTCTGATAAAGATGGGTTTTTATATTTTGTACCTGTACCCTTTTGACTACCTGTTTGTACAGGTTGTCTTGATGTATTAATTTTAGAACCTGGGCCTATACAACCTTCTAACCAACCTGGTGCTTTTGGAGATCTATGTATTAATACTGATTTTCTAATATAACCATTCCCATAAAGTTTGTTAAAAGCATAATTACCCCCTGCATTACCTATTACCCAATAACATGCCCCATGTTTTCCTGATCTATGAGATTTACATCTATACTGATCAACTGGAATTGAACTAATACTATTTCTATTACCTTTCCAAGGTAATTCTGAGGTTGCTAAACGATATAATACAGTTTTTTCATCTTCATCATAAATAGTCATTATACCTAATGTTTGAGTGCCATCATCCATTACTCTAGTTACTATCATTCTTCTTTTTTCATCCTCAGGTGGTACTTCTCCCGGAGGACGTGGTAGATTACCTCCTGGTCCAGGTTGTCCATCTGCACTTGTTGGGAAAGGACCATAATCTGGTTTTTGATCTTCACCTAGAGCATTGGCTTCAACATATTCTGATTGTTTACTTAATGTTGGTTTTGGTATAGCTGATAATTTAGTTGTCCATTCATTTGCATTTACAACATGATCGCAAGATTTTACTTGCAATTGAAGAGCATTTTTATCATAGGTATAAGGTAATACATTATCATCCATATCAAATTGCTCATATAATCTAATACCAGATATACCCTCAAAATCTAAGCTTATATTAAACGGAAGAAAATATGGTGAATTTATTTGACCTTTATCAACCATTTCTCCACTTACTAATTCTTGGAAAGTTTGATTTGCTGATTTTAAAGTTTTAATATCGCCCATAACCCATCTTAAACCATCTAATATACTTACAAAAAGTCCATTATACTTACCATCACTATCTAAAGTTTTAGTCCATAATTCTTTTATTTTACTTTTTGCTTTTACGTCTTTATTCGTTGAATCCCCAGGATTAGGAAAAATTCTATTTTCTAACCCTTGATTCCATTTACCTAACCCTGTTCCATTTGCGTTAAAACTATTAGAACGATTTCCCGTACTTGCAGCTATAATAGTCATCATATCTTGGTCAATTTGTGAATTGATATCTATATTTTTAACTATGCTACCTTCTTGTTTATTTTTTACCCCAAAAGTATTAAAAACACATAATGAAGTATCTTCTACATTTGGAGGTTTATTTGCTTTCCATCTAGCAGGAGAGTTATCTAGAATTTGAACTGTATTATTTGATAAATCTGTTTTAACTTCAAAGTTATTAAGACCACCTCTTGATGAATTAACCCCACTTAATATAGCTTGTAAAAAAGCTAATAAAGTTGTAGATCCAGTATTTTTATCAATTATAGATTCATCTTTAAATACATTACCAATAAATTCTATGTTTATAAACATATCAGACATTTTAGCTACATGCCCCTTATCTGATAGAAATTTAGGTGCTGCACTAGTAAATATTTTATTTAAAGTAGTATCAGGAATAGCAAAACCTGCTTCTGGGAGATTATGATTTTGATATACTGTAAAACAACAAGTAGGATCTGCTGAAAATTGACCTGGTAGATTAGTTAAATAATTTTCATCTTCATCTAAATTAAAAAAATCAAAATCAAAATAAAAATATGGATTATCCTCATCATCATATAAAAGGAAATATTTTTGTATAATAGCTAATATTACTGAAAATTTAATAAAAACCTGAGGTGTGTTTTTTGATTCACCATCTGTTTGCATACCTGTAAATCCTACAATACCATTTTTAATGGTTAATTCTTTTCTTTCAGAGCTTCTTATACATTGAAAGGATTCTATAACATAGTCTTGTGTACCGAATTTACAAGGATCATTTATTCCTAATTGTGTAGCATTTTTTTTATTTAATACTTCTGATCCTGCCTCATTAAAACCTGTATATATTTTATTTATATAATCCATATACAAATTAATTTTTATATTAGATTGTAATGGTTCTGAGTTTTCAGATTCTGCTGTGTCCTCTGTAGTAGAACTTTCACTAGGTTTTTTTTCTTCACTTATAGGTTGATTTACATTAATTCTTAAAGATTCTATTACATTACCATGCCCTATTAGTTGAGTTTGACAATTATAACTTCCATCCTCTTTATTAAATGACCAATTAAAATTAGTAATAGTTCCAAAAATACCTTCATAGTTTCCTGCCCTATTTATTCTTTCTTTTTCAATTAAACCTAAAATATTACTTTGTCTTGAACCATCTTTATTTTTAAAATCTTCAGCAGTTATTCCATTTTTATTTAGTGTAAAATCTAAAGCATTAGACACAAAAGTATCATATGTTTGTAGCTTACCTTCATTATCTAAGTATGTACTCCACCCAAACTCTAATAATAAATTAAATCCAGGTCTCATATATAAAATATCCATTAAAGCTAATTGTGATCTACTAAAACATTTCATGTTTATTGTAGCTTGGGCAAAGGCTCCATCTGATTTATATAATAATGAAGCATCTATTAGACCAGGTAAGGGAACATATCCTCTTTCATTTAAACCACCCCAACCATAAGCACCTTTATAATACTCATTAGTACTATTAAGACCTTGATATGTTTTTAATTCATTATTTTCTCCTATTCCTACTACCCCACCTTGTAAAATAAAATTCTTAGCAGCAATATCTTGTTTAAAATTTTCTTCACTTATACCACTTTTTAATAAACTTCTAACTACTTGAGATTCATTATTTCCAGTTATATCTACAGAACTAGCTAGTCTTATCCAGGGTACTTTAGTATTTTGATATTTTAAATCATCAACTCCATAATTTTGATATCCAAGGGAATTTTGTCTTGTTCGAACTTGTTTTGTAACCCAACTTCTAAATGGTGATCCAAATGTTGTCATAATTAAAGTGCATTTAATTGATTAAATCTCGACACTATGCCATTTATGTTAACTGGTATTCTTAATTGTGTTCCTGGTGGAATTGTTATAGAGCCAAGATTTAGTTTGTTTGGATTGGAAATAGAAATGATCCAATATAAAGTAACATCCCCATAAAATTGATTAGCTAATAAATCTAATCTATCACCAAATTCAGTTTCAACATAAATATCAGATTCATGTGGCTCTATTTCAGGATAATATGTAGTTCTATAATACTTATCTCCAAGAGTACCAACGAATTCATTTTCGTTTTTTATTTGTCTTATGTCTTGATATCTATTCATATTTTAATATTAGAAGCTGTTGAAACTTGGTCCTAGATTTTCTTCTTCAACTTCTTCAGTATTTAATTCTGAATTAGAAGTATCATCTGTTTGTGTAGGTAATTGATTTTCATATACAGATGAATAAAGAGAATCTCCTATCCTATTTGATAATGCTATATATCTTTCATCAATCATTTGATCCCCATCCATTCCATTAGCTGCCTCAGGTTTAACTTTTCTTGGTAAGAAATCTTGTATTGGTGTAAATGACATCCCTGTTACTCTAATCATAAATGGTAATTCTTTAACTGATGGGTCTGATTCACCATTTTCATTAATAGCAATTTCCCAAGATGCCTCTTGAGGTGCCTCATAAGTAAATGCAGATATAAATCCAGGTTGTTCATATAAATATCCTCCTAATGTTAAACGTACTAAATTTCCTCGCATAAACCCAGCTGTATTATAATCTGGTGTCATTGTTGATGCCAAATAATTTAGTTTTTTATACATTGGTATAAGTTCTGCTTTTGATTGTGCATAAACTGTAAATGATAAGTTAATAGTTCTTGCAAAGCCAGCATAAGTGTATAAATTATCACCTCTACCTGAAAATTTAGTTGGGTTCCATGAAGAAGAATATTCATCAGTAAATGAATCTATAAATGCTCTAAAATGCATATAAACAGCATTTCCTTTTGCATCTGGAGAATTATCTATAGCTGCTATTCTAAATTTACAAAAATCATTAACAGCTAAATTGCCATCAGGATTAGGACCTGAAGAAACGTACATAGTTTGAGCATTAATTTTATCTATTGCTACCATTTCATTAGCTGCTATACCATAATTTAATCTACCTACATTTGGATTATTTTTTACTTTTGGAATATTAGCACCAGCGTCTCCCATTTGTACTCTTCTAGATCTATTTTTATCTGTATAGCTAGGTGATATTGATAAAATACTTGTTTGGGAGATACCTTGAGCATTATCATCCGTTAAAGGAACACCACCAGGACCTAAAACATCAATTAATTTTTTTCTAAAATCAGGTTCAATATTTCCAGCTCCTATTATTTTTTTACCATCTGCTAATTGAGCAGCATCCCATACAGCTATATTATCACTTTCTAAAAAATTATTAAAATTTGTTCTTGTTTTTCCTACTCCATTACTCCCAGCAAATCTAATTTTTGTTTTACCAATACCTAGTATTGATCCCGGGCCTCCATTATATACTATAACATCTGGGTCTGTAGGTGATCCTGTTTTTTGCCTATTGTCGTATATTTGGACTAATCTATTTGATAATTCTTTACCTTGTTGTTCTTGATCAATTTGGATTTTCTCCTCCATTATCATTGAGTAGGTTCTTAAACCTGCACCTGGTCCTGTTCCCCCAAATAAACCAGATATACCACTAGTTTCACCTGTTCTACTATTAGGTGAGCTAGGATCTAATCCCATTAAATTTAAATGAGTACCTAAAAATCCTACTCCAGCTTGAGCTAATGTACTTGAAGGTAAATAAATACCACTTGGTAGAGCGCCTCCACCTTTTCCTGTTATAAAATCCGGTTCTTTATTTCTACCATAACCTATGCCATATGATGCTTCAGTCATTACTGAAGTACGTGATAAAAGATTTTGATTTGCTGTAAATATTAAACCATTAGGAGATTTTGTATCGAAAAACATTTTTGTTAATCTACTTACATCAGTTACTGCATCTCTAGGAGCATTAAGGCCTCCTCTAAATAATATGTCTAAACTTGAAGGTTCTAAATCCCCATATATTGGTTCACCACTACTATCTAACTGAGCAATAGGTGTTGGATTAGAATTATTCACATCAACACCTGGGATATCCGTTCTAATGTAGGGTTGATTACTAAATCCACTAGCAAACCTATCACCAGAATTATCACTCCCAAACTTTAATTTATTTAAGTTTGTAGTAGAGGTTATTAAAGGCATTTAGCTTTATTTAAAATGATCTATTTTCTGGAGCATTATTTTTATACCTATTTGTTTCTCCTTGGTATGTGTTTGCCGCTTGACCTGCTTGTGATATTGAAGGTAATGAGTAACCTGTAGCTGCTCTACCTATATTATTATAAGCTGGTTCTGTTAAACTAGGATCACCAATATTTGAATATTGATTATGGAGTAATGAATTACCCTGAATACTAACCGCATCTGGAGTAACACCATCTGCTGGTGATACTGGTACTGCTAAAGGTGAACCGTTTGCATCAAACTTGTTTAAAATTGATTCTGCCATGATTTTATTGTTTTAAGTTAATTTTATTATAAATATTAGCCCATTCTGGAAGTCGCAAGTGCTAATGATTTTCCTACTTTATCTCCATCCATGTATACATCACCACCATTTTCTATTGCGGCTAATATTCTATTTAATATTGCTTCTGTGTTACCTCCACCACCTAAATTAGTTCCTCCAACAATAACATCATCTCTATTATATTTAAGTGGTCTTTGGCCTGGTCTTATAATAAAATCATCAGCCGTATCCATAGATTGATTGAATTTTGTATTAGCATCTTGTGATAATATTCTTGCTGCATCTGCATCGTCTTGATCTTGTGAATTTTTATATAATGCAATACCCCCTCCAATTAAACCACCAATAGCAGCTCCAATACCAGCACCAGGTCCTAACCAAGCTGTAAGTCCTGCACCAATAGCAGCTCCTGATAGGGCTGCTGCTCCTACATCCGTAATATCATCTCCAACACTTGATTGGGCATTTAAAGCTTTAGATTCTTTAGCTAATCTTATATTTTCATTAGCTAAATCCATTTGGGATTTAGTTAATTTTTCTCCTGATTTTTTCTGTTCTTCTAATACTTTTTCTGTATCAGCAATTCTATCTTCTGAAGCACCTTCCTCTACAAATCCTTGGAATATAGAACTATTTATTAATCCCTCTAATCCTGCAGCTAATTTATCTAATAACCCACCAGTAACAAATGCTGCAAAAAGATCTTTAGCTTGAGCTAATGCATCATTAAATTTTTGGGTAGCATCTTCTTCTTGTTTTCTTAAATAAACCTGTTCACCTAATATTTCTCTAATTTGTTTTTCACTTGCACCTGCTGCTTCTTGTGCTATTCTAATTTCTTGTAATCCACTAGTTATTGCACCATTTTCATCATATTGTAGGTTGACTCCTGCTTTTTTTAATTTATTTTGGACTTCTAAATTCTTTTTTCTTAAAGCATCCATTTTTTTCTGCTTTGAAAACATATCAGCTAACTCATTAACCTCCATCCCAACAGCTTTAGCTAAGGCTTGACGTTGGACCATATTCATTGCTAAAAAGTCTTTCTGAGAACCTGCTTGTTTAGAAATTTCTTTCATCAACTTACCAGTTTGACCCATTAAAGCGTATTCTCTTGCTTTTTCTAGATTAAGGTCTTTACCTAAAAGCAATTCTGCTTTCATTTCATTTTCTATAGAAGATTGGAAATCTAATAAATTATTAGATACACCTTCCATTCCCTCTAAAGATAAACCTAATTTATCTGCTTGATACACAGCATTAGCTATTGCTCCTACGTTATCCCCAAAATTAGCTCTTAAATTCCCTGATATTTTAGTTGCTCTTTCTATGGTTTTAACCATATCAACCATTATTCCATCTTGAGTACCTTGAAATGCTAATTGACCCATTATTTCTTTGGTCATATCTTTTAAAGGCTTGCCCATTTTTACAGATTCCATAAATAATGAAGCAGCTGCATCAGCACTAAACCCAAAGTTTTTTACTAATAATGCAGATTCAGCTACATTTGCCCCCATCTCATCACCAAAATCTCCTAATATATTGACTTGAAAACCTAATTTTTGGTTAATGGCATCCATAGCCTTTAACATATCCTTACGTGTAATTTCTTGATATCCTAGTGCAGTATTTATTTCATTATACTTCCCAACTTCTTGAATTACTGTATCTCTTAAATCTCTTGCTGCTGCTCTACTTATTAATAAGTTTTTTGAAAATGTTGCAGTTTCTTTTGATGCTTCAGCCATCATTGCAACTATCCCTTTAATTACAGATACTATAGTTGTTATAATTGCAATAGGGGCAAATGCTTTTGATATAGCAGGTCCTAATGCCTTAAATCCTGCTGACATTCCTTTTCTTCCTACACTTTGTACTACATTTTGTTTTTTAGCATTTTTTAACATTTTAGCTGCTGCAGATCCTGTTTTGCCTTGGGTTATATCTTCAAGTTTTAAAGATTTTAGTTTTGCTTTTGTAAGTCCCTTACCTGATTTTAATTGTTTTGCTGTTACTTTACCAATTCTTCCTTGTATATCCTTAGCTTTGGCATTATTAATTACTGTTTCTCTTGAAGCTTTAGCAGCAGCTTGAAACGGACCCGAAAGTACTCTTAAACCAGGTATATCCTTTGTAAAATCAGAAAAAGCAGTAAACCACATGGTTTTCTTATCCATGTCAGCTGAAGATTCTGCTATTTTTCCAAATTCTTTAGATAATCCTAATGCTCCATCTCTTACTGCCCCAATTTGCTGTGCTTGTTTTTGAAGTACTTTTGCTTGATCATCACTAACCGTAAGAGACTTAGCCATTAACTCATTAATTTGAATATTAAGAGTTCTTACTATAGCTTGTTGTTCGCTTTGTTTTTGGATAGCTTTGTTAGTAGCACTAGCAGATCTAGCTGCTTCATCTTGTAAGTCAGCAAATTGACTTGTTGCCTTAGTGACTTTACCCATCTCGGTTCCAATATCAACAACTGAAGATCCAAATTTACTAAGTTCTTTATTAGTAGCAGCTATATCAGACTTAACATCTCTAATGGCATTCTTAATTTGAATGACATTTCGTAAATCATCTTTTCCTAAACCCTCTAATCCGGCCATATAATAATTTTATTATAAATATTTAAGAATTATCTTTTTGTTGACTTTTTAGTAATATAGTTTGGGGGTGATATAGTTCTTTTATTGGGTATCTTTGATTTATTAGGATTAGCCATATCTATTTCTCCCTTTTTTTGAGGTTGTTGAGCTTTTTGTTTTTGATCAAAAAATTCTTGTAATCTTTGGAAAGTCATTTTACGTAACCAAAGAGGCATATTATAAACTGTATCAAAGTCATAACCACCACCACCGTGGAATACTATTTCATGTATTGTATGAAATACACTTACCCGATACTTAATTAAATCTTCTAAAGATCGGGCCAGAAAAAATTTACAGTAATTGGAATTTCTATTTCTTTACCATCATTTGTAATAAAACTTAAATCAACATCAGGTGCTGCATTTTTTAAATAATTTCTAAATGATCTAGAATCACGAGCTAAAAGAAAATTATCAACATAATTACGAATTTCATTTTTATCAGTCTTTCCATCTATTGATACTATTTGATGTTTTAATTTTGTTGTGATTTCAGGAGGTGCTCCTTTACTTAATTTAGATAATCCTAATACTTCTTTAGTAATAGCATCAATATCTTTTTCTGTTAAATGTTTATATTGTATTTTAGTACCATTTGAAGGCATTTCAAAAGTACCATATCCCTCATCTGTTAAAGCATCAATATCAAAGGGTTTATTTTCTATTTTAGATAAATCTACTTCATATTCTTCCCCATCATAATTAAACTTATAATCTGATCCATATCCTAATACTCTTGCTGCTATAAAAATAGCATTTTTATCACCAGTATGAATATCTTTTATGTCAAATTTATGTAAAGTAAGAGATTCCATTAATTTATCTAATACTATTCCTTTTTCAATAAAGTTTTGGTTGGTTAAAATATCCTCTTCTTTAGCAGTCATATATTTCATTTCGACTTTACCACTACTAAGTGGGTTATCTTTAGGATAAATTTTACCTTTTGAAGGTAATTCTACTATTTCTGTTGGGAAACTTAATTTTGATTCGCTCATATCTTTTATTTTGTTATAACTTAATTCATGTATACATATTCAATATAAAAAAAAGCTTGACCGAAGCCAAGCTATTCTTAAATATATGTAATTTTCTTTTTAGAAATTTAACACGCAGTAATCCATTCCGATTGTCATGTCGATAGTATTTGCTGTTCCATCATCATCCCAATTCATATCACTAAATGAAGCATCTTTAATAAATGCACCTTTTATGATCCATTCAGATACTACATCACCAACTGGCCCTAATACATCAATAGTTAAATCTTTTTTATAGAAATCACTATATCCATCTCTACCAGTTACTGATTCATGGTGTAATCTTGTCCATTCCATCACAGCTTGTGCTCCTGAAGGAGTTATTGGATCAAATAATTGCATCGTTAAATCATTCCATCTTAATTTTCCTTTTACTTTTCTATAAGTATTTATATGATTAAGTATGATTTCATCTTGTGCAAAACCCATTCCACTAACACCCTTAATGATGTAAGCTGGGATTCCATCTACGTACATAATAAATCTATTAGCAACTTTTGGTTCAAAGGCTGTGAAAAATATTTCGTTTGGGTTTAATACTGCCATTTTATTATTGTTTTATTTTTATTTTATTATAAATATTATATCTTTTATTCTTTATGACGGGAAAGTTGCTCCAGTTGGAAGAATATTGAAATCTAGGTAAATAAATTCAGCTGTTTTAGTTGGCTGTAAATAAATTGCTCCTACCATTTGATTTCTATCTACTACATCTGGTCCATTATTTGAAGCATCCATTACAACTTTAAACGCGTATAAACCTTGTCTTTGTTGTACTGACTCTAAATATGGATTTACTTGAGCTAAAAATCCGTTTCTTGTTGCTGCTGTATTTTGTTCAAATACTAAATTATCAGCAATTTGTGAAATGAAAGATTTAAGTTCAATTAATAGTCTTCTAACATTTACTCTATCTAAAGCTGATGCTGATGATTGTAATGTTTTCTGACCAAATACTACAACTCCTCTTCCTGGGAACGTAGCTATTGGATTAACTTTTCCTGTATATAGATCATCTCTATTAGTTTGAGTTAATTTTCTTTCTGCCTGAGTTACCGTACCTAAACCGCCTCTATTAATTCCGGCAGGTGCGAACCAAGCTTCAGCTGACTTGTCATTAAACGCATATACACCAGGAATTAACGCTGATGGTACTGCCCATACTAACTGTCTTGAATCTGGATCTGCTAATTGTAACCATGGCCAATAACTTGCAACATATGAATTATCAACTGATGCTGCTGTTGCAGTAGCTGCTGTAATTGTTGAACCATAATTTTCTAAATCCATTAATGCGATTGCATCTCCTCTATTTTGAGTATTTGAAATCATAGTATTTAATGGAGTTGCATGGTTAGCATTTGAATAAACTAATCCTGGAGCTGTTATAATATTATATCTAAAATCATCTCTATTAGCTAATAGATTAAATGCTGTTGTATAATAACCAATTCCTGATCCCATTTCTGTAGCTCCCATACCCTGAGAATCTGTATCATTTATATCTTGGTAATAATTAATAGTTGCTCTACCACCTACTAAATCACCAGTTGCACTTTCCATTGATCCACTTTGTGCACGTGGAATTGAAGCTGTAAATTCTGATTTTGCAGCTCCATTATTATCAAAATAATCTGGAGTTTTTAAATCTACTGATTTTACTCTTACATATCTTGAAGCATTTGGATAAGATCCTGTTACTTGTAAGTAAGGGTCAACTGTTGAAGCTCCTAATAATGTTTGTGTTTGATCACCAACAATTCTAGCTATATAGTTAGATTGTTTTGGATCTAATGATACGTTAGGGAATATTTCTAATATTGACTTAGCTTTTGCTGTGTCATTACCTTGTCTAATTATTAAACTAAATACACCTGATCCTGTATTAGGTGCTTGAATTTCCCATCTTATGTTTTGTGCTGATCCACTATCTAATGTTCCATTTGAACCTGTTGGGCCTACACTATTCATTATAGCACCATCTGTTAGTGTTTCTAATGTAAAAGCATTTGTATCAATTATATCTGCATCTACTAATGTTAATACTAAATCTGCTGTTGAAGAACCAATTGCAGCTGCTGCTACTGTTATAGTATTACCTACTGCATATCCTGATCCTTGAACTGCTACTGCTATAGCTGTTGGTTCAACTAATATATCACCTGCTACTAACGTAATTGTTACAGCTGTTGATCCACCAATTACTGATGTTGGAATTGTTAAAACATCACCAACTTGATAACCTGTTCCTGCTGTTGTTACTGTTATACTTGAAACTGCATTTCCTGCTACTACAACAGTTGCAACTGCTCCTGTTCCTGAACCTTCTGTTAATGAAGTATTTGTATAACCAGCATTATTAACAGCATCTGTTGAGTTTGTAGTAATTGAAGCTACTAATGCATCTGCAGTAGTTAATAATTTACCTGGAGTTATTGCTGTTGTAACATTTAATGTTAAACCTGTTCCTCCTGCTGGAGAAGGTGTTGTTGCTACTGCTGAATAAGTTCCAGCTGTTCCACCTGTACCACCAGATGTTAGTGATCCTAATAAATTACCTCCTGCTTCTGGAATACCACTTTCTACCTCACTAAATACTGTTGTAGATACTGCTGGAGCAAATGATCCTGATGCTACTCTATTTACTATTAATGATGTACCACCATTATTGAAATAGTTGTATGCTGATATAGAAGTAAAATATGTGTACTCATCTGAGCCACTTTGGAATGTACTTCCAAAATTTGCTAAGTATTCTGAATAACTAGTAACTAGTTTTGGAACACCTACTCTACCTAATACTGTAGGACCAACTATAGCCGCACCGGCTTGTACTGGTTGCGAAGTTATTTGAGATTGATCATTTTCTCTTGCTAATACTCCTGGGGAAATTAATGTTTCTGCCATTTTATGTTATTTTTATGATAAATATATTAAATTTTTTCAAAAGTCTATTTACTTGGTAAAAATTCACCAGTTTCTAAAGAAATTTCTCCATTACCATATTTATCCTCTAAATTTTTAGCTAATTTTATTTCTTCTTGTTGTAAACTTTTTAATTTTTCTTTAATTTGTTCTTTTTTTAATTCTAAATTTAAACTTTGCATTTCTACAATACCTGCAGTTTCTGTAAGATCTCTATATTGTTGTTTTAAATCTTTTAATCCAGAAACTTCTTCTTGTGTTAAAACTTTTTTTTCCATAAACTTTAATTTTTATATTCCGTTATACATATTAATCTTTTTATTAAGCAATAGATCCACTCATTGCTGTTCCCCAAGCTTTTATATTATCGCTAGTAGTTTTCATTAACTTTAAACTAGCACCTACATATTTAGTTGGGGCATTATAAACTGATGATGAATAATTATAAGTTGCACCAAAAGTACCACTTCCAGCTCCATTTTGAGTATGTCCACCATTAATTTGAATAGTATTACCTGCATTAAAATATTGTAATTGAATTCCGTTTTGTGTTATTTCATCAGAACCATCACCTACAATAACTATTTCTAATTGTTGTCCAAGTTGTGAGTTATCAACCCAGTCAGTTATATCTACTGTAGCATAATCTACACCACCATTTGTTGCATCATTTAATAAAATTAAACTTTGGCTTACATTAACAAAATCAGCTGATCCTGTTCCATTTTTAATTAATTGTCCACCACTTAAATCAGCTGAATAATTATATTGGGTTGTAGCTAAGGTTCTAAAACGGTTTATTGTAGAACCTGATATTCTCATAGGTCCTACTACATCTAGTACTACTGCACTATCAGGATTAGTTGTTCCTATTCCAATACAAGATCTAAGTGAATTATTTTCAGCTACAAAATGTGTTACAGCATTTATTGAATCATATAAAGCATATTTATCATTTGATTGAACACCTATTCTCCAACTGGCAACATCATTTAGTTGTCTTAAATAAGCTGTACCATTAGTTTCATCTGACTCTAATTTAAGAGTTACTGATCCTGTTTTTTTAAGATGTATGTCTGCGGTTGGAGTAGATGTACCAATACCTAAATTAGGTGTACCAGTTCCACTTCCAATAAACATATCAATATTATCTTCTGAATTAAGTTTAACTTTTTGATTACCTGCTGAATTATTTAACTTAAATATTCCACCAGTATTAGCAGCATTATTCTCAATCATTGCTAATATGTTACCTGAATTATTTTGTACTTCAAAAACTCTTGATGCCGCTGAAGCTGATGATCTAACTGTTAATCTAGCTTCCGGAGTAAAATCTCCTAATCCTACATTTTTAGAAAAGTAACTAACATCATTTGATGATAATTGTATACCGTCGTTTCCACTAGATCCACTTAATATTCTAACTATACCATCAGTATTTGCATCATAATCAACTGCAAAAACTAAATGATTTTGACCTTTATCCATTACACGTACAACTCTACCAGCTGCTGAAGATGAACCTTCTACTGTTAACATAGATTGTACTGATCCTGATGATGAAATACCTATACCTACTTTTGCATCTGCCGTAGCAGAAGGTTGTGCTAATAATATTTTATCTCCATAGGCACTAAAAGGTGTTGAATTAGCTCCTGCTCCTGATCCTGTAAATAATACATCAAAATGGTCAGTATTAAGATTATCAGACATTCTTATTCTTGTAAAAAATTCATCAGCCGCATCATGACCATATTCTATTCTTGAATCATCTGTAGTTCCGTCAAAATGTATTGCTGTATAAGTATCAGGACTTGCTACTGTTTGAAATTTAAGAGCTGCAGATGTTAATGTTCCTACTTTATTAGAATCTATTTGATCTGAAACTGTTAAAGTGTTAGACATTATTGCTGCTCCAACTACTGTTGATATTCCCCCAACTGTAAAATTAGCCCCTACTCTTCCTGCACCTGAAACTACTAAATCATCAAATGAAGCTGACACCATGTCAACTCTACCTGTTGAAATTAAATCACCAACTGAAGCTGATGTTACTGTTAGTAATGCTGTTGCAGAATTAAAGGTTAGGCCACTATTTGTTTTTGTTGGTAAGTCACCTGTATTATTTGTATAAAAAGGTATAAAACAAGATGTATCAGAAGCTTCATTTGTTAATGTACTAGCTTGTGACGTTAATGATAAATTTGAAAATGATGATGTTCCTACAAATCCTACTGTTGTAGCTGCTATAACAGATGATTCAAATGATTTTCCTTTTAAATTTCCTGTTGTAGCATTATATTCTAAACCCCCAGTTGCTCCACCTGCTCCTACTGTATCTGTATTTTTTAAGTTTTGGGCACTACCTCCTACTGATGAAGATAGAGAAAAAACTATATAATTAGTTTCTGCTGCTGTTTCTTCTGATACTGTAACTTGTGCTACAGGACCAGCTGTTGATCCAGCTGTTGTAGCAAATATAGCTTCAGAAGCTGTACCATTCATTTGTGTATTTGCTGGTAGATTTAAAGATCCTGATATTGTGATGTCGTAGCCAACTGCTCCTGTAAAAGCTTGAACTGATTGACTGACTTGGGCTGCTAATACTGGTTGTCCAGTTACTATCCCACTATTCGATAATGTTTCTGCCATGTTAAGAAAATTATTTTATTGTGTATTTTGTTATAAATATCACAAAATCCCTAACTGTTTATTTATTGCATTTATTACTGTAGAAGAAGGTATAGATTTAGTACATTCATAATGTCTATCTGTGTCTTTATGTTCAGGACACCATTCCCAATCACCTGCATTTAATTGAGTTTTATTAAAACACCCATTACATTTACCTTCTGGAGTAAATATTCTTTCACAATCTTCAAATTCTGAATATGGTTTACTAAAACCTGATATCATCGTAACAGGTGTTCCTAATCCCCATGCTAACCAACTTAACCCACTTCCTATACCAATAAAAGCTTTAGCATTCATCATATCATTAGCTCTTTCACTTAATGGAGCATCTCCAGTTTTATCAATTACATTTTTTAATGTTCCTCCTAATTTAGAATCATGCCATTCATTACCTAAAAGTTCTTGTGTAATCATAACTACTTTATATCCTTTATTATTTAAGTGGTCTATTACATCTTGCCATCCACCTTCACGATTCCAATATTTAGCATGAGCAGAGCCATGAGGGGCTATAACAACATAATCTCCTTCTATAGTAGGACCTGTATTTTTAAATGTTAATTTAGGTCTTATTTCTTTATAGTCTAATCCTAATACATCAGAACAAGTTTTACCTAACGGACCTTTTCTAAAATCAATAGGTATTTTATTAGAATCAACTGTATTATCTTCATGATATTCTGGTTTATTATAATACCATCCAACATCATATCTAGCATATAAATTATATGCTGTGTCTCCTGGTTCTATAAATTCCAAATCTGGGTAATTGTCTTTAAACCATTCATTATGAAAAGTTGATACTATAACTTCACATTGATGTTTTTTTCTAAATTCTTCAACATAAGGAAACCATGCTAAAGTATCACCAATTGCTTTACTATCAAAACAAATCATTACTCTTTTTCCTTTAGCATTATATTCACATTCATGTATTACTTCATCTGTTTTTCTATTTTTTATCCTAATTAAATAATCAACAAAATACCTAGTATTAGTTCTAGTCCACATATTATTACTGATATCATGATGATGTAAGAATTTACCATCTTTTTTATCTATAAATTCAATTCTAAACTCAGTATCTTCAGCACCTCTTATTTCACAAAACGCACCCTCTACAAAATGAATATTATATAAAAAATCATCTTTTTTAGGTTGGATTCTTAAGTTTTTTAAATTATTATATTCTTTTATTAATACTTCTTTCATATTGTTTTAATTTCATTAAACAATTTTATTAGGTCTTTTGCTCTATTATACCAACTTAAATCACTTGCTGTTTTTAAAGCTTGTTTTATA
>Ga0181391_1000158_pt1 | contig 20062 bp, 9 predicted proteins | sample 14SPOviralmetaG_FD_130080 | JGI IMG/M metagenome (GOLD analysis project Ga0181391, IMG submission 130080) | Marine viral communities from the oligotrophic San Pedro Time Series (SPOT) site, San Pedro Channel, CA, USA - 14 SPOT_SRF_2010-08-11 | ecosystem: Environmental > Aquatic > Marine > Strait...
TAAAAGTAGCCACCCGAAAGGAGTGGCTATTTTTTTTAATGCTAACCTTTCACTTTATTATGTAACTATATTAGTATAAAATATACATTATGAAATCAATAGGACTTGGAGATTCATTAGAAAAAATAACAAAAACAACAGGTATAAAAACATTAACTGAAATAGCTGCTAATGCTATGGGTATAAAAGATTGCGGTTGTAATAAAAGAAAAAATTGGTTAAACAATCAATTTCCTTACAAATATAAATAATATGATAAATATAGATACAATATATCAAAAGGTGTTAACACTTGCTAACAAAGAACAGAGAGGTTATATAACACCACAGGAATTTAATCTGTTAGCTGATAAAGCTCAGATGGATATGTATAGCACTTATTTTCACGATTTAAAAATGGCGTATCTTAAACCAACAAAAACACAAGTAGGAATTGGAGGAGATGAAATAGAAATGATTGAAGCTAAACTACACCCATTTAAAACAAGCGCAACAATCACACAAGACTCAGGAGACGCTACACTAGAGTTACCTTTAGACTTGTATTTTATAGATGTGCTTTTACATAACGGTAGAGAAGCTGTAGAGTTAACTAAAAAAGAAATAGTTTACTCTGAAAACAATCCTTTATTAAGAGCTACTTTTGATAGGATGGTTTTCGCAAGAGAGACCGTGATAAATGACACTCCTATTATTACGGTGTATCCAACTCCAGTAACACAAGGTTCTATATTTAATTTACACTACTACAAACGACCTTCTAAACCAAACTGGGGATATGTTGTTGTTAATGGAAAAGCTTTATATAATAACGCTACTAGTATAAACTTAGAACTGCATGTATCAGAAGAAGAAGTATTAGTTACTAGAATACTAGAATTATCAGGTTTAGTTATAAGAAGTGAAGAATTAGCTCAAGCAGCTATGGTTGATAAAGCAAACACTACTAAAAATCAAAACGATTAACTATGGGATTACTAGACGCAACAAATCAAAACACATATTACAATGTAACTGATCCCAAGGGAGACTATCAATTTACAACCTTAGATAATATAATAAACGCTTTTATGTTTTCTTACGTTGGAGAAAATAAAATAATAACAAAAGTAAGTAGAACAGACGTGCAGTTTCATGGAATGAGAGCTATTCAAGAACTTTCGTACGATGTATTTCGCTCTGTTAAATCTCAAGAAATAGAAGTGCCTCCATCGTTAACTATGGCTCTTCCTCAAGACTATATTAATTATGTTAAATTAGTTGTTATTGGTGGTGATGGTATAGAAAAAAACCTATATCCAACAGGTAAAACGTCTAATCCATTTGCTATAACACAAGATTCAGATGGTGTTTATCAGTTTACAGATGCTGATAATGATGGAGCTTTAGATACATTAACCGAGCAAAACCCAAGTGACACTTGGACAAACTATCAAGCTCAAGAATCTGAACCAAGTATTAACGCTAGTGATTCAGCGGACGTAGAAATAGATTTTGCTGGTAGAAGGTATGGACTAGATCCACAACACTCTCACATGCACGGATCTTTTTATATAGATTACTTAAGAGGTTTTATACATTTTAGTTCAGCTGTTGCTGGTAAAACTGTTACCTTAAAATATATTAGCGACGGACTTGGTACTGACTCTGAAATGGTTGTTCACAAGTTTGCAGAAGAAGCTGTTTACAAGCACATAGTATATGGTGTTATATCTGTTAGATCTAATATACCAGAGTATATTGTTCAGAGATTTAAAAAAGAAAGATTTGCTGAAACTAGAAAAGCAAAAATTAGACTATCTAATATTAAAATAGAAGAATTTACACAAGTGCTCAAGGGAATGGGTAAACAAATAAAATAGTAATATGCCAGAAATTAAACACACTTTTACTGCTGGTAAGATGAACAAAGATCTTGATGAAAGATTAGTTCCTAACGGCGAGTTTAGAGATGCTGAAAACATTCAAGTAAGAACTAGTAGTACTGATGCTATTGGTACTGTACAAAATATAAAAGGAACAGTTGAACTAGGTTCTTCTTATTACGATTCTTCTTGGATGATTAGTTTTCCTCCTAAAGCTATAGCTAGTGTTTCAGATGAAAAAAATAATAAAGCTTATTTCTTTTTTGCATCTCCACCAGTTGAAAGTTTTTTAGACACTACGCTAAACACAGTGGTAAGTAATTTTAGTTCCGAAAGAGTGTTTATAGATAGTATAATAGAGCAAGATGTTAATGGAAACACTCAACCTGTTGTTGTTGATAAACATACTGTTATAAACACTAGGTTAGAAGTTTTAGATGAAACACTAGGTAATACTTTAAATTTTCCTGTAGGTTGGACTTCTTTTCAAGTATTAGACGCTTCTAAGTATAGGGTTGACATGACTATAAAGGCTCTTGCTCCTTCTGTAAACGATGAATCACAGTTAATTGATTTGTTTGTGCAGTACGTTACCGCTGGTGGAACAATAACTCAAACTCAAAATGGCAATGGAGCAAAAATAAAAGCTATTGATCTAAACACAAACATAATAACTTTATACGAAGAACAAACAACTGATTTAAGTTCATGTACTTTGTTTGTATTTGAAGCTGAACCTGTTTTGAATTTTCAAGGAAACCAAATAACAGGTGTTAATATTATTGACGATCTTTTGTTTTGGACAGACAACCTAACTGAACCTAAAAAAGTAAACATAACAAGATGTAAAGAAGGTACAATAAACAATTTTACCCACACAACTTTATTTGTTAAAAATCCTATTTTATCTACTGGCGTAAACAATGAGGTTCTTGTATCTGTTGATTCAGTTGATCCTGGCTTACAAACCCACCCTACAAATGTTGACCTAAAAGAAAAACACTTAACTGTTTTACGTCCAGCTCCAAGAACTGCTCCTACGTTAGAAATGAGCAAAACACTTAGAGCAAATAATATATCTTCAGAGTTTGACTGGGAGTTTTATAGTGGTAGTGATGGAAGTATTGGGTTACCTGAAAACGGAGATATTATTCTTATAAATAGTAATTCTTTTTCTCAAACAGATTTTAAAGCTGGTGACAAACTAGATATAGTTCAAATAAATAATCCAGAAAGTGAAAGTGGATTCTTAGTAACGTTTGTTGATTACTCAGATGAAGATGGTCAACCACCGGAAACCCCAGAGGCTACATCTTGGATTCTAGTTCAAGTAAACTCAGTTATTGAACCTGTGCCAGCGGGTATTGCAGAGTGGAAAATAACACTAAAACAAAAGAAACCATTATTTGAATTAAAGTTCCCTAGGTTTGGTTATAGGTATAAATATGAAGATGGAGAATATTCAGCATTTTCACCTTTTTCTGAATTAGCTTTCTTGCCTGGTGAATTTGACATGGTAATACAAAAAGCCTATAATTTAGGTATGGTTAACACTATAAGAGAACTAATAGTAAAAGACTTTATTCCTTATAATAAGCAAAAAGACGTCTCGTGTGTTGACGTATTGTTTAAAGAAGATGACAAGCCTAACATATATATTGTTAAGTCTATAGAGAGAACAAAAGATGACGACTGGGAATTAAACACACCTAGTTTAATTAATCCCGATGAAATAAGAACTGGTAGATTGAATATAGAGTCAGAGATGATTCACAGGGTTCTACCATCAAATCAAATCCTTAGAGCTTTTGATAACGTCCCTAGACGTGCGTTAGCTCAAGAAATAACAGCTAACAGATTAATTTACGGTAACTATATTCAAGGTTATCCATTTAACACTCCAGTTAGTTTAAAGCAAATACTACAAAGTGAAGATACACCTACTTTAGAGGTACCTCAAAAATCTGTAAAGTCAATAAGAAACTATAAGTGGGGTATGGTCTTTGGTGATAAGTATGGTAGAGAAACACCTGTTATTGAATCAGGTTATATTGATTCTAATAATCAAGAATTTGAATCAATGAGTGGTGATACTATTGTAGACAAAGCTTTTTCGTCTACAAGAAACTTTTTTGAACTAACACAAGGTTGGAGTAGCTTATCTGTTCCTAATGGCACACCGCCTGACTGGGCTGATTACGTTAAGTATTACGTAAAAGAAACTTCAAACGAATATTACAATGCTGTAATGGATAGATGGTATTGGGCAGATGAAGAAAAAGAAAACGTATGGATAGCTTTTAACTCTGCTGATAGAAACAAGTTTGATGAAGAAACGTATTTGTTATTAAAAAACCAACATGGCAATCACAATCCAGTTGTAGATAGAGCTAGATTTAAAATTATAGCTATAGAAAATGACGCACCTGATTTTATAAAAACAGTTCGTAGAAAACTTGGTAGAGTTAACATTTTTCCTTCAAACACAGTTAAACATACTGAGGTAAATAATCTACAGGTAAATGAAGGTACAGTGTGGGGTATTGGAAATACTTTTGGTACAGCTATACCAACTGCAGCTCCAGAGTTTTTAATGACAGCAACAACTTGTCAAGTTCATATAAAGGACTGGAATGACACCATAAGTGGTTGGGCTCAAGTTGAAGAGAGCCAAAACCCTACAGAGTGGGCAGTGCAAGATTTTTCAAACTCTTTATTTGGAAGGAGAATAGATGGAAACATAAAGTTTAGAGTTGTCGGCGACAACGGCAATAATCAAATATTTTCTTCTTATAGAAGTTTATATCATTATAGAATGATTGAAAACCCTGAAGATCCACCAACCGCACTAGGTGGTGGTGGTAACGTTGGTGATGGAGATCCTGATAATAATGGTTACTACGAATACTGGGGACAAAAAATTGAATTAAATTGGGACTCTATTTGGGGTGACGAGGCTTTTATGCGTGAACGTTTTGATAACGCTGGATATAGTATCACTAATTTAAAAATGTATTTAGAGTTTATAGAGGATCATATAGATCACAGACCTCAATTTGATGGAAAGTTTTTTGTTAAATTAGAAAAAAACCTAGCACTAGAAGCAAACATATTATATTCAGATGGATCTGGAGGTGTTTACTTTAATAAGATGGCTGCTGGGTATTTACACCTTAACAATCCTAATCTTGGTTCATGTGAAAACAATGTTGCAACAAGGAACTTTTGGAATGAATGGACGTTTTTAACGTGGGGAAATAGCGTCAAAGGTCCAATGATTTTTATTGACGAAGCCCCACCTTTCTTTGCTACGTTTCCATCAAGTCCAACTGCTGTAGACGCTCAAGGTAATATTACTGATACTGGAAGTTTAACGTTTGGTCAAATAGGTGGACAAACTTACGATACTTTTGAAGGTGGACTACAAGATCCTCATGGGCTTGGAAGCATAACCAGAATGTATATTTCAAAACAAGAAGTAGAAGGAACTGCTTTTACTTTTGTTGATGAAGACAATGATGGCGAATCAGATTTAGATGGAGCTGGATTACCAACTCCAAGTAATGCTGGATACGACGCTTTTTTTGGCCCACTAGCAGATGCAAATGTGTTAATTTTTGAAAAGCTTTTAATTGTAGGGACTATGTTTAGGTTTGCTGCAGATTACGATCAAATTTTTATAGTTGTTAACTCTTCAGCAGCTAAAGGTGGTTTTGGTACTAACAATTTATTTGCTAGAAACTACGGTGGAGCAACAGAAACTCCTGGTTCTTTTGCTAGTCAAGGTTTAATAGTTAATACTGTTACAGATGACTTTAATTGTGAGCCGTGCGGAGATAATCTTAACTTTACAAACACTAACACTAACGGTGCTTGTTTTAGAAACATGCTTAGGGTTGATTTTAGAAAAATGAGCATAGACTCAGGTGCACCATTAATGAATCAAGGTTACAACCCGTCTACTCTTAATCCAGTTTCTGGATTAGGTGGTGATGGTAGCGAGTCAAGCACTTTATATATAGTAGAGCCATCAGATATATTTGGTAGCCCTGGGGTTAAAGCAGAACTAGGTGGTTGCTGGGAAACTGAACCAAAAGATGATGTTGATCTAGAGTTATACTACGAAGCTTCCAATGCTATACCAATGAAGTTAACTCAATATAATTCTTTTGATTTTGCTCCAATTAATTCTACCATAACAATAAAAAGAAACATCACTGAAGAAGATGCTAATACTGGTCAAGAGTCAACAAGCTTACAACCTATAAGTTTAACAGACAGTGTAAATGGTCCAGCAATAGTTAGCAACATAGAGTTTACAAACGATACGCCTTTAGTTTATATAACATCTTTAAATGAATTTGGTCAAGAGCAACCACACGTATATGACATTGCAACTGGCGACACAATAGTATTTAATCTACCAGATGGAACAGAAACAACTAGTACTATTATAGAGCCATATACACCTGTTACAACTCCTGTTACTAGTTCAACAGCGTTTGTTCCATCAACCTTGTTATACTTAGAGTTAATATATGAATTTAATTCTAATATTGTTGTTGTTAACAGTGGGGATTATTCTGCTTTAACACCTGGTATGAGCATTCAATCGGTAGGAAGTTCATCTGGTGTAATACCAATCGGAACAACTATTGCTGGTATAATTTTACCTGGTTCACCCGGTACAGATGGAACAATGAGTTTTAGTAACAATCCTAACTCTTGGGATTGGAGTGTTATTAACGCTCCACCGTTTTCATACCCAGTTTTAATATCTGTTCTTGTAAGCGATATATCTGGATACTATGAAATAGACCCAGATGTTTGGAAGTATAAAGTTAAGCTAGCATGGCATAATTGTTGGGCATACGGTAATGGCGTAGAATCAGATAGAATAAGAGATGACTTTAATGCACCTCAAATAAGTAATGGTGTTAGAGTTTCAACTACGTTTTCTGGTTACGGAGAAGAACATAAATCTAGCGGACTTATACACTCTGGTTTGTATAATTCTACTTCAGAAGTAAATGATCTGAATGAGTTTAATATGGGTGAAAAAATACAAAAAGATTTAAACCCAACTTACGGTTCAATACAAGCTTTAAAAACTAGAATAGGTGATGTTGTTGTTTTCACAGAAGACAAAGTAATAAAAGTGCTAGCAAATAAAGATGCTGTTTTTAACGCTGATGGAAACCCACAGTTAGTTGCTACAAATAGAACTCTTGGCCAAGCTAATCCTTTTTCTGGAGACTATGGTATTTCTAAAAACCCAGAGTCATTAGCTTCAGATCAATATAGAATGTATTTTACTGACAAGCAAAGAGGTGCTGTCCTTAGATTATCTATGGACGGTTTAACTGCTATATCAAACGTTGGTATGAAATCTTGGTTTAGAGACAACTTAAAGTTATCTAAAAATATTATAGGCTCGTTTGACGTTGTTAACGGAGAGTATAATATTACTATTGAGTACCCAGAAGGTTTAAGTGATTATGAAGCTGAACCAAATGACGATATTGGTACAACAATAGATAATTGGGTTGCAGATGCAAGTCGCCCAACAAAAGCTAAAACAGTTTCTTTTAACGAAGGGGCTAAAGGTTGGGTGAGTTTTAAATCATTTATTCCACAAGCCGCACAATCAGTATCTGGCAAATACTTAGCAGCTAGATACTCTAAAATATGGGAACACTATAGAGAGTTTGATAATGATGGAGTTGCGGTTCCTTATAGTAATTTTTATGGTACTCAATTTGAGTCTAGGTTTACAGTTGTTTTTAATGACATGCCTGGCATGGTGAAACATTTCAACACAATAAACTATGAGGGTTCACAATCTTTTGTTAGAGAAAATACACTAGATAGTGAGTATTATAACATAAGCTCTAAAGAAGGTTGGTACGTAAACTCATTTAACACTGACCTACAAAGTGGATCTGTTGGAGAGTTTATAGACAAAGAAAACAAATGGTTTAACAGAATTGAAGGACTAAGCACAACACTAAACAACATTGATACTAGCGAGTTCACAGTCCAAGGTATTGGTGTTCCAGTTGTTATTGGTGGAGATTATAGTTCACCTGGATTTACCTTAACTGTTCAAAACACAGAAGACCCTGTTCCATCTAGTACTAACTTTAATAGCGAATCATCAACAGACGGATAATATGGCAAATTTAAATGAAAAATGTATAACAAGTAATCATAGATCAACGGAGTACTATTTAGATCAAGTTGGATTAGGTAGTATTCCAAATATAGTTGTAATAAATATAAGATTAAGACTATCAACTCAATTTGATCCACCTTCTTACTCTGAGACAGGTTATGGTTACTGGAGACTTAAAGCGCAAGACTTTAACATAGGAGGAAGTACAACAGAGTCTATTATAAACCCATCTACACTATGGTCAGATGGAACAACAGATGGTAATATTTCTACTGGATCAATACCATTGTCTTACAACGAGGCACCTAATGAATCCTGTATAATAACACCAGGACCAGAAACAGTACCTACTTATTTGCCTGATGGTTCAAATATTAGTAAAGGAAAATGGTTTATTCCAGCTTACATGTCAACCGCTGTTGATAGCAATGGTGTAGACATATCGTTACAGTCTCTTGCTAATTGGGACGATAAAGTTAGTGACATAATGATTTGTGATAACGTAGCTGGTATTGGTAATGTGCCAGAATTATTACCACTTGCAGATATTCAAAAAAACACAATTAATGTTTTTGTAAGATTAAAAGAAGATTTTATTTTTCCTGGAGAAGATGTAACAATTAATGTAGATGTAAGAGGAGAACCTGAGTGGCTTGACTTGTGGCCTCTAACTGTTGATGGAGTAATTGGTTAATTTAAATAGATTTAATTATGAGTAAAAAATTACATTTTGATAACAACGTACACTATAGTGTTCCGTTTATATTTGAATTAACTAGCTTAAAAGAAAACGTAGGTACAGAAACATTAACTGTAAACAGTGGTTATAAATTAGTTAAAGAAACTAGAGCAGGAGGATTTAACGAAGAGCAAACAGCTTATATATTATCTGGTAGTATTCCAATTAATAAAGCTAAATCTATTGCTACACTAAAAATAGAAGCTATTGATGATTATTATTTTGGATCTTCACCTTTTATAGAAACAAGTTTTAATAACAATATAAAACTATCTTTAAAAAGCATAAACAAAATAAAAAGAACAAATAAATGGGAAAAAACAAAATCAATAAACGCATACACGTTTGATATTATTTATCAAAATAATCTAGCTACAAGTAGATCTAATGGACTAATAGCTAAATTAAAATATTCAAGTATAAAAACATATATAAGAACTAGTATTATAGATAAAATTTCTCATGGCTTTACAGACAACATTGTTCCCACTAGTGGAGGAACTAGACCAATAAAAATATTTGGCCAACCTGGGTCAACCTTTGCTGTTGCTGTAAACGAAAACACATTAGATGTTGAGTTAAAAGAAGACGGTAGCACTCCTACTGGTAGAGTTATATTTGATAAAACAAACTCTGTTTCTATAATTAGTAGTTTTAATGCTAATTCAACTTCAGTTTTTAACGGCAAAACAATATCAGTAGTTAAAGATACCATTGATGCTAGTGGTGTTTATTCTTTTAATCAAACATATCCATCTATACCTTTGTCAACTTCTATTCTTACTACTGTTTCTAGTTCTCATACTATAAAAATTGCTGACAGTATAGATAACGTTAAAGTAAATGACATTGTTGTAATTGAAGGTTTAAAAACTAGGATTAAAGTCCACAGTATTGTTGATGCGCCAACAAGGCAAATAAGATTAGACACAACAGTAACATTAGCACCTGGAACTAAAATTAATTTTACTAGAGAAAGATCTTACTCAGTAGAACTATTAGAAGACGAATCATCTACATTAGGTTCAAGTGTTATTAAAAGCTCAGAACTAAGACAACACCCTTACACTAGAGTTACATTTAAAACTTCTACAGCTGGAGCAACTTTTACTATAACTAACGAAATGTTAAGGCCATTTACTATTGATCCTGCTAGTGGAGACGGAACAGATACTGGTCGTCCAACAGTAAAGTTAACAGAGTACACAGCCACAGGTTTTTCAGCTGGTGATCCCCACACGTTTAGTTCTTTTGGTCAAGTTGGTATACCAAAACTAGTACCAGTTCAAATCAAACTAAAACTTTTAGCTGCAGGTGGTAATGCTTTTACAACTACTAGAAACCCTATTTTTTCAAACTTAATATCTCAATCTAGTGGAATAGGGGTTAAGGTTGCAACCCCAGCTTTAGCACAATCTGACGGTGGATCTGATTGGAGTAATTCTACTTTTTTAGACAACGGAGGAACCGTTATTATAGGCACTAAAGGTAATATAGCGCTTAGCACAGCATCAGTAACAAACGACACGTGTGAGTTAGATTTTAGTTTTTTTATTAGAAGATTTGGAACAAAAGACGTTGAGCTAGAACTAGACTTAGATAAAGTATTAACTGTAAGCTAATATATATATTATGATAAACTTAGGATTTAATGGAAACTTAAACGCTTCAATAAGTATTGGAGATTCAGTTTACTACATAGAAACTCAAACAGTTGGTTCAAACACAGATAACTCAACTGAATTTACATTTGGAACAATACCAGAACCTACAACAGCAAACCCAGTTGCCATTGGAATTATTGACTCTATATTAACAAACGATATTAACAGTATATTCTATACCGCTAGTACGTTAGAGGTTATAGTTGAAGACAGTGATGGCGTTGATGTTGCAACAATAGTAAACACAATAATTAATGTGCAAGAGTCGGGTGCTTTATTAACACCACCAGCTAATAGCTTTTTGTTTTTTTCTAAAGATAATAAATACAATATGTCTTCTTTAACTGGTTACTTTGGAGAGGTTCAATTTAGAAACAACTCAACTACAAAAGCTGAGTTGTATGCTGTTGCTTGTGAAGTTGTACAAAGTAGTAAATAAGTATTAAAAAATGTAACTATAATAATAACATAAATAAATTATAATATGCTAGGAATAGGTATAGGAATTTCAGTACTAAGTAGTATAGGTGGTATGTTTGCCGCCAAAAAAGCTAAAAAAGAAGCTGAAAAGCAAGAAAGAAAAGCTGCTAGAGAAGAAGCTAAAGCTAGAGCTGAAATGAAAAGATTAAAAAATATATACACACAGTTAGATACAAGCAATCCATATCTTAACATGGAGAACAAGTTTGAAGATCTAACTGTTAACCAACAACAAGCCCAATTTCAACAAAACATGTTTCAACAGAGTCAAGCAAATATATTAGACTCTTTAAAAGGTGCAGCAGGTGGTGGTGGTGTTGCAGCGCTAGCACAGCAGTTAGCTCAACAAGGTCAACTAGCTTCTCAAAAAGCAGGTATTTCTATAGGACAACAAGAGCAACAAAACCAAATGAAAGAAAGGTCAGAGGCTTCTAGGTTAGATACACTAGAAAGAAAAGGTGTTCTAGAATCAAGAAAAGCTGAAAACGAAAAGTACACAACACTACTAGGTATGTCACAGCAAGAAACAGCAGCTTATAGAGAACAAAAACTACAAGCTCAACAAGCCGGGCAAGATGCTCAAGCGTCTATGTATCAATCGCTTGGTAATATGGGTTCAAATATAATGGGTTCTTTAATGCCTGGACAGGGATAAATATAACGTAAATAATTATGGCAACATCACTAAACGAACAAATAATAAAAGGAGCAGGTGGAGCAGTGTCACAAGACAACGTTTTAACCTCTAATCAAAATATGCTTACCGAAGGTCAAGCTTATGATAAAATAGGTAATGCAGCTGGTAATCTAATGTTAGCTAAAATACAACAAAAAAAACAAGAGGAAGAAGAACAAAGACTATTAGATGAGAAAAACCTATCTGAGTGGGACGATCTTGCAAATAAAGCAGCTAAAAGCGGTCAATACATGAACGAGCAAGAGTACGCCTCTTTAGTTAAGCAATTAGAAAAAGATAGACTTGCTTTTATAGATGCAACCAGCGAACAGAAAGCCGTATTGTTAAGTGGTTTAGAAAACAGAATGGACAACATTAATGATTTACGAGATTTTAGAACAAACCTATCCTCCTCAGCTTTAGATGAAGATGGTTTCAAAAACAATACAGAGTTTTTAAATAGTAACGTAGGACAAAGTTATAAATCTATATTATCTGGCGACAACCAAATGACACAACAAGATGGAGAGTATGGCTATATGATACACAACCCTAATTTACAAGAAGAAAGACTTATGGATCTTGAAGCTATTAATGCTCAGATTATAAATGTAAACGCTGGTAGTCCTGATTTTTTAGGTGTTGATATAGAAGCTTTACAAAAGAAAAAAGAAGAAATTGAAAATCAAATATATAATGCTCAGCTTTTACCAAGCGGAGACGTAGAGTTTACTTCGGTTGATAGCTTAAACAAAACAATACAAGAGCAAAGCTTTGATAGGCAGAGTAATAATATTATAACAGAAATGGCTCAAAACGCAATGACACTTGGTGGAAGTGTTCCACCGGGTCGTTCAATGAATTTTAACTACGAACAAACATACAGCCTAATATTAAACGACATGGTTTCAAATGGTAACATGCGCTCTTTGTGGAAAGATAAGCACGTTGGTGGTATGAGTGCTGAGAAAAACTTGTATAGCGCAATAATGAACCAAACATATAGCGACTTTGGTGTAACTAGAGAAGAGTTACTTGAAATGGATCCCACGCAAGATGATGATGGCTTTATAAGTGATGATGATGCTAAGTCAATTGTAAAAGATTTTTTCTTACCAACAAACAAAGATATGGCAAATGATTACATAGCTAGATATTTTACAAATTTTGTTCAACAAAACTTTAAAATGGGTTTTGATAATAGAGCAGAGTCAACTAGTGGTAGTGACAATAATGAAGATGAGTTTATTCCTAGCAGGTAGAACAAAATAAATTATTAACGGGTAACTAACGATACAGTATGAAAAAAAGATATAAGTTCACAGAGAATGGTATTGTAAAATACAGAAACATAGAAACATCAGAGCAAGAACAGGCGTTCTTTTCTAAGTATGGAAAATTTAATCCTACTATAATAACAGAACAAGATACTGACTTACTATTAGGTAAGAGTACAGATCCAAGTTTTAAAGCGCCAACATTAATGGGAAATCAAGTAGACTCTGCGGAAAGTGCGGACGGAGAGTCGAATTCAAGCACGGAGACAATTCAGCCTCAAAGCATCAGCGAAAACACAAATACGGAATCACAATCGGAAAGTTCTTCATCGGAATTACAGTTTGGTAATGAATACGAAGAAACTAAAATAAACTCTTTAAACGAAGCTGTTACAGCTTTGCGTTCTGACGCATCTGAAAAATATATAAAACTACTAAGTAAATACAAAACAAACGACCAAACTTACGATGATTTTATTGAGTCTATTAAACCTGTAAGTAACTTTGGGAAAGTTGCTGGTGATAACTTAGTTGTTGAAACAGGTCCACTTGAAACAAAAACATACGAGCAAAGAATAAGTGGTTGGCTAGGTGGAGCGTTAGATAAAATAGGTATAAACCCTTCTTTGTCGTCAAACAAATATACTTCTTCTTTATCTTATGGTAGTATACCAGATCCTGCTTTATATAATGTTAGCGAAGAAGAGTCACTTAAATACTATGAGTTAAAGTTTCTTCACGACTCTATGGTTGAGTCTAAAAAATACACAGAAAGAACTCTTGCTAATGATGATGGTGCTAATCCATATGAGGTAGACATGACACCTGGGGGAGTAATAAATAATGATCAATTAAACGAAATAGAAAGAGAAGTTCAAAACAATCAAGACCTTGTATTAATGCGAGATGGAGAAACTGGTGTATTAACGGATTTTAGTCAATCAGATTTAGTCAATGTTGCTAACGAAACCATACATCAAAACCTTAATGATGCTTACTCTAGAGTTGCAACAGATTACAATAACGAATTTCAAGAATTAGTAAAAAATATTAACCCTGAAATAGAGGCTCAAATAACAAAAGAGTATAACGTTTTATTTAAAGAAGCCGAAGAATTAATACAACCTGAAATAAACGCTATTAAAATTGAAATTGAAAGCACTAGGCCTAGTTTTGAAGAATTTAAATTAAATTTTGAAAATAAATATGCAAACCCAACAGAGTTTCAAATTAATGAAGCTAATTTATCTTGGGAAAAAATAAACAAAGAATGGGAGCAAGAGGCAAACAAAAAACTAAACGCTGAAACACAAGCTCTTTACGATACAGCTACAGATGGTATTCAGTATGATGCTCAAGATGTTTATAGTAATTTAATTGATAATCACCCAGACATAATACAACTTAAAAAAGATTACACTAACAAAACAATAGAGGATGGAGATTGGTATAACAACGCTTTAAATGAAGCTATAAAAAACCAATATAATTATGACAATTGGAACAGCGCTATTGGTATAAGTAGTTTAAATGATATAGCAAAAAGGCTTGATGATGCTGGAATAACTTCACTTGGTTTTCATGAAAAAAGATTATTAGTAGAAAACGAACTACTACAAGAAATGAAAGTTAATAGAGACTTTTTTAATAACTTAACTCCTGAAGAACTAGAAGATTATAAAATGGAGTATTACTCTTATTTTTTACAAAAACTTAACACTAAAAGAAGTGTTGATGATTTTGGAAACGTAACGGTTGCACAGAGCCAGTTTTTTTTCTCAGACTCTGTTGATGATGTAAAAGATATTGTAGAAGAAAAGTATATGAAAACAGAGTCGGTTGACGATAACTATATAAGGCTTGCAGGTGAAAGAACACCTGAATACTTAAAAATACTACATAACGTTGCTAGTGAAAGAGCCTTAAACACCGAACAAAGAGAATTAGAGTTAGCTCAAAAAAGAAACGCAACTGATGAGGAAATTCAAAACATAAAAAATAAATATATAGTTTGGCATAATCATAGAGACAATAACACTATAATGTCAGAAGCTGAAATAAAAAGATTAGCAACTAACGGTGGACAAGGTTACATTACGCAAGATGGAGTAATGTCTGGTAGTTACTTTGGCGGAAACATGCCTACTAGTCGTGGAGGTTGGATACAGATGGAACATATGGCCGCTCAAAAGTACAATAAGGGACCAGGAGGAGACTATGAAACCACGCTAAATTTAATAACAAATATTCAAAGTAATCCTAGTGAAGAACAACTAGAACAAATGAGCCACATGTGGCATGGGTTTTTTGGAGGTGACGTTGAGGAGGCTATACCTTTTAAAGGTTCACTTGATGCTATATCAAGACTATCCAACATAATGTGGGCGTCTAAAGCAGAAAACAAAACACAAGCTCAAAAAATGTTATTAGCATCTAATAGCATGAAAGATCAGTCTGATAAACTTTTAGATAGTTACTCAACTAGAACGTATAGATGGGCTAGGGGTATTAGGAAAACATTACCTTGGATAGGTGAGTTTATTGCAACTGGTCCAGCGTATAGGGCTTTTAGCACCTCTTTAAAAATAGGTCTAAAAACTGGTTTAAAAAAATCATTAAAATCTAGAATAAAAATAAGCGCAGCTGGTAATTTTATAAAACCAAAAACAATAACTTCAGCATCAAGTAAGTTATTCTCTGGTACAGGTTTTAAAATAGCAGATAAATCAATAGATATATTTGCTTTAATAGCTAGCGCAGGTGTTCATACGGCTGTAAACCCTCTTAGAGTAGGAGAGGAGTTTATTCCTAGAATGACAAATGAGCACATATGGGCCTTTAGTGTAGGTGGAGAAGCCGAAAAACTAATGGCTGGATTTGACGCATACACTTATTCAGATGAAGAAGGAAAAGAATTAGGATTAAAAAACGCTAATGAAAGTTTTGGAGAAGCTTTTATTAGAGCTTTTGGTATGACATACTCAGAAATGTTTTCTGAAAGATTAGGTTTTTTAATACCTGGTTTAGGTAAAGCTGGTGTAAGTGGTTTTCAAAAAACACTTAAAATCACAGATGGAGCTATTGAAGACTTTATGAAAAGATTAACAATGTCTTATTATCTTAGAAACCTTGGTGTAAAAGGTGTTGCAAGTCAACTTAAAAGTATTTCAAGAGCAACAGGTTGGCATGGGGCGCTAGGTGAGTTTTCAGAAGAAATGTTTAACATACCAATGAGTAATTGGGCTGATGGTAATCCTAATGCTCTTCAAGGAATGTACAAGTATGACAAGCTTGGAAGAAGACAAGGACTTGACGTTAGAAATCTTTTAGATATCGCTGCTTCTGTTGGTACAATGAGTATGGCGTTTAACACGTTTGGTGTTGCTGCTAACAACCTGTCGGGTAGTGGAACCAAAGTTCACATTGTTGATGGGGTTTATCATAAAAATAGAAAAGACGCAGAAACAAAACTAAAGTATTTAATAAAACAAGGTAGATTAGATTCTAACACTGATATAGAAATACGATATGATTATGGTGCTTTTGATAGCATAACCAACATGGTTAATGAAGCCAATGGAAAAAAGAAAGGTATTGGTTTAGTTAAAGATAAAGGTGGTAACATTATAGGTATAAAAGCAAATAAAAATATTACACTTGAAAACGGAACTCAAGTTAAAAAAGGTGAAGAGTATATGTTTAAGGTAAAACAAGGTGATGTTGTTGGACCTTTAAATAAAAATATAAATCCTAATCAAACTATAAAAAACCCAGCGTCTACACCACTATCACAAGCTTGGAACGAAGTAACAGAAGCTACTAAAAACCAAATAAAAACAAACAGTCCAAAACAAAGACATCTTGTTACTGCTACTGAAGTTGAAATTAGCGATAGAATGAGTACTGATGAACTAAAGCAGGTAGAAGATTTAACTAGTAAATTAAATGAAAAATCTAGTTTACTTAATTCAATAGAAGCCGGTAAAAGCAAAACTAAAGAAAAGGAAAAAATACAAGTTAAAGCTGAGGTAAGAAGCATTAAACACCAAATTAATAATATAAAAAAGAAATACTCTGATCAAATAATAAAAGAAAAACAAACAAAAAAATACCGCGATACAATTTCTTCTTTAAAAAAGATTTCAGAAAACAAACAGTTTCAAGGCGCAGGAGCTTTCAATATAGTATCTGAAGATATTAATGGAGATAACATTACTGGCTTAACTGTTGAAAACGAAGCAATGAGAGTTCTTGGTTTCGTAAAAAACCAAAACGGTGATATTCAAAATAGAGATGGCAAAGTATTAACCCCGATGGAGGTTGACATGTTGAATGCTCAATTAGCGGAAATGAAACAGTCTCACGGTTTTTTTATTCCAGGTAAAGATTTAAATGGAAACAATATTACTGAAGACGGTAAGCCAGCTTTAGTTCTTAATGAAGAAATGGCTGTTAACGAAGGTGGATCAAACGTTGCGTCTCATGAGTTTTTTCACCATTACTTAAGTTGGGTGTTAAGTACTAACCCTGAGTTAAAACTAGCCTTAGGTATGGTGTTTGATAACCATATTTCAAAGATAGATCCAGAAATGGTTAGAAACGGTAGGTTTAGACAAAGGTTAAATGCTTACAACAATAAACCTTTATCTGAAAGGTCTGAAGAAGCTATGGCTATTTTTTTAGATTCTTTAGCTGATGGTAGTATGGCATACAACGAAAGTATAATGCAAAAAATCGGTAGTATTATAAGAAGAATAGCTAGAAGATTTGGATATGAAATTAGATTAGAAAATGGAAAAGATGTTTACAATTGGTTAAAAGATTTTCAATCTAGTATTGAAAGAGGAGATATTTCACCTGGATTAAAAAATAGTTTAAAAATAGAAAACATAGGTGGACAAGTAAAAGAAATAGCAGAAAGTAAAGAAGTAAAAGATCAAATTAAAGCCGAAGATTCTTTTAAAGAACTAATGGTTATGCTTCAAAGGGAATCTAAAACTTCAGGTATACTAATGTCTAAGACAGGCGTTCCTCAGCTAAACGAACAACAACAAAAAGATAATAAAAACTTTTTTGATAAGTTTGTTCAAAACGAAAACGGCGCTAATAAATATGAAAACCAAGAAGAGTTTTTAGCTGATAAAGATAACATTGATAAAATTAAAATAGCTCTTAAAGGTAATGACAGCCCTTTGTATAATATAAAAATATTAGAAAGCATGAGAGGTGGTATAGCTAATATTCCACCCGCAGAGCTTAATGATTTTATTGCAGATGTAAAACAAAGGATAGTTGATAAGTTTACTAATGAATACAAGTATGACGCTATTAAACCTACTGTTTCTAATATTGAAGGTAAAGTTTCTTTTGTAGAAGATAACAAAGGAAATGTAAAGTCTATTAACGTGACATCACCAGATGGTAAAGTTGAAAATTACAAAATTGGCAAATCAAGAAATATAATAGTAAACAACGGAGACAACGTGAAAATAGATCAGCCGCTAACGGAAGCCGCTAGTTTATTTGGTTGGTTAACTGGTACAGCCGGTGGTATGGGCCAATCAATTATATTTAGAGCTAAGGGTGATGTTATGATAAAGTATAACAAAAAAATTAAAACAACATCTTTAGATAAACAAATAGGAGAAGGTGGAACATTAGGAGATATACTACCAGGTCAAACAGATAAGAGAACAGACACCTTTATGGAGGAAGATATTTCTATAGGTGCTCGTAAAGCTGAAAAACAAAAACAAGCAGAAACATCTAAAGAAAAAGATCCAGCAAAAAGAGTTCTCAAGTCTCAAGGTGTTGCTATTGAAGATGAGTTTAACTTTGATAACAAAACTAAAGTAGCTATATCTAGCAATGTTAAAGATCAAAACTACAATATAGACGGAAAAAATATAAAAGAAATAAAAGAAGATATACTTGCTCAATCTAAAAAAGTAAACACAGCTAAAAACGTTGAAGCAACTGGACCTTTAGTTGAGTCTATAAAATCTATATCGCAAAACGTTTTTAACATTCCTTATAAAAGTATATTAGCTCAGCCATACAATATGCCAAAGGTAACACAAGGTATACCAGCAAGACAAAAAATAGCAGACTTAGCAAAAAATATAGGTGCTCAAAGATTATTAAGTTTAATTCATTTAGAGGCTCAGTTCTACGAAGGTCCTAACGCTGGTAAAGCAACTGGTGTTTATCGTGGTCTTTTAAAAGCATACTATGTAAAAGGTATGAGACTACCTAATAAACCTGGATGGGCTAAGAAAAGAAAAATGACAGACGCTCAAATACTAGCTCCTATAGGTATAAACCCTGATTTTACACTAATGCCTCAAAGTAAATTTGAGTACGATGGAGTTATTAAAGGTATTGTTGTTCATACCGCTATTATAGCAACTTTACAACAAGCTAAAGTTCAACAAATAAAAGACACCATGTCTAAGCTTCCTAACATTGATGCTACTGAAGCTTATAGTGAAATAAAAAGTAAGATTAATAGCGTTAGCGCAGGCGTTGTTCCATCTATATTGTTTAGTAAAATAGACATGAGCGAGAGGGCTATTGAGGTTTATCAACTAAAAGAAACTGAGGTTTTAGCTGGCATGGTTTCTAGTATTTTAGATTTATCAGAAACTAAATCAATTAAAAATTATTTACTAGATGTATTTGAAGATGAAATAAAAGCAAAAGATATTACTAGCAAAGAACTAGGTAGTGTTGCTGGCAAAATAAAAACTTGGTTTGATGAGTACAACCAAATAGATAACAAACATAAGAGCTTTGAAGTAGAAACTAGTTTAGAATCTTTTGTTTTTGACAAAACTACAGACGCTTTGTTTGGAGACTCAAAAGTTGATAGTTTTTTATCTTCAATGTTTAGTGAGGGTAACAAAGGCAAGACAGCTGGATCTCTTATGACAGATATTAAAAGAGTTGGTAAAGCAAGAAATGTAATTAAAAGTTGGGTTGAAAGTGAACTAACAAATGGTAAAAAACCAAAAGAATTACTTTCTGTTTTATTAAACTATGCTGAAGGTATGTATGCTAATTCAGCTAGAATAGGAGATGGAAGGTGGTTAACTAACATTATGACTGGTGATATATATATGGACCCTAATTGGGAAGACTCAAAAGAAGGTGCGTACGACGGGAACAAATGGGCACGAGATAATAA
>Ga0181391_1000167_pt1 | contig 19513 bp, 18 predicted proteins | sample 14SPOviralmetaG_FD_130080 | JGI IMG/M metagenome (GOLD analysis project Ga0181391, IMG submission 130080) | Marine viral communities from the oligotrophic San Pedro Time Series (SPOT) site, San Pedro Channel, CA, USA - 14 SPOT_SRF_2010-08-11 | ecosystem: Environmental > Aquatic > Marine > Strait...
CCCCCCCTGTTCTCATTTGTAATTATTATATTTATTTAATTTTCTACAAATGAGAACACATTTTAATTTAGCTAGGATTAGATCAGATTTAAAAAAATGAAAAAAAAAAATTGATTTTGATTAAAAATAAGATATAATGTTTAATTAAAACTACTTAAAGATATATCTATTTGATACAGTATAAGCTAAAATGCCTTCTACACTTTACCCCGCACCCAACGAAATCGTTAATCTTATTCGCTATAACGATATGGAAATTAATCTAAGAGGAGTTCCAAAGGATATATATAACCAACTTTTAAAAAAATGTAGAAAAAATAAAACTAAAACCTGTTGGCATCTATTAACTTATGGTTATGGAGGAAATAAACAAAAAATATATATGTCGCAAAATGAAAACCTTTACTATAGGCTAGAAAATCCAAACTATAGGAGAGAATATACTTACGGTATGCTATGCGAGGGGGTGTGCGAATGTGAATCGGGGTGCGGGTGGTTTGAACCTGAAGAATTATTCGAAATAGATGATTTACCCTACTGTCGAGAGTGTGCTATTACTTTAGCCAGAGAGAAAGTAGCATCTTTAAAAATTGCTAACTGGTTTTTAAAATGTAAATACAACCCTACTTTTAAATATTGTCGAGATAGAATGAACCAACATTACGACCAAGAATACGACGAAGACTACGTAGAGGGAGAAAAAATATTAATATAGAAAATTTAAAAAAATATATATTCTAATATTATAAAAAATGCTTGTTTGTCCTCTATGTCGTGAAGAATGGATTATTATTAATAAACTTTGCGGAGATTGTGACCGTATTTCTAAATTAATGAGAATATATGATAGGAAAATAATTTTAGATATTTTAGATAAATGTCTAACAATTCAAAAATTTAAAGAACATACAGAATATAAAAAAGACAGCGAGGGAAAATGGATTAAAAAACCTGAAGATGAAGTCGACTAAGCCTTTAAATCATCTTCTTTTTTTGGAGTTTCTTCTTTTTCTTTTTTTGCTTTGGTTGCTTTTTTCGGTTTCTCCATTTTGGTATAAGTAGCCCCTGCCACTTTCAAAGCTTCTTTATATGTAATCTTTTTAGAAGATGCGACTTTTTTAACGTGTTCTATCCAATTACTAGCCATATTTATATATTATAAAGATATTTTTTTATTTTTGATTTTATACTAATCAAATATTACAACGAAAGAACCCCTATCAATTACTAAGCCTTTTACTTTTAATCCTTTCCAGTTTAAAATCTTTCGGTGGTCGTATCCCATTTTTTTATAATAATAATTTTTTTGATAGTTGGAAATTTTATTTTTATTATGTTGGTAATATTTTTTTCTATATTCTCGCTGTAAATTTTTATATTCTGGGTCTTGATATTTAAATTTTTTTTTTTCTTTTTCTTTTATTTTTTTCTTTTCTTTTTTATCATCTTCTAAATTTATTTCAACCATATTTTTATTATTATATTTTATTATTATTTTCATTTTCTGGGAATATTCCTTTATTCTCTTCTTTTATAATATTTATTTTTCTTTTCCGTTTCATTTTTTGGGCTCTGTGAAATTTGCTGCGGTAAACTTAATATAGGTTTAGTTATCTTATAAATTACTGCGGAATGTGCTTCTAGTTTTGGTCGCCCCCCATCTGGTAATCTAATAGATGTTTCTATATCTGTTATAGTAAAGTCCTTAGTAGCTGTAAAATTAAACTGTCCCGAAGGGCTGTAAAAATAATCGCTCTGATTATTCTCGCGTGTTAAATACGCTATAGCTGGAATTTTAGAAAATCCATCACTGCCCCCTATATATTGAGTATCAACTCCACCGCTAAGAATTGAAGAATATATTACTAAGTAAGGAATATCTAATTTCGAAGGTAATTTAAAAGCAGTTATTGCCCCCTGTGTAATGTCTGTCGATGTTTGTCTTAAACTGTCTCCCCCTAAATCAAAAGTAGGAGCGTTATTCTCATTTAAGCTTAAAGTTTGAACTTCGCTACTACTTATATAAGCCCCCGTCGTTACTGGTTTAATTATATTTCCGTATGTTTGTAAATATGTTTCGGTTTGATTTTGATATATAAAAGGGTTAGTAAAAAAAGCATTTGAAGAACCTATTAAGGGTAATAATTGATTTAATTCAAATCCCATTTTATCCAGCATACAATAATTAAAATTTGTATAATCAGTATTATTTAATTCTGTAAGATTTCCAGTTTCATCAAATAAAGATATCGATTCTATACTAATGCCGCTTTGACTATCTAAAATACTTCCTTGTTTTTGTAAAAGTTCGAAGTTTGTTATCTGTAAAGGGCTAAAAGTTCCAGATGTAACCGTTCCTATATTTTTTTGTTGTGCTGTAATTATTCCCCCTTTTCTGTTAATTTGAATATTTAAACTTTCTGGGCTTTCGTTGGCTTGAAAATCTTGGGGGAGGTCAGTTAATAAACCATTCCCTGCGGCTATAGGAGTATTTAATCCCTGAATTTCAAACCGAGAAAAACTAGGATTAAAATTAATACTGGGATTAACTGCCCCTAAATACATATAATTAATATAGTTTATACCGTCAGTATACCCCCCGAATAATTCTTCGTTTTTAATATTAAATTGTGGGTTGTATATTTGAACCGCGTCGTTTCTAGTGAATGATTTATCTAAGCCGATTTTAGTTCCAAAAACACAATTATTAGTATCTAATCGCCATTTATTCGCGGGATTATCTGTTCCTCCTACTGGGTCAAATAATTCGGGGTTATGGTTGTTTATTTCAAATGATGAAACGAAAGCTATAAAGGGCGTGTTGTCTTTTAAATCTCCAATAACGAAACTATTATTTCCTTGGTGTCTTGCGAAAATAGGAATCGCTGCTACGTCGTTATCTATGGATAACTGGATATAGTCCTTATATTCCTTTAATCCTGGAAAGTTTATTTCATCTGTATTATATGTAGAATTAAAAAAACTTTCGAAAGTAATATCTTCAAAGCCTGGAACACCCGAAGCTAAATCCATATCGAAAAAAGAAGCGTCGGGGGCGAATCCTGTTTCTTGGTCAATTGTATTTCTAAAATCTACATAATCTCCTATATAGTTATTTAAATCCATTTTTCCATCTGTATCGGCTGGATTAAATTTAAATCCCTCTTGAAATCTACTTTTAATCCAAATTCCCCCGAGTTCTTGACCGTTATTTTTAACGTTATTAAAATTTGGTTGATATGCGTTTAATTCTATCTGCTGATTGGTTTCTGTGTTATGGTCTGTAGGTTTTTCTAATGCTGTGTATTGCTGAGCCTCTAAATATGTACAAAATTTCATTTTTGTATTTATTGCGAAATTTCCATTGCTATCTTTTGGTCTTGTGCCTTGTGAGCTTAATTCGTCGTCATACATTCCAATATCTAAAAATACTCCTAATTTATTTTTATAATCTTGGGTTGTTGAGTCTGCCACGTTGTTTAAATTTCCTATGTATTTTTCGGCTTTTTTAAAACCCTTTCCTATCCAAAATAAATTCGTTTTAGTATATTTTAAATTTGTAATTATTAAAGTATGTTTTAATAGTTTGGCGGTATTGCTTGTTCCTTTGTTGTTTATGTCTTGAAAATCAGTATTTTTTATAGTGTTTAATAATACGACGTGGTTTCCAAATTCTCCGCATTCAGCGTTTCCAAAATCCCCTAAATTTCCAACATTTCCCGAATAATTATTTGTTGTAGTCCTGCCCGTCATTATTGCTTTATCGTTTATAAAAAGTGGTTGTTTAACATAACCCGAATTAAAAAAATTAAGTCCTTCAATTCTTTCGGGTTCTTTCCACGCTACCATAGAATAAAAACGCTTTCGAATTTGTGAAAACGTGTTTAAATCGCCGCCTCGATTTCCAGATAATGAACCATTACAAGGCGTAGGCGTATAAGTAGGAGTATCAATAACAACGGGAGAAAAATCGGTATTAAATGCCCCTTCTCTGTTTAAATGTGCCGAATTAAAATTTTTATAGTTTAAATAAGGGGCGTTATTGTTCTCGTTTGAAATTTTGTTCGGGTTGTGTAATTGGTCGGTTAAAATGTCGGCTACATTATCAGGAGTAGAAAAACCTTCTGGAATTTCTAAATCAATATTCCTTAATCTTTTGGTATATAAAGAGGAATAATCATCTAAATCAAAAGCGGGGGTTTCGTCTCGATGGTCTATATATTCGCTACTATTACAAAAGCCCGAAAATTTCATATTAGTAAAATAATATCTTGAACCGTCGAACCCCTCTATATTACTTTGTCTATATGAGCCAGTAGGATAAGCTATAAGTTTAAATTTCTGTTTTGTTCCTACAAATGCCGCCCCTATAGTTGGGTTTTCCAATTGAATTTTAGCTTGAGTTGTATTAAACTCGGCTACTGAATAACCGCTACCTATATTAAAAATTTCGAACTTATCTATAATGCCGTATATTTCTCCGACACTAGTTACGGAAATTACTTTTATTTGAAGTCCTGTTCCCCCTGGTGTTGGCTGTCCTGCTATAACGTCGCTAATAGAAGTATTATAAATAAAATTTTCTTTGTATCCGTCGTTAACGTTTGCGGGGTGTCCTGCCGTAGGTGGATTAGAACCGCCTTTTACGAATTCATCTAAGCGAAATAAAAAACCACCTGAAACCATCGAGCTATCAGTCATTCCCGAATATGCGTCTGTTCCTGTATAATCAGGGTTTAAAATATCTGCTGCCGCTTCAGGATAAAAAAAAGTTTCTCCTATACTTCTTTTAGAATAATGTTCTAAATATGAGTCGTTAGTAAAAGTCCCTACTGAACCGTTATTTCTATCTTCGTCTTGAGAATCATCTTCTTTATTAGGCGTTAACGTAGATATATTAGCAGCGTCTCGGGAGTTTCCTCTATAAGTTCTATGATTAAATAAAGGTAATTTTGCGGTATTCATAGCGGAATAGTTAATATAAAAAGAATATGATAATCTTACTTTATTATCTATGAATCCTACTTCGTTTTTAGTTCCTCTAAATTCCATTACGTCGTCGCTAGCTCCACGAGAATTAATTATAGTTTCCTCTACTGAAATATTATCTCCTCTATTAATTACAATACCTGAGCTCGAAATTTGATTAGTCCAGGTATTTTTAAATTTGTCGTCTTTATCGTTTTTAAGTTGGTTATTTGTTGCCCTGATTCGATTACATTCTAATAATAAGTATTTACTCATTTTAATATATACTAAGTAAATTTTTTTTTAATTGTGTTCTCATTTGTAATTATATATATTTAAAATTTGTTACAAATGGGAACACTTTTATTTTTTTGACTTAACTTTTTTCTAAAAAGTTAGTTACAAATGAGAACACAAAAAATTAAAAGAAAAATTAAAGAAATAATCTAAGCTGAAACTACCACTTCTCCGTTTTTGATGTTTATTACCCTTTCCACATTGGCAAAGATTCGCATTTCTCGGGCTCCGTTATTGTTATGAGTTCTCTTTAATGTTTTTTGAATTATAACAGGCTTTACCCCTATTTTTTTTCCATTGCCTAGAACATTAAATCCGCTTGTGGTTGCGTCGTATCCTACGTAATGGGCTTTTCCTCTAAGTTCATTTGTTGCGGCTGTGTTATCAGTAGCGGGGAGAACGTGTCCTTCGATTCCTCCAACGTAAACCGAATTTTGATTTAATTGGTTATCTACTGCGCTTTTATCTGAATCTGTATCAAAGCTATAAAATTGGTTAGGATTCTGTAAAGGCTTATTCATTACTGCGGATAATTCGTTCCACTTATGAGAAGGTTTTTCTAAGTCTCGGTCGTAAAGTCTATTCTCATTAATACGAAAATTTAGAGTATCGTTAGTCTCTCGACAGTCGCTAAAATAATTTCCTAATATATTATGAGTTTCGTTAACGTTTTTTTCAGCTATCATTATAGAACGAACAGTTCGCCCAGATACTGCTAAATCTCTTTCGATTTTTTGTTCTATGACTGAACCCTGAGCGACTGCTCCAGTCGCTGGGATTTGGGCATTTGTTGTAATCATATCTTCATATAAATAGCTTAAACCTTGTTCTGAAAATATGGCTTTTTGTGTTTGTGCCATAGACCCATCAGTATAATATAAATGGTCGCTATAAAATTTTATATTAGTAAATGAAGGAACAACTACCCCCGAACTAGTAGAACCTTCAGCGAAACAGCATAGAGTTCCGTCCGTCCTTTGGGTTTGGGTGTTTAACTGTAATCTTAAAAAGAGATTTTCTTTCATTGCGAATAACGGAAGCTGCCGACTTCTCATAAATGGGACTAAATGAGAAAGAGGAACACAAAAGACGGGAGTCGAGCTGTCGCTATCAGTCGGTTTAATAAATTGCGGAACGCCACATCTTCCCGTATTGTCGTCAGATTGATTCGTGTATTTTAAATCTTTGGGTGCTAAGTGTCCCGAATTAGTATTAAGAACCCCCCATCTATCTAAACACGCTCCAGTTTTTACCATATCCACGAATGCTCGGTGCTCGGGTGTTTCGAATTGTCGGACCATTGTCGCATAGTGTGCGTAATCATCATTAGAAGCGATTACCTTCGAACCGCTCATTAATTGAACTGATTTTATTAGACCGTGTATACCTGTTCGAACAGGTAAAAAGGCATCGTTAACACCTGCGGAAACTTTAACCGCCAAAGAAACAAAAGAACCACCATCTAATATGCCATTTTTAGGAATTTGAAAAACTATTTCACTATTAGAAGAGCTAATAGGGTCAAGAACTTCAGTCCGAACTTCCATATTTTCGGCAGATTGTAAAGTTCCAACTTTTAAAATATCTGGGAGCTTATTCATATTTATTTATATATTAGTAATATATATTTTTTATTTTATAATTTATTTTTATTATTTTTTTTAGTTCATAACCATAACGCCATTCGGCGAATATTGGAGAACATTTTTAGCTTTTACGTATGAATATACGGCATTCGGGCTTTTACCATCTAAAGAAGACTGAATTCTAGTGGAATAAGACTGACCTTTAAAATTTACTCCTACGTCGCTAACCCTATCAAGAGCCAAACCGACGCCGAAATTTCTTACGTTTGAATCTGTGGTTATAACGCCTAAACGATTATTATCGTTTTGATTAACTGGTCCTGATTCGTCACTGTAGGGAAGAATATCCGTTCCACCATATCCTAAAAGCTGATTTTGATTAAGAAGCCTTGTAAGTGATTTTTCGGGCTTAAATGCGTTTAAATATTCTAAATTGACTTGTGTCTCGGGTCTTCCTTCTGTGGAATTTGTTTCTACGTCCATTTCATAATCTAAACCCAATTTAACTCCGCCTCTACTAAAAGAAACTTTTTTTAAAACTACGGCTTCGTTATAAGTAGTGCCTCCTGCGTTAGTATTTAATAATTCTCCATTAGTAAAAGCGTCCTGTGCGTATGTGTTAGAATGTGAAACTGGAAGAAAATTATGGGTAATAGCCAAAACGTTCGAATTAGATAAATTATAAGTTTGGGTAGCATCTCCAGAATTAATAACAGAATATAACGAAGAATAAGAGTTATACTGAAAAGCCCCACTACCAGGAACGCTTAAAGCCTGAACTCCCGCATCATCTGGAACTAGTAAATCTCCAGATAAAGAAATATCTTTCAACTGATAAAAAGCCCCTCCACCGTCTGCGGCGTTTGCTCCTTTTAATACTTGCTGGTCGCTTGCCAATTCTAAATTAATCGTAAGACCGTTAATACCATTAGCAGAAAGTGGAATAGGGTTTCCTCCTTGAAGTAAACCACAATATAGAGGAACGCTGAAAGAAGTTTCATTCGAGTATAAATTATCGTTTGATGATTGAACGCTATTACACAAGGCAACCACCGATTTTTCGCTCATATAATCGTCGCTGCTATGTGTAGAACTTAAAATACTAGAAACTAGTCGCCCGTATTGTCTAATACTTTCTAATGACTGATTGGTGGCTTCACTAGATAAAACGACATTCTGTAGAACTGAATGAACCCCGACACGGTCGCTAAGTTGAATTTTAGTAGCCGTCCCCCCAGTTTTTAAGTTATTACTATTGCTTAAAACACCCGCTGAGGTTTGAACCCTCAAAACTCCATTAATTTTAACTGAACTCGGTCTTAAAAATTTAGCTTGGCTAGGAATAGTCAAAGTAATAATAGGGTTACCCCCTCTAAAAGAGTATGTATTATCGCTCGGTTGATTTGAAGGAAGAACTTCGAATTTTTCCACGTTAACAATATTCGGAGAACTCATATTTATATAATATAAGTAATATATTTTTTATTTTATATTTTTTTATTATTTTTAAAAATGTTCCCATTTGTAACTTTTTAAAAAAAAGTTAAGTCAAAAATATAAAAATGTTCCCATTTGTAAGAAACTATTAAATATAATTATTACAAATGAGAACACATAAAAGAAAAAGAAAAAGAAAAAAGTAAAGTAATTTAATTTCCTTCTAATGATTGAGAAGGCTGAGAGGCTTCGACTTGGTTAGAGGCTTCCACTTGTCCCCCTTTAATCATAACACGGCGTAAGCAGTAGACATAATTATTATAAAGTTTAACGTTTACTCCTGAATCGTAATCTATTCTAATGCTTAATGTCTCTTCGCTTAAATCCATAGTTCCTCCGTATTTGCTTAAACTTCTGGCTATACAAAAATGATTTCCTATTTTTTGAAGACTATGAACTTTTTCTCCTACGTTAACTATAGCTTTTTGTAATTCGCTCGTATGTAATGCTTCGTTCCTTAGTTGGTCGGTTGCTCCTACTGCCGCCGAGTAACGACTTAAAGGAACTAAACGGGAAGGAAAATGCTTCGTTCCGTGGACGAATTCATAATTTCGGGCATTATCTGGAACACCTACCAGAGAACTAACGGAGGCGTTTCTATTATTTGCCGCTACTATAGGATGAACGAAAACCGCTTTAGCTCTTTTAGCCATTGTTGGAATTTGTGCTTGTAGTAATCCCGTAGTGTTGCTCTGGTTGTGTCTGTATAGTTCATAAGTTAAAAAATCGAATTGTATACCTCCCGATGATTGAGAAGCCTTTAAAATTCCGTTAGCGTATGCTTCAGGAGGGCTCACCGATTGGACTAACATTTCTATATCGTTCATAGCATAAGAAGGGGCTTCAATAACTCGGCTTTTAGAATTTCCAGCGTCATTCGTCCCGAAAACAGTATGGGCGGTCATTCTTTCTTCGAATTTGGTATATACTAAAGAGCCCGCAGCGTGAATTATTCCCAATCCTGCGGCTAAATTTCGGTCAGGAGTATAAGCAATACCCACATTCCCGCCGCCTCCTGCTGGGAAAAATCCATTAACAAAGCCTAAAAGTTCTTCGTTTCCATTTCCTGCGGCATCGTCACTAACGAAAAGAGAATCACCAATAGCGAAAGGATTATCAGAAACTGGAGCGTCGGTTTCCATAGTAAAAAATCGACCATTTGCCGCCGCTGTTCTCTGGTCGTCACCGACTGCTTTAGCTGTAGTTGACTTAATTTTATTTGTAAATGATGTTTCTTTATCCCCGAATCGGTCTAGATACATAAAAGCCCGATTAATATCTTCGGTATCAATTGTTATTTTTAAACCATTCATAGCCGAAACAGGAAGAATTTTTCCTTGTTTAAAAATTCCGCTGTTAAGTTGAAATTGTAAAGTCGGATTTTTTACTGTTCTCTCTACTGTATCGGGATTAGTATTAGAGCCACCTAAAAACGGCAACTGCTCATAATATAAGGTGGCACTATTTTGATTTGCTCCTAAATGCGACATTTTACCAGCGAAAAGTTCCCGCTTATGGTTAATTCCATCTTGTGCGGTATAATTTGATAACATAGCATAATTTGCGTTATAATCTTCATTAATTTCGAGGTTTGTCGAGTTGTTTCCGTCTCTATATTGAACGTTTCTTAGTAATGCGTGTCCTCCTGCGTTTTTGTCTGGGACTAGTTGCCCTCTAACATTTTTCATTTTTAAATTAAATTTTAAATAAGTTTGGTTAGGGTCACAGAAACCAATAAAAGAAGGAATATTTATTCTTATCTGGTCGTTTCCTACAGCATCGCTAACCACATCGGGCTTTATAGCGACAGATTTCGAAGGAACATATACGGAAGGGGCATTCGCTTTAAACATATTTATATAATTACTTTATATATTTTTTTTTCAATATTTTATTTATTTTATTAATTTTTAATATAATAATAAGTTATTGTGAAAAATTATCATAAAAATAGAAAAAGTTACGGGTTTTATTTGCGGTTAAGCAAATGATAAAAACTAAAAACAGAGGGACAACCAAAAAACTAAAAATTCTACATACTTAATTAATGTATACATTATTTTATTAAATTAAATTATTCGTGGCGTAAAATGTTTTCTTCGACAAATTGAGAAAGATATTCTCTTAACGTTTCTATAATAATTTTTACTTCTATGGCTGGTTCATCATTTGAAAAGCTATTTTCGTATAATGTATCTAATACTCTTACTATTCCATAAGCAGAAATTAATTCTTTTTTTAATGCTAATAATTCGTTTTTATGTTTTTTATTTTCTTCTTCTCTTTTATCGTTAAGTTCTTTTAATTGATTCATTGCTTCAAGGTATAAGCCCTCGTTCATTCCCTCAGGGGGTGTAATATTATACATATTATAATAATAAAAGAAAGTTTTCCGCATAAATCAATTTTTTTTTTTATTTAATTAAAAAGACATCGTAGACGCTGAAGGCTCGGCGGAACTATCTAAGGAAGGTAAAGACATACTAAATTTTTGAGTTAATCCCGCTGAAGGATTACTTGCGGCTAGATGAACTTGGGGCAATTTTGGGGGCGGAGGTGGTTTAGAGGAATGGTGGAATAAATGATATAAACCTTCTCCTATACTTACTAAGCCCGAAATACCGAGAGCAGCCTCACCTAATAAAGGAATACCTCCTAAAATTGCGTCGCCTGTTGCCATTCCTGCCAAATCTGCCCCCACGTCCGCCCCTGCTTCCGCTCCTACTTTTGCTCCTACATTTGCCGCAGTTTCTCCCACTTGTTGCCCTACTTCATCTCCTACACTTGAAACCGTGTTTTTAACATTTTGAAAACCTTCTCTTATGCTTTGTCCTCTTGCTTGTAAATTACTAACGGTATTTTGTAAAAAACTTTTTCCATCGTTTAAAGTTTCTTGTGCCGTGTTTACTGATTTGTCTAAAACTTTCCCTCCTTGTTCTAATGAACTATTGCCCGATTGTTCTGCCTCTTGTGTTTCTAAAGGTTTCGTAGCGGTAATAGCGAAGGGGTTTATATTCGGGTCATCGCTTATAACTATAGAGCTTCGAACTTCTCCTCCGCTTTCACTGTCTGCGAATTCTCTCCCCTTAAGTGTGTTATCGCTAGGAAAATTATTAGTTCTAACGGTTGATTCTCCTATATTTTGAGAAGAAACAGTTCGGCTTAAAGCCGTTTGGGTGTCTACTGCTGAAGAAATCTGGGTAGAAAAAGTCGCCCCTGGTTCTTCCGCTGGTTGTATTTCGCTTATATCTTCGTCGGGTGGCACCTCTGGGCGTGGTGCTGCTCTAGCGGGTGGTGGTCTGCTTCCAAAAAGTTCAGCTTGTGCTTCGGGTGTTTCCAATTCTTGAGGATTAGAAAATATATCTTTCGGTTGTGATTGTGTGCTAAATCTTTCAGATAAACTATTTCTTAGTTGGGTCGTTTCGCTCTGTGCTTCTTCTGCTGTTGGGAATCCCTCGGGGTCGTCGTTTAAATTGCTTTCTTCTTTTAAATTGCTTTCTTTTTGTGCTTGTTGTCTTCTTTGTATTGCTGATTTCCTTTCCTGAACGTTATCATATAAACCTTTTAATTTTTTAGCCGTTTTAAATGCTCCTTCCAATCCTAACGCCCCCGCCAATTCTGCCCCGCCGCCTTCTGCCAATGCGGAATATTTATGGGCGTATTCGTCGGCTTTTTCTTTCCAACCTGCTAAATTTTGCTGTTGTTCTTCGTTTAGCATAGTTCCCAAGTTGTCTAATTGTAATTGCTTATTACTGCTAATTAGTGAATTAATTCGCTCTGATTCGCTTCCATATAAATCACTCATAATATATAAATTATATTAGGATTTTAAAAATGTTTGTTTTATTTTAATTAATACCCAAACATATTTCCGTATTCTCCAAAATCTCCGCTTTGTGGTTGTTGTAAAATTTGCGGGGCTTGTGGGGCTGGTTCTCGTATTCCTTGTTTTTGTTTATTTTCTAATGCTATTTTTTTACGAATTTTCGCTTCTAATTCGGCTTCCTTCTTTTCTTCTATGGCTCTTTGCTTTGCTTCCGCATTTCTTTTTTTAATAATTAATTTTTCGAATTTTTCCATATTTGAGAGCCACTTATCGAACTCTTTAGCCTCCATATATTCCAATTCCTGAGGGTTTTTTTCAATTATTCCTTGTCCTCCTTTGTCTATTAAATTTCCGTTTGCTTTATCTATTTTCTTTTGTCTCATTTTTGCTAAGTGTGCTTTTTGCTTTTCTGATAGTTCTTTTTTTCTTGCTGTTTTTTTTCTGGGTGGTGGTGTCTCTTCTTTCTCTTCGTCCTCGTCTTCATCCTTCTCCGTAGCCGCCTCCTCTTGCTCTTGCGGTGGCGGAGGTTTAAAAACTTCCTTTTTAGCTCTTGTCGGTTTCTTAACAAATGGAGAGACTTTAAGGTCTTCTATACCTTCATTTAAAACGGCTAGGTCTTCCTTAATATCTTCTTGTATTTCTTCGGGTATTGGAATTAAGTCTAACATATAATTTAAGGTTAGAAAATTAATTTCATAAATTTAAACTATTTTCTATTTTAGATTTATGATTTTCTCTAGGTTTTCTATTTTCTCTAATATTTATATGCTACAAAAAAGAACGATTTTTTTAAAATTATAAAGAAATATATTAAAAGTTAAGGAAATTATGGTCTTTATTTATTTTTTTCTAATTGTTTCCCTTTTAGTTTTATGATGGTTTTAAGGTGTGTTCCCGTTTGTAACATTTATTTAATAAGATTTGCTACAAACGGGAACAACCCATTATATCTTATTTTGTTTCTTCATTTTCTTCGGTGTTGTCGTCTTTGTCCTTTGTTTCCAAATTAACCGAACATTTACTACGACATATACTAAAGGATAATCTACAACTTAATTTTTTAATTTTTTCAAGTATTTTTTTAAAAGGGTTCTTCATTATATATTATTTTTACAAAAAATTAACTATTATAATATTTTACTATATTGACTCTGTGTTTTAACGCTATGAAACATTCTATCGGCAATTATTGCTTTTTTTAATTCTGTTTTGACTGGAAAGTTTTCACTTATAAAAATATGTCTTAACATATTAGCCGAAATCTTTTTTCCAGTGGGTTCGAATACTTTATTTAAATATTTAGAAAGTTGATTAGAAGTCATAATCCCCCCTCTAGTATCTATTAAAAAGTTATCGCTTTTATTATATTTAAACCAAATATTCAAAATTGAATTAAGTTTTTTACCAACTGGAATTTTTTTTATTCCGTAGCTTTTAGAGGTTTTATAGTCTCCAAAGTGAAAAAATTTACTATTACGCGATTTATTAATAATATAATTATGTTCGGCTAAATCTTCGTATTTTAAATCGTTATATTCTTCATTATTAATAATTTTCATACTACCATAAGAAAGCCTGGCGGGTGGGTTATCTTCATATACATATAAAGAGCCTATAACGTATTTTTGTAAAATATCGAATTGTTTTTTAGTTAATTCACTTTGAGAAAACGCCCCCCTTTCTAATAAGTCGTTTTTATATGAATTTAGAACTTTTTTTAAATCTTTTATAGTGCTCCAATTTTCAGCCTGTTTTTCTGTTTTTTTATTTGTTTCAATGATATTATTATATTTTTCTGTGTATTCTTCTAATTTACTTCTATAAAATTTTAAAGAATCGGTATATTCTCCCACGCCGTCGGGAATGCTATTTAATGTCGTTATTATGCCCGTTAAATAATTTTTTTGGGTGGTGAGTGCTTTATCCTGTAACCACTCGATAACCCCTTCTTCGTCCTTTAAAAAATTTAAATCTTCTGGTGCGTTAGGGTTATCATAGTCACCCGTTAACCCTTCATATACTTTTTTAATATTAATTATATAAGCGTTTATCGAGTTAGGTTTTATATTTCTGGCTTCTTCGATATATTTGGCGATTTTTTCCATATTTATTATATATTTATTAAGATTTTTTTTTTAAATTATTATCTTATAAATATATATAAACTTTATTAAGAAAAATGGTTAATTTTGAAAATGCTAGAATTTATAAAATTACAAATATTAAAAACGGCAAAATATATTTAGGTTCTACTACTGATAAATATTTATCGAATAGAATGGCTAAGCATAGGGCTAGAAAAGATAGTAGACTTCAAAGGGAAATAGGGAATATATATGACTGTAAAATAGAATTAATAGAAAATGTAGAAACAGATAATCGAATAGAATTACGGCAAAGAGAAAGAGAATATATAGAAGGGGCTTTAAAGTGTCCTTTGTGTAATTGTGTAAATAAAAATATTCCAAACCGTAGCCAAAAAGAATATATGATTTATTATAATGAAAAATTAAAACAACAGAGGAAATTAAAGAAATTAGAAAAACTTAAAAATAAAAATAATTTATTATTATAATATGGATACTAGCGAGGACTACACAGACGATTTAACTATTCTCCCAGTAAAACCGCCCCCAATTGATAGCGAAATAAAATTCGATAAAAGACTACCAGATATTAATAAAGGAGCTTTAGTTATTGATATAGCTAAGCCTAGGTCGGGAAAAACGCTTCGGTGTGTGAATTATTTACAAAATCCTAATTTTTACGCTGGAAAATTTGACGCAGTATATATTTATTCTTCTACGATGTCTAACGGGGACGAAACCGCCCGCTTTTTATTCGATGAATTTGGGGAAACAATTTATAGCGAATATAGCGATAGTCATCTTCAAAGCATTATAGATTATCAAGACAGCATTCCAAAACATAAACGCCCGAATATTGCTTTAATATTTGATGATTTCATAGCATTTCCAAATATTCATAGGAACGCCTTAATGTTTAAAATAGCGACTTCTTATAGACATCATAATATTAAATTGTTAGTGTATAATACGCAGATGTTAAAATATGTTCCTCCCGTGGTTCGGTCTTGTTGTAATTATGTAATATTATCCCAAAATTCCAACCAGAAACAAGTCGAAGCCTTAGCCGAAGAATACGGGGGGACTTATGGAATTGAAAAATTTAAATCATTATTTGCGGAAGCCACTAGCGAACCCTACGGCTTTTTATACTTGGATTTATATGGATTTACAGGAACTAATAACAATCCTAAAGCATATAAAAATTTTACAAAAATGATTTATGAAGCCCCTATTTCATATTCTAAAAAATCCTTAACATCTACAGACAGCGACAGACGCAAAAAACGAAAAGGAGGACAGAAAAACACAGACACAGAAAAAGATGAAGAATAAATTTATATGTTCTCATTTGTAACAAACATTTAATTATAATAATTACAAATAAGAACAAAAAAATATAGTATAATTATATAATATGAGTTATTCTTTAAAAAACATAAAAAAAAGCAATAAAGCAGAGAAAAAATTTATGGCTACGTTTACTAATAAGGAAAACGGGCGAGAAAAAGTTATTCACTTCGGGGCGGCTGGTTACCGCGATTTTACCCTTTTAAATAATAAAAGTAGTAAATTTTATATAGAAGACCCCAAAAAAAGAATAGAGGTAAGAACAGCCTATCAGCGGCGACATATGAAAGACTTAAATACAGAAGCAGGGCGAAGCGGTGTATCGGCTGGGGCTCTATCTTTTTTTATTCTTTGGACTGGAAAAACATTTAGAAGCGGGTTAACAAATTATAAAAAAAAATATAAATTATAATAATATTACTTATTAATATATAATTATGAGCTCGCCCTATGGAACTTTTCAGCAATTACAATTAACCGAAGCACAGGCACAAACAGCACACCACACAACAGCCCACGCAAAATTAGACACGTCAAACGCCCACCACGTAACCGCCCACGCAAAATTAGACACAGCAAACACACACCACGCGATAACCTCGGGAAAGCTTACAAATTTACAGACTATAAACGATACTAAACTATCAAGTATACAAACATTTTTAGATAAAGACAGCGGGGCTAATTTCGCTCTTAATCTTACTAATACTAAATTAGATACTATCGCAACTAATACAGCGAATATTAAACTTTCGGCAGATTCAGTAAATTTAAACGTGGATACTTTAGAATCATTAATAGGAACTTCGAATACACTTTCAGGAACTGGAAATACTACTTTATCTACATTAAATACAAATTTACTTTTAAATAATACTAAATTAGACACAGTCGAGGCTTCCCTTACTAGTATGGAAGGAAAACACGATACACAGATAACACACTTAAGCGAAATTGAAGGAGCAGTAGAAACTTTAGAAAATTGTATAGCAAGTAATAAATTAAATGTAAATATAGCCTCGGGGAGTTCGGTCGATGTCTCTTCCTTATCAACACACGCTAAACAAGATACAATAATCGGGCACTTAGACGGGGTCGAAGGAAAACTCGATACCCTCGAAACATCTCTTACAAGTATGGAAGGTAAAACTGATTCTTTAATATCGGCAAATCATAGCGATTTAGTAGCCCTTGAGGCTTCCCTTACAAGTATGGAAGGTAAAACTGATACCCAAATAACACACTTAAGCGAAATTGAAGGAGCAGTCGAAACTTTAGAAGGGTGCGTAGGAAGTAATAAAGTAAACGTAAATATTTCAAGTGGAAATATCTCAGGCTTCTCAACTTCTTCTAATCAGTCGACTATAATCGGGCACTTAGACGGAGTAGAAGGAAAACAAGATACCCAAATAACACACTTAAGCGAAATTGAAGGAGCAGTAGAAACTTTAGAAGCTTGTGTAGGAAGTAATAAAGTAAACGTAAATATTTCAAGTGGAAATATTTCGGGCTTTTCTACTTCTTCTAATCAGTCGACTATAATCGGGCACTTAGACGGAGTCGAAGCATTATTAACGGCAGCGAATACAGACCACGCCGCCAACGAAGTCTTATTAACCACTATCGACGCAGATACTAGCGCAATGAAAACTTCTCTCGAACTTATAGACGATGTAGTAAAAGCAGAAGATGCCGCCCACAGTTCAGGAGATAAAGGAGTAATGGCTTTAGCCATTCACCAAACCACCGCCGCATCACTAGGAGCTAATGGGGACTATACGCCCCTAAGCGTTACTTCAACGCAACATTTAAGAACGGCTAAGGAATTATATAATTTTTCTTATACATTTCCAAGCAGTGGGACGATAGCTTCGGGTAATATGGCCGAATCCAATGTATTAACATTTAACGAAAAAGTTTCTTCAGGAGGCTATACTTTCTTTATTACATCAAGCGGAACAGCAAATCACGAAGTCGGAGTAGTCTTAAAAGGCTCTATGGATGGTTCGGCATATTTTACTATTAATAGTTCATTATATGCGACAGGTTTATATAATGATGGAGGAACAACGCAATATTTTACAATAAAAGATTTTAATATCAAAAATATAAAGATACAAATAACGAACAATAGCTCAAGCAGTGACGATTTCGAAGTTTTCGTATGCCATTAATACTCGCCTATAAAAATATTTAATTTTGGCTTTTCACTTTCGCTCGGTTTTGGTTTCCTATATTTTGAATTTGTTATTTTCTTTTTTAGATTTTTAAAAATAAATGTAGGGTTAATAGGTTTTTCTTTTTCTATTATTTCTTTTTTAATTTTCTTTTCAACTTTATTTAATGAAGAACCCTTTAGCTTATGAGAATTTTCGATTTCGTCAATATTAGACAAAGATTTAAACATAATGAATATATAATTTATTCATAATAAAAAAAACAAGAATAAAATATATTATCTTAATATATAAATAATGAGTTTAATTAGTCTTTCCTCTAGTTCTAAAGATGACTTGGTTCAGCAATCACCATTTAATTTTAAAAATCATTTTCCTCAGCCCTTGATAATTAAGCCTAATTCGCAGGTAGCCCTTTTAAATTTTTATCATTATAGAGACGACGGATACTACCGAATTAACTCGAATAATAATATAATAGCCTTCGCTTTAGGTGATGCTCGGGTGGTTGGTTATCATTACGCAAAGGTAGAAAGCGGAAGATATGAAGATGGCTCAGCATTAGCCGCGGCAATTGCTACCGCTTTAAATAAAGCAGTAGTTCAGCAGAATTATACATTTACGGCAACTTTTACAGCTGGAAACCCTACAGCTAATCCCGTTCAGTTCGACCAGTTCGCTATAACATACGATAACGTAACAGCACCAGCAAGTAAGGGCGGTTCGTGGTCTAAATTAGCAGGAGAAGCACAAAACGAACTTCAAATCACTAACAACGATACGGCAGCGGGGGTAAGTATTATAGAAGCAAAAGTAGGGCAAACCGTAGAAGCCTCGGGAATGATGCTTAGAGGAGAACTAACACACGAAGGAACTTATCGGGCAGTCGGTATAAGTAAAGTAGGTTCGAACGATGGCTCAGCCGTAACTTTAGATTCTAATATTCTTAGGGGGTGTAATATTGGATTAGTTAGAAAAGCATTTTCGAAACTTAATACAGGAAATCCCAACGCCGATTATAATTCAGAGTTCGCAGATATTAAAGTAAACGTTCAAACAGACCCAATAAACAGTTTACATAGTATAACAGTAAGCACTTTAAAACAAAGACAAGGGACAACGAGTATTTTAGCACCTAACGGAAAAGTACAGCAAGTAAGAAGGGTTATAGAGGATGCTTTTATAGATGCTAATTTCCAAGCAGAAGATTTAATGGGGTTCGAATTTGTGGTTATTTCAACTACTAGAAGTATATTAGTAAGAATTTTAAAATCAACTGATGGGGGGGTAACTTATAGCCCTCTAGCACAATCGGCAGACAATAACGCCGACGGAGCTAAAAACGTCTACGACCAAACTATAAACGGAACTAATTATACAGGCATTATTTATAATAGCGTAGGAGTTATTAATAATGCTGGTAGCGCTGTTATACCAGGTACAACCGTAGCGAATTTAATGACCCCTAAATATGCCCCTTTTATTCCTTTTATTAATATGGATAACGACGGCGTAATAATTAACGGGGCAGAGTTTAATAATTGTTACTTAACTTCTAAATATGCCCAAGCTATAAATAATTTCGTTTTACAAATAAAAAATAATACATTAGGTCAAAATCCCGCCATAGATTACGGCTTCGAAATAATCCAAGCGGCGGGACAAGCGGGGGCAGTTAGTGAAGTAGATTTTTCTTTTCAAGGGTTAAAAAAAAATACAAGCGAC
>Ga0181391_1000168_pt1 | contig 19481 bp, 21 predicted proteins | sample 14SPOviralmetaG_FD_130080 | JGI IMG/M metagenome (GOLD analysis project Ga0181391, IMG submission 130080) | Marine viral communities from the oligotrophic San Pedro Time Series (SPOT) site, San Pedro Channel, CA, USA - 14 SPOT_SRF_2010-08-11 | ecosystem: Environmental > Aquatic > Marine > Strait...
CTCTGGTTCTGGCTCAGGCTCAGGCTCTGGCTCTGGCTCAGGCTCTGGCTCTGGTTCAGGCTCAGGCTCTGGCTCAGGCTCAGGCTCTGGCTCTGGCTCTGGTTCTGGCTCAGGCTCAGGCTCTGGCTCAGGCTCTGGCTCTGGCTCTGGTTCTGGCTCAGGCTCTGGCTCAGGTTCATGCTCTGGTTCTGGCTCAGGCTCTGGCTCAGGCTCAGGCTCTGGCTCAGGCTCTGGCTCAGGTTCATGCTCTGGTTCTGGCTCTTCAACAGTTAAATCTTCTAATGGTTGCGATTCGTCAGACATAGTATATATATAAATATACTATTATAAAATATACTAAATATTTAACTAAATATATCTTTTATATTTTTTAGTATAGACTATCTAATATTTGATTGGAAACTAATTCGTCATCAGATATTCTCTCATTAATATTTTTATTAAAAACATTATTCAAAAATTTAATAAAGAATCGTTTTGTTTTTTTATATTCGGTTGTATTTTCACCATTATGATTTCCCATAAATCTTAATCCATATAATATCATTCGTGCAAAATCTTTTAACCCTGGATAATTTTGTAGATCGCGTGCCGAAAATAATCTATATGCCATATTCATTGCGTTCGCAACATCTTCATTATTTGGATCGTATGTACCATCATTTTGTTCTAACATATAGGTATATTCCATAAACCTATTTTGTTTTGTATTTTTTGCTAATTGTCTTGGTGAATGATGTCTACTTGCATAACCTTTTATAGTAGATTTTGATAATTCATCTATTATTTGATCTGTTAATTCTTTTGGTAATGGAGGATCATGTCTGCGAGAAACTCTCTTAATTGTTACTATTCGTCTTCTAAAATCTTGTTTTGTACCTCTACCAGATTTATTTTTTTGCTTTTGCCTTTTTAATCTTTTGGATTTTATCTTTTTTCTTTCTTTAATTTTATTACGAATTGTTTTATTCATTTATATTAGAAAATATAATAATTTTATAATATAATTATCTAATATGGTTCACATATTATTTTTACAATATTATCAAAATTTTCTGTTGTTATAACTTTTAAATTTCTATTAAAATTAAATACTTGTTTATCTGCTATTTTTTCCATTTCAAAATTTATATTATTTTTATAATTAAGATTAATATAATATATAAATTCATCTATAACAGTAGAAAATCGATTAAGAGTATCTTTACCCCCTTCTATGATGCAATGTACTATACCTATTTCATACATTTTGTTTTTTAAATCTTCAATATTTTGACAAAATAATACATTAGGTAAATGACTAAATCTATATTGATATTCTTGATTAAAACTAATATACATTATTTTTTGCGATGTTATATTTGTATCATAACAATTAATAAATTTTAGATCATTATCTATAATAAATATAGTATAATTATAACACGGTTTATAATTGTATCCAATATTTAGATTCGGCTTATCTAATAACCATGTATTTGAACCAATCAAAATTCCATTACAATTACTCCGTAATTTATGGTTATCTTTTTCAGATTTTTCATTATACACTAGAAATTTTTCGCTTGATCCACTTGTATAAATATTATTCATGTACATTCCTATCTTTCCCGTAAAAAATGGTGATCGAGTTTTATAGTAATGTATATAATATTTCAAACTTTCTTGTATTTTATCTTTATGTATTCCGATTACAGTATTAATGCCATTATTTTTTAAGATTTTATATCCTTGTGATGAAAATAATGGATTTGGATTATATATACCGATATAAACATTTATTGGATGATATTTTAATAATAAATTTATATTTGATATATCTGGTTCTACTGTAATATATATATTATTGAATATACTATTACTAGTAATAATATTCATATTTTTTTTAGATATAATAGAATTTAATGCATGTTGAATTGCATTTGATAATGCATGTCCACTAGTGTAATATTCATTATAACCTTCGCCTATTATCTCATTATTTGAATTTGTTATTATACATCCAACATGAGGTGCAGGAAGGGTTGTTCCTATATATTGTTCTGACCTTTGTAATGCATAATTCATATATTCTTTATGTATAGCTCTATTAAACATTTATAAATTATATTTTGTAATATCTATTATATTTTATAATATAAATTATATTAAATATACTCATTTAATATTATCAAATGACAGATATATCTAAATACAATTTTGATATTGAATCTATTAAAATAGATTTGGAACGAGATGGATATGTTGTAATACCTAATGTTTTCAATCAAGATGAAATTACTGAATATATTGATGAATTTAATTTATGGCTATATCACGTAAAAGATTTAGAATCTTTACATGAAAAGATAGATTTTCATGGAATATTTAAACATCATGAAGTCGGACATCAACGTTTTGCATGGTTAGCCAGAACTAATCCCAAAATTATTCAAATATTTAAACAATTGTGGGAAACTGATGAATTAGTTACATCATTTGATGGATGTTGTTATTATAGCTATGATCATTATGGAGAACCAAGGTATTGGACTCATAGTGACCAATCGCAAACAAAAATAGGTCGACATTGTCTTCAATCATTTATAAGCTTAACAGATAATTGTGAGAGAACATTAATTGTATATAGAGGAAGTCATAAATTACATAGAGAATATTTTAAAGAATATGAAATTGAAAATCTAAGTGATTGGAATATTATCAAAGAAGAATATATCGAACGACTTGAAGATACAAAAGAATATTTAGAAATAAAAAAAGGCTCGTTAGTAATATGGGATTCGAGAACATTTCATCAAAATACGTGTGGAATGCCTTCATGTTGCGAAGAGAGATTAGTACAATATTTATGTTATTTACCTAAAGAACATGAATTGAATGATGATGAAATGCAAAAAAAGAGACGTCGTTATTTTAATACTAGACGTACAACTAACCATTGGCCATATCCAATGAATGCTGTACCTAGACAACCTAATACTTATAATTATTATTTTAATGATATTATTGAGATCGATTATAATAAATTACCAGTTCCTATTTTAGATGATTTAATGGAAAAAATAGAAGATTTATTATAAATTTAGAGAGATTTAATACACATAGAATATAATATACGATATCCAAAATACATTGCAAATGAAACTATTAAATTATATATCAATATTGCGACATGTCTCATTTTATCTTTATCTTTCTCTCTGAAAAAATTTATTAAAAACATTATTACTGATAATGCCATTCCTATTAGTGCTAAAACGCCCAAATAATAGAAAAATTCACAATAATTTTTTCCAACCGGATCCATTAAACCCATTAAGTTGTTCATTATAATATAATAAATTATTATATTTTTTTAATCCAGAAAATATAATAAATACAAAAATAAAAATACTTCTTCAGAATCATTCATCTGATTCTTTTTCCAATAAATATACATTTCCACATATATTTTTTATAACTTTTTCTTTACAAGATTCAATTGAACTAGTACATTTTCTTACCAAATTGATATATTCCGTTTGTAAACTATCATCTGATTCATAATCAGGATGTTCTTGAGTCCATTGTTTTATATTTTTCATTTGCTTTAATTCTACTTCTTTTAATAAATGATCTATATGTTGTCTATTAGCATCTTTTTCCCATTCTTGATTTTTAACATATAATGTTTCTCTCTTTTTATCAGTACAATGCATTGGTCTTTCATAAAGAGACAATTTATTCATATTATCTATTATAATATTTGTAACTCCTTCAGATAACCCTTTATCGCGTGTTGTTAATAGATTCTTCATAGAAATTTCTAATTTATCTATAAATTCATCTATTGATAATGCATCCTTGCATTTTTCGTTTAAAAACATATTTATATTAAACTTTTGCTTTATGTTATTTGTTGTATTACCTAGATTAGGTAATATATCAATTATTTGTTTTTGTTGGGCTACTAATAAATTCTTTATTTCTGTATTTTCTTTCATTACTTGTAATAGCATACTTTTATAGTCTATAATTTCTTCATCTTTTTCTAATTCTATGATTTTATTTATTAATTGTGATTCGTTTGTCTCAATTGATTCGTTTGTCTCAGCTGATTTGTTTGTCTCAGCTGATAAATATTTACATTGCTTTTTATGCTTCCATAATCCTGAACGTGTTCTAAAACGTTGTTCACAGTCACAATATAAAAAGGCTACTTTTGGGCTAGTTTTTGTTTCCATTTGTTTCTCTGAATGTTTGCGTGTTAATAAATGTTTAGTATAATTAGATTTCTTAGCTGTTTTATAGTCACATATTATGCATTCAAAAATTTGGCTACTTTTGACTACTATTTTTGTTTCCATTGTTTCTATATAATGGAAACAAAAAAGTATCTAAATTGTTTTAACAAAAATGTTTATTTTTGTTAGCATAATTTTTTCGGTTAAAAATAGTATTTTTAGAGCATTATCGTGCAATATTGAATTTTTAAAGAATTTTCAAAACTTTTTTCAAAAATCAAAAAATGGACAAAAATAAATGTCCAAATCCCATTTTTTTTTGGTCTTGTAAATTTCTCTTTTTTTTCACTTTTTTTATGGTTTTATAAAACATTATTTTTATATATAATTCTTACATGTAAACAGATAATATATTTTTCTTATATATTCTTATATTTTATAATATGTTATTTTCTGATATGTTATTTTCTGATATATTATAATATGTTATTTTCTGATATATTTTTTATTTCATTAATTGCTCTTTGAAGTGGTATATACATTAATATTTTCAATGTTGTATCATATAATTCCTTAGACATATATAGTTCATGTTTTAATATTTTTAAAATAGTATATTCCATTTTATTTAATTCTTTAATTGGTATATGCAAAACACTAGCCCATATATCATTACTATAACATTCATCATCTAATAATTTTGATGATATAATTATACATATAACTATTAATTTATGCTGATTATAAAATGGTATTTTAATTCCTTTCATTATTAATTTATTTATTAAAATAAATGTAGAAGCTATTAATGAGGAACTATCAATATAATTATAGTCATTTTTATATTGTTCTAATAATAAATTAATATAATAATATAAAGAATAACTACAAGAATATGCAATTGAAAATTCATTAGGTAAATCTTGAGATGATAATTTATTAAATGGATATGTATTAATATAATATATTAATGCAATAAGAATTTTATTCATATTATAGTTAATTTATTATCAATTTATATTTAATATCTTACAGTTATAATCTTAGAGTTATAATCTTAGAGTTATAAGCTTATAGTTATATCTTAGAGTTATAAGCTTAGAGTTATAATCTTAGAGTTATAATCTTAGAAATTATAATCTCAATTTTTATATTTTAAGTTAAAAAATATAAAATATAAAATGGTTATTTACTAAGAAATAATATATTTAAATTTCCAAAGGTCTAAAACTAACATATCAATCTGTTAAATACCCACTTGATAAAATATTTTCACTATTTTTCCACTCACTATATTTTGGACATACAGTATTATTAAACATCCTGCAAATAAATCGTGCATTATGCCTACATGGACAAGTACATTTATCAGGATTAAAATTTGTATAATGAAATTGTGTATCTATCCATGTTTCTAAATGTTGTGGTTTGTTTGTATTGTGTCTAATACAACATTTACATGCTATTGAAGATTGCAATTTTTCATTCCATGTATCACCTTTAATTTTTGCAAAATGAATATCCATTTATTTTATATTATATTATACTTACTATTTAAATTTTTTGTTTCAATTTTTTGTTTCAATTAAAATGACTTTTTTTAAAATGACTTTTTTTAAAATGACTTTTTTTAAAATAAAATTGATTTAAAAAATACAAATTAATATATTGCAAAGTAATTATGAATCCTCAAGATATATCTTCTTCTGTATGTGATTTTTCAATTATTATTGACTCAATCACATGCCCTATAACTCAAGATATTATGGTAGATCCGGTACTTGGTATAGATGGACATACTTATGAACGAACTGCAATTGAACGATCATTAGAATTAAAACAAGAATCACCTTTAACACGTGTACATATGACTATTCATAATTTACAACCAAACTATGGGATTAAAGCATTATGCAATCAATATCATGCTGGAGCATTTAATAATAAAATTTCTAGTACTTCTTCTGCAAAAATTTCTACTGATAATATTCGATTAGAACACACAATTTCTAAAAATAGTGATAATAAAATAATGATGACATTCAATATAGATGAAACATCGCTTCCATCTAATTTAGATTATGACTGTTTACCACAAGATGTAATTATTTGCATTGATGAATCTGGATCTATGAATGATGCAGTTCAAGCTAAAGATAGTGATGGTAATAAATTAGAAAATGGTTTTTCAATGGAAGATATTGTAATTCATGCAGCTAATACTGTTGCTAAAACACTACCAAAAACATCACGTTTAAGTGTAATATGCTTTAGTAATAAAGCCAAATTATTATTTGATTTAACATCAATGACAGAATTTAATCAAATTATGGCTATTGAAAAAATTTCTAAAATTAAACCAACCTATCAAACCAATATTTGGGCGGCAATTGATATGGCAATTAATACTCTTCATGCACGAATTGATAAAACTCGTAATGGACATATAATTCTTCTAACTGATGGTACTCCAAATATTTCACCTGCTCGCGGTGAAATAGAAACTTTAAAAAGAATACGAAAAACTACCAATTTTTCAGCATCACTTTATACATTTGGTTTTGGATATAGTCTTAATCCAGGTTTATTATATAATATGGCCAAATATGCAAATGGATGTAATGCACATATTCCCGATGGAAATTCAGTTGGCGATGTATTTAGTCATTATATTGCTACAATATTAACTTCTGTAGTAATGAATTTACAATTACATATTAAATATAATACTAAACAAAATTTTGAATCAATATCTCCTATTATGGGTGATTATGCATATACATTTGATGATACTAATAGTAAATATATTATTGATTTAGGAACTATTCAATTAGGACAAATGAAAAATATAATTATAAATATTAATAATCAATTTAGTGATTTTACATATTATTATACATATAAAATTGGTGGTAAAGATTATAATGTAAATCCGTGTAACGTACTTATTAATTCTCTTACAGTAAAAGATGATTCTAATTTATCAATTAATAAAGAAATAGCCAGATATACCGTTGTTGAAATGATTTTAGAAATTATTAAATATAGATCAATTGGTAAAAAAGAATTGGCTATTGAAACATATAATAAATTAGAAGAATATTATACTAAAAATTTATTTGATGAAAAATTAATGGAGAATATTAAAGATCAAGTTAAAATGGCTATTGAAAATGATAATTATTATAATAGATGGGGAAAACTATATTTGGAACAATGGTGTCAAGCATTATGTAGACAAATTTGTCCAAATAATAAAGATTTGGGATGTGATTTTGGTGGAAAAATATACAAAGATGTTGTTAATATTGTAAGTGATATATTTGACACATTGGAAGCACCAGAACCAAGTTTAAATATAGAACAAAATTTAAATTCATCGCCTTACCGTAGCCTAAATACAGGAACAACTACATATACACCACCTGTAGCACAACGCAGTAGAACATTTGATCAATATAACGGCGGCGGTGGTGGATGCTTTGATCAAATGTGTGAAATTACTATGGCGGATGGAAGTAAAAAATTATTAAAAGATGTAGTAAAAGGCGATTTTATTAAAACAATCGATGTATTTGGAAACAATACAAAAAATGAATCCAGAGTTGTATGTGTTCTAAAAACTATTATTTTAAACAGGAATATCCATTTAGTTAATTTTCCAAGTGGATTGAAAATTACACCATGGCATCCAATTAAAATGTTAGGAGGATGGGATTTTCCTATTAATCATATTGAATCTAAATATCAATCTTGTGATGCAATTATAACACTTGTTCTTTCAGACAATCATGTTGCAATTATTAATGACGTTCCATGTATCACACTTGGTCATAATTGTAGCCATGGAATTCTTAATCACCAATATTTTGGAACATCTAAAATTATTAATGATCTGAAAACAATATCTGGATGGGACAATGGTTATATTATAATCGATGATAGATGTTTTATTCGTGACCAAAATGAAGTAATAAAAATTATAGATCCAGCTATAATTGTTGAACCACCAATTGTACGTAGTAATGCTTTTAATTATTCTGAACAAACAGAATATCCGATGGAAATGTAAATATACTTTTGTGTAAAAGTGAATCTTAATATTGTTATGTTAGATAATTTAATGTTAGATAATTTAATGTTAGATAATTTAATGCAGTTAATACATATTATTAAACTATTTATTCTACACTAATTAAATATCTATAAATGATAAAATATGTAATTGAATATCATGACATATTATCCATCTATTATTATTAAATATTTTTGTTATCAATCTATATGTATAAGGTTTTAAAAATGTTTCAAATTTTTTAAAACATAAAAATTCCATTATCAAATCAAATATTTTACATGATGGTGACCATTTATATCCACAAGTAATAGAATTACAACACAGACATGTTTTATTTGTTGGTATATCAAAATATTTATTTACTAATGGAATATTGATATGTGTAAATACATATGCATTTAATAATTTATCATCATAATCATTTAATGATAATTTATAATCATTTTTGTTAATAATTTTACTACACCATATTTCATATTTTTTATATGTGTTAATACATATTTTATTATTTTTATATGGTATTATTAAACAGGGTATTCGAAATGGATAACTTTCATTTAAATTAATTTCTAATAATAATTCATTATTTTTAGAAAATAATCCTAATTTTTCTATTATATCGGTATGTCCTATCTGATATACTGAAAAATTAATTTTGTGTTTTTTCATTAATTCCTCTAATAAAACTAATTCTCTCAATATGCGTTTTTGTGACATAATAATTAATATATTATTTTACTTTAATTATTTTACTTTAATTATTTTACTTTAATACTTTTTAATAGATAAATAACTATCAATTTTTAATCTTAATATTATATATATGAGTACTAGAAAACACAAGCGAACACGAAAACGTATAAATAGACGTTCATATCGACAATCTTATAGACGATTAAGAGGAGGAAAAAATATGTTAGAAAATACATTAGAAAATTTAGGAAATAATATGACTGATGCACTAGATGAAAATGCTACTTTTCAAAAAGTTATAGAAGCAACTAAACATGTGAATAGTGCTGTTAATGCTTTAGGACTTAATGAGCAAGAAAAAAAAAATAATGAAGAAAAAAAACTAGAGAATTTAGAGAAAGAAAAAAAAAACTTGTTAAAAAAATATGAAAAGATTAATAAAAAACAAAGAGAAGAAATGAGTAAAATTGATGTTAAAATTAAAAAACAAGAGGATATTATTAAAAATATATCTTCAAAACCACCGTTAGTTAAGGCTAATACAACACCACTAAATCCTATGCCAGGAAAATCTAAACCTTTAAAACCACCGTTAGTTAAGGCTAATACAATGCCGCTAAATCCTATATCAGCAAAACCTATGCAAGCAAAACCTATGCAAGCAAAACCTATGCAAGTAAAACCTATGCAAGCAAAACCTATGCAAGCAAAACCTATGCAAGCAAAACCTATGCAAGCAAAACCTATGTAAATATAGATTAATATAGATAAAATAAAATTGATATTTTTTATTAATATTATTAAAAATATCAATAATAAAAATAAAAAGTGCGAATAATGACTAATCAATTGATGAATATTTTGGATGAATATGTATGTTTGCGGTGTGATATTGATAATAACCATAATGGTAAAATGAAATTAGGATGTGTAGCGTTCTCGGCTACTCGAAATCATCAGTGTATTTTACGCGTTTGGAATGAATCAATACAATATAAATAATAATGCATCATCAAAAAATCATGATTCTATTCATGCTGAAGTAGATTGTGTTAAACAATTGAAAAAAATGGAAAAACCGACATATATAAATTTAATAGTATTTAGAACAAATAATTGTGGAAATATGTTAATGATGGCAAAACCATGTAATAATTGTTTAAAAACTATTGATTCTACTCTCTATAAAAAAAATTATAGATTAAAAACATTATATTATACTGATAATAATTCTATTATTAAAATGCGATAATAATGTCTAAGTATTAAGACATTAAGATAAAATAATAAAAATATTATAATAAATTAATTTATTATAATATGAATAATTTAAATATGAATAATTTCAATATGAATAATTTCAATATTGATAATTTTAATTTGGATACTACAATGTATTCATTGACAGAATTAGAAAATTTATTAAATTTAAATAATCCATACACTAGTAATAATTTAAGCGATAAACGCGATATTTTAAGAAATAAAATTTCTGTAATGTCATCGTTAGATAATGTTAAACGAGAGAATATTATCATTTTTTTAAATAATATTCATGATCGTTTATTAGATAATTTAAATTCGCAAAATATATATTATTCAGGTTCATCTAATCGATCTAATCGAGATAATCGAACGAGTGATACAACACATTTGGATAGTAATAATGGAAAATTAGTTGATACTAATAATTATCCACCAGGGTATTTAAACCCTATAAATATAAAAACTATAAAAAAAGCGATTAACATAGATTCATTATTTAGAACAGATTATTATAATTCGAAAAGTACAAATTATACAATAACTTTACCTGAGCGAATTAATAAAATTGTTTCTATGCGGATTTCAAGTATTCAAATTCCACTTACATATCATGCTATTTCTCCTGAATTAAAAAATAATAGTTTTACTATTAAATATAGAGATAGCTCGATGGCAACTATCGAATTGCCTGCAGGAAATTATGAAACACAATTTTCAAAATCTCTAAGAGCCGCAGATATTGAAGCCGCTATAAATTATCAATTACAAAATTGTGGTATTCAAGAGATTTCAAATAATATTGGATTTACTGTTGATAGAATTAGTGGTAGATCAGTTTTTGCACCATTATTAGACGCTAGCAATACTAATATAAATGATTCAATAACTGTTCAATTTAATATGAATGATGATTCAACTCCTTTAATCTTTAAATTGGGATGGCAATTAGGATTTCGTGCAGCAGAATATACTGGAAAATCTATTGTCTCTGAAGGTATATGTTATATTAGTGGTCCGCGATACATTTTTTTAGCTATAGATGATTTTCAAACAACTGCTAATAATTATTTTAGTGCAACATATAATGAATCTATTTTAGCTCCAAATATTATTGGAAGAATTAATATTGGTTCTATTGCTGAAAATCAAACAATATATAAGAGCGGTCAAGATGATGATTTTGGTGATTCACTAAATAGAACACGTGAATATTTTGGTCCAACTGATATTCATCGATTAGCAATAACATTATATGATGAATATGGTCGTATAATAGATTTAAATTATATGGATTGGTCTATGGTTTTATCATTTGAATGCTTATACGATTAATATTCTGGATGATTAATATTCTGGATGATTAACTATAAATTTAGTATATTTTATTGTTCCGGGAGGTATTTTAGCTGTATAAACTGGTTGAAATTCGATCTGTAATTGTGCTAATTTCTGATTTGATATACATTCAAAATTTACATGAACATTATTTGATATATCATTAAAACTTTTTGGATGAAAATTTAAATCACATGCACATGAACCTTCTGAAAAAGTAATGAATGAAAGATTTTCACAAGCTTCAAAACATGATTCAGAAAAAGTCTTCATACAATCAGGTAATTTTAATGTTTTTAAACTTATACAATTTTGGAAAGCACTTTTACCTATTGTTGTTAAATTAGGTTCACCTAATAGATTTAATCGATTTAGAATTTCACTGTCTTTAAAACATTCATCTGAAATTGTAGTTAAATTAGTATTAAATCGAACTTCTCTAATATCAGAAAAACTAGTTAGAGCAGGAGAATCATCGATTGCTTGTGATATATCTTCGCGTGTTAATATAGTACTTGAATTATCTACTTGTACCCAAACATCCTGTAAATTTAGTATAAATGTAAAATTATCGATTTCATGATATGTAACATTTGTACCTGGCGTAAATACTCCACTATTATCTAAATTTGCAGAAAAATCGGCCGAAGAGTCATAATCTTGACTACTATAAAAAATATTTACATTTCCACTAGATTCACCAAAACAAAGATTACCAAAATGCGTTATATGACTTCCTTGTTCAAAAATTATTTCATTTAATTGTGTATTAAAAAATGCTTGTTCACCAATTGATTTTATATTTTTATTAATAAATAATTTTTTTATATTTGTATCTCGACATGCTGAATTGCCTATAGTTTCTACTTTATTACTGTATAAAGTATTTATATTTAAATCTTTTAAACATCCTTCACCTATTATAGTAATATTATCTGGAATTTGATAATCTAAAATATTTACATTCTGTATTGTTTTTATTTCAGGAAAACAAAATGTTTGTGTATTTGATTGACCAAATATTATATACTTATTTGCCATTGTTATATAATAATAGTATAATTAATATTATTATATCTAAAATATAGATCAAAAATAAAGATCTAAAATATATCAAATATACATCAAAATATTAATTATAATTCAAAAATAATATTAGCTATATCTGGTGGTATATCTTTAATTTGATTATTTTTACATAATATCAATTCATTTTCTATATCATTGACTATATTACTCGAATTATCTATACTATATTGTATTGCTTCATTTGAACTAATAAATAGATTACTACATGTTGTTGATTGATTAAATACTAGATTAGAAGGATCTATTATTAATAAATTATCGGTACTAGACGATGATGACGATGAATCGTATCCATAAATATGATCACAAGATAAGTCCTGTGAATTTTTTAATTGTTTTACTAAACATGGAGTTGATATATTACATTTTAAATAATTACTATTATTTATTGTATAATCAAAATTTTTAATTATATTTTTACAAATATCTACATTTAGATGATTATAAAAAACATTAAATTTTTGTAAAATATTATAATCTTTTATTGATGTAATTTGATTACAAGATTGAATTTTAAAACAAGTATCATTATAATCTTCAACTAAACCATCAGTTGGACTATTATATAAAATTTGAACATTCTGAAATTTTTCTCGATTTGATAATTTTTTTATATAATCGCTTGCACTATCTTTTTTAGGTTGTTTAAATAGTCTAAATGACATATATATATAATATATATTCTATATATATAATATATATTCTATATATTCTATATATTCTATATATTATAAATATTATAAATTAGTGGTATAATATTATGTCTTTACGAAATATTATGAAAATAATTTATCTACAAGACCTAATTTTTTACATTTAGTATAATTCATCATTATATCGCGTTTTAAAAAATTATCTAATTGTGATTGTTTAATTTTTCCATTTGAATATTGCAAATATAAATCACGAATTTGCTTTTGTAAAAATGTACTATTTGTAAAATGGTCCTTCATTTGTTCATATGTTCCCCAGGTTGATCCCGATAATTGATGAATCAACATACTAGAATGTTTTGTCATATATCGTTCACTACATACAATTGATAAAAATGTTGCGGCACTAGCAGCATGTCCTTCAATAATAGAAACTACAGGAATTTTTGAGTTTATAATTGTGTCTACTGCACCGAATGCATCTGTTACATATCCACCTGGACTATTAATATGTAAATATATCTTTAAATTATCTATATTTATATCAAAATCTATTTTTGTATTTGTTTTAATATAACTTAATTCTCTATTTAACTGGATAATTGCTTTATTTAATGCTAAAATTGTTTCAGTATTAACATCTGTATAAAAATAAATATGATTATTAATTACTGTTACTTTATCATTATTACTTGACGAATAACGATGTGGTAATTCTTCATCATCAGTATTATTTATTAATGTATTTTTAATTTCATCTATTAATGAATCACTGAATTTACGTTTTTTAGATAATTTGGCTTGAGCAGATGAGCCCATTAACATTTAATATTTATAGTATATAAAAAATATATGTTTAAATAAAAATTGAAATATATTTAAACATATATTTTTTATAATTATAAAAGAGTATTTGATAGCAATTATGGCAACTATGATTACTTCTTCTTCTTCCAATGTTAATATGGATACATCTATGATTTCTTCATTGTATATTCCACATATTAATAATGTCGATGAAAAATATATTATTCGGGCATTTCAAGCAATGCTTATTGGTAATGTTTCGCGCGTAGATTTTGTTATTAATCGCGCAAAGCAAAGGCGTGAGGCATTTGTTCATTTTGCTCAATGGTATGATACTGATGAATCTCATAAATTGTTAAAAGATATTATTAATCCTGATACACAAACTCGACTTTACTATCGCGGTAGTAATTATTGGCCATTGCTTGTAAATAAGAATCCTACAACTCAGCCCAAAAGTAATGCGACATATGATATTGAAAAACAGATTGAAGAGATTCAAAATCAAATTGCATCTTTAAGATTTATGACTAATGTACACGATGCTAATATTAGATTTATATTAAAGCGAACTAACGAAACTCAATTTGTTAATACATTTGGTTACCAAGATATTAAGCGACAGCGAGTCGCAAATATGGAAGGATGCGATACTAGTCATACATGCCATAATATGTCTGAAGCATGGCAACCGAGCCAGTCAAGTGCATAAGTTGGGTGGGCGATGTCTTTATGGTAAAATAGAATAAATCTTCAAGGGTGTAAAGTAAATCGGAATATAGTGATTTTGTAGAAATTATTAGATTTTTTATTTTTATTTTTATTTTTATTTTTTATTTTTATTTTTATTTTTTACAATATTTATATGGAGCACATGAAGATTTCATAGTAAAACCTTTAACATTTTTCATACATCGTTTTTTTGAAAACTTTCTAGGTAACTTAAAAACTTTTCCATCTTGTCGTCTACACTGTTTCGATCTTTTTCTTGTTCTACAGCAATTCAACATTAAAATATAAAAATATTATAATCCTTGAATATTATAATCCTTAAATATATTTTAAATTTATTTAAAGATTTTTACAATAAAATAATTATAAAATAATTATAAAATGACAAATCAACTTAATACTTTTATTTGTGAATATAATATTTTACCTGATAATAAAACAAGAGATACATGTTTAACTTTATTCGGTGGTATGACATCTGTAGATGATGCACGTGAATTAGGAGATGTAAAACTGCTTGGACGATGGGCGTGTGTAGGTGAGGCTCGCGGTTATTGTGTTGCACAGGCAAAAAATGTTGATAGTATTCAACGATGGCTTACAAATTGGGTACCTATGGCAGATATTAAAGTAACTCCATGTCTTGATGATAATCAGCAACGTGAACTTATTCTTGGAAAGACCCCTTCTTATATTATTCCATATACTCGTGTTGGTGATATGCCTAAAACTGATGAAAGTTTATACTTTATTAAATATCAATTTAAACCTGAATCTAGAAATGAAGGATTTAAACTATTTTCTATGATGAGTGAAGAACATGATCTAAATGATTCGGGTAAATGTACTTCATATGGAAGATGGCATGTTCCTAGTCAAGGATGTGGATATGCTATTGCATCTGCACCCAGTGTATTTGATGTTTATAAATGGGCTTATAATTGGAATGATTTATGTGACGTTACAATATCACCAGTAACATGCGACACAGTAACTAGAGAGATTATTCAAGGTGGACTAGGATATAAGGTAAAACATGATATGTTAGTAGCTGAAATGAGTCGTTTAATGTCTCCTCCAAGTGTTCCTTTCTGGAAAAAAATATTATGCTGGACATAAATAATAAATAATAATTTATATAGCAAAAATCATTTTCTTTCTCTCCTTAAATGTTTTTGCTTTAGTACGTTTCCCTAAAAATTTATAATATTTATTACTTAAATTATATCTCTGTTTAACATTTTTGGCATTTTTATAGCGTGTTTTATGATGTTTTAACATTGCTTCCATACGAACTTTCATTATCATACCAACTTGCCAAATTCTTTTGTGACTATATTTTTTTGTTTTATATAATCTCTCTAATTTTTTGATTGTATTTTTGATATCATCGATTGTTTTATATTTAATGGTTATAGTATCATCTGGATTCTTATCAATATATACATCAAAAGATCGTTTTGGATCATCCGGATTATATAAAAAGTTCTTTCTTAATTTATTGTTTCTAGATTTATTTTTTCCACCTTTTTTGTTGTGTTTTGACTGAAATATAATTTTTTTAATATATGGTTTTATCTTTATTGAACTGGCTGATTCTATTACTTGTGGGTGTCGCTTTGCTAGATATGCTTCATAATATCGATCTTGACAAAGACACCATTTGTCGCCTGGTTTAACAACGCTCGATAAATCGTTACCTTTTTTTGCTGTATAATCTAAAAACTCTTTATCGACTTTAGCACATACAAGATGATTACCATAGTCTCCTGTCGATTCGCGACAATATCCATCACGATTAAAACCAGTTAATGGATTTTTAGAACAAACTTTTAATGTTTTATTATTTATATTTTTTATTTTTGTTTTCGTTTTCGTTTTCATTGATTTTATCGTCTTATAATATAATTTTATAATAATTATATTATTATATTATAGTTTTAATTAAAAATATAAATTGATTTTTTATCGTTCTATATATTAATGTCGCAGTTTCATTCTAAGAAAAAAACTAGTTTTCATAGACATAGGAAAAAGAGTAAAAAGAAGACTAAACGAAAGAAAATGGGAGGAGGTATTATGCCAGTTGCGTTAAGAAATGGATTATTGGTTGTTCTACTTGGAAGAGAACGCGAAGAACGATTATGGGCGGATTTTGGTGGAGGTGGAGAAGGCAGAGAATCTCAATTTATGACTGCCATACGTGAAGGAGGTGAAGAATTAAATGGGTATCTTGGAACTGGAAAACACCTGAGTATGCGTGTAAGAAAAAATCAGTTAGCAGAAATCAAAAATGGAGAGAAATTCGATAATAGATATGCTAGTTATCTATTTAAAATACCTTATTCAGATACTTTACCAGAATTTTTCAATAATAATGACCTATTTATTAGAAAGAAAATACCGCATGAAATCGAACGTTCTCGAAAAACCCACAATGGGCTTTTTGAGAAAGATGAGATTAAGTGGTTTACAGTTGGAGAGATTAAGCGGAATTTATCGAAATTTAGACCACATTTTGTGCCGATTATGGAAAAAGTAATCGCCGAGGAAAAATCATTGATTAAGGGATTACGGAGTTAGTACTTATCTCCTTTTGCGATGGGATTTATTGCGACGTTTTAAAGATTTACGCTGTTTTCGTGATCGTTTCTTTTTATGGGATTTGTGCAGTTTTTTACCGCCTAAGGTGACTACCCCCCCGTCTATTAATTTTTCTAAACCAAAATGCTTTTTATATAGTTCGTTAATTGGAGTATTATTTATTATATCTTGATTAAGTTTATAAATATTAATACCTTTTTGATTTAAAATGGATATTTCGTCATTACTAAAGATTTTTTCTTTGGGAGGAGTGTTTTGTTTGGACTTAAAGGTGGTACTAAAAAATCTTGACATATATAAATAAAATAAATAAAATAAATAAAATAAATAAAATAAATAAAATAAATAAAATAAATAAAATAAATAAAATAAATAAAATAAATAAAATAAATAAAATAAATAAATTGGAATAAAATAAATAAATTGGAATTTTATATTTCTAAATTATTTATGCTAAATATGGGGAATATTTTTCCGCGATATATTTAATGATACGAGAGATTGTTGAAAACGTCGTAGACTCCATAGCGATAAAAAATAAATTAGAAGAAGTATTAACTATTAAAAACGTCGTATGGGGGCAAGACCCCATTAAAAGAGATGTTGCGAAGTGTGGAATAGTTTATACACCAATTGAGCTAGTAGAAAAGATCATTGGATTGATTCCAGATCGATATTTTTCTGATCCTGAACTCAAATGGTTGGATGTAGGGGCTGGTACCGGGGCATTTAGTTGTGTAGTTTATTCACGATTATATGTGGGATTGAAGGGGGTTATTAGTGATCATGGGGAGAGACACAATCATATTATTACGAAAATGTTATATATGGTTGAAAATTATCCAGTTCATATTGTTAAGTTAAGAGAGATATTTGGTGAAAATGCCAATATTATTGATAAAGATTTTTTAAGTGGGGAAATCGCCCCACATGCAATAATAAAAAACTGTAAAAACGTCGCATGGGGGCAAAACCCCATCCCTACATTTGATTTCATTATTGGAAATCCACCATATAATACTGGTGGAAAGATTAAAACGCCGACTGATAAAAACGCATCGAAAAAAGAAGATGGTGTTGCAGCATATGTAGAATTTGTTAAGAAAAGTTTGAAAATGTTGCGTTATGGTGGGTTTTTAAATATGATAATTCCCAATATTTGGATGAAACCTGATAAGGCTGGACTGTATAATTTATTAACCGGCCTTAATATTGTGAAATTATGTTGCTTGTCTGCTGGTGAAACTAATCGAGAGTTTCGATATCAAGCCCAAACTCCAACCAGTTTTTTCTTGATCGAAAATATTGATGATCTGAATGATGGATATAAGACAATTCCGATAATTGACGTCGTGTGGGGACAAGACCCCACTCCATACGCGATAAATAAATATAGATTATTACAAAATTGGCCTATTCCATGTCATGGCGTGTCAATAGTTAATCGCTTAATACGATATGTAGAAAAATCTGATATAGGACATTTGCTATTTTATAAGACAAATGGATGTTCAAAAATGACCAGAATATCTGATAAGAAAGGGTTTGATATTGAAGGACAATTGGATAAATCATTTCGTTATTGTAATATTAAGACATGTTATATTGATAAGGAAGATGGTATAACACCATATCTAGTGACTAATTGGTCTGATCGACCATGTCCGTACTATCGGGTTCCCAAATTAATATTGGCACATAAAATGTATGGATTTCCTTATTTGGATATTTCGGGTGAATATGGAATATCAACTCGTGATAATTATGTTATATCTGGACAAGACTATACAATCGACGAATTGCGTGAAATCGGTGCATTTCTCTCTACACGTTTTGCTCTATATATATTTTCAACATGTAATTATAGAATGAGATATTTAGAGAGATATGCGTTTTATTTTATACCAGCAATAACGCGAATCGATGGATTTCCAAAATTAGCAAAAATAAAAGATCAATATTATCGCGATAAAAAGATATATGAATTTTTTAAGATATCCC
>Ga0181391_1000170_pt1 | contig 19344 bp, 11 predicted proteins | sample 14SPOviralmetaG_FD_130080 | JGI IMG/M metagenome (GOLD analysis project Ga0181391, IMG submission 130080) | Marine viral communities from the oligotrophic San Pedro Time Series (SPOT) site, San Pedro Channel, CA, USA - 14 SPOT_SRF_2010-08-11 | ecosystem: Environmental > Aquatic > Marine > Strait...
TGGCTTATATTCTCTTTTTATCCCAATGGAGTGGAACTACGAAGGATTTATTGATGAGCACGGAAGCCCAGTCTTCGATACTCCGGATCATGAAGTCTTCGATCCACATGGGGAATTAATAGACATAGGAGTTGTAGACAGTTGGCAAAATGAAGCTGACGGTTTGAAAAACGATCAAGATGCTTTAAATGAATTTTACAGGCAGTTTCCAAGAACTACTGAGCATGCGTTTAGAGATGAGACTAAAAATAGTATATTTAACTTAGTTAAACTATACGAACAAATAGATTACAACGAAGAAATGTCTAGAACACTAGGCATTACTAGAGGTAACTTTCAATGGGTTAATGGCGTTAAAGACAGTAACGTTATATTCTATCCAGATCCAAAAGGTAGGTTTAAAATAAGTTGGGTACCACCAACAAATATACAAAACAAAGTTGTAATAAAAAACGGTATTAAATACCCTGGCAACGAACATATGGGTGCTTTTGGCTGCGATAGCTACGATATATCAGGTACCGTCGATGGCGTCGGCTCCAAAGGTGCACTCCATGGATTAACTAGGTTTAGCATGGAGGACGCTCCTGCTAACCAGTTCTTCTTAGAATACTTAGCTAGACCACAAACTGCAGAGATATTTTTTGAAGACGTTCTAATGGCGTTAGTATTTTATGGGATGCCTATACTTGCAGAGAACAACAAACCTCGTCTATTGTATTATTTACGAAGACGTGGTTACAGAGGTTTTAGTATGAATAGACCTGATAAAATATGGAATAAATTATCTACAGCTGAAAAAGAAATAGGTGGCATACCTAACTCAAGTGAGGATATAAAGCAAGCTCACGCTGCTGCTATTGAAATGTATATACAAGATCACGTTGGTATGAAACAAGATGGGACTTTTGGTAGTTGTTATTTTAATGAATTACTAAACGACTGGGCTAAGTTTGACATAAACAAAAGAACAAAGCATGATGCGTCTATAAGCTCTGGTTTAGCTATAATGGCTAACAACAGACATTTGTACAGGCCAAATGCAAAGGTTGAAAAACCTAAACTAAATATAAATATTGCTAGGTACACAAACAAAGGCAATGCGTCTAAATTAATTAAAGAATAAATATGATTACAAAAAGTTATTTTCCTTCTCAAGTTGTAAGCGACCTGGAAAAAATGAGCTATGATTATGGTTTAAAAGTAGCTAAAGCTATTGAAGCTGAATGGTTTTATACTGAGAGAGGTACTAACAGGTATATAAGTAACCACAATAATTTTCATAATTTAAGGCTGTACGCTAGAGGTGAACAATCAATACAAAAATATAAGGACGAGTTATCTATAAATGGTGATTTGTCATATCTTAATTTAGACTGGAAACCAGTACCTATTATACCTAAATTTGTAGATATAGTTGTAAACGGTATTGCAGAAAGAACATATGATGTAAAAGCTTACTCACAAGATCCTTACGGTGTAGAAAAACGTACAGAGTATATGGAGTCTATACTGTCTGACATGAGATCAAAAGAATTAAACGATTATGCAGCTGAAGCTTTTGGTATTGACATGTATGAAAACAACCCTAAAACATTACCTGGTTCTGAAGAAGAACTAGCACTACACATGCAATTAACTTATAAGCAAGCTGTAGAGATAGCAGAAGAACAAGCTATAAACGTTTTGCTCGAAGGTAGTAAATACGAATTAATTAAAAAACAATTTTATTACGATCTTACAGTTTTAGGTATAGGCGCTGTAAAAACATCTTTTAACACGTCTGAGGGTGTTGTTGTTAATTATGTTGATCCTACTGATTTAGTATACTCATATACTGAATCACCATATTTTGATGACATATACTACGTTGGTGAGGTAAAGTCTATACCAATAAATGAGCTTGTAAAACAATTTCCACATTTACAACATGAAGATTTAGAAGATATAGTTAAAAACAAAAACTACCACAAATCTAACTACAACCAAGGTCACAACGAAAACGATCAAGACATTAACAAAGTTCAAGTTTTATATTTTAATTATAAAACCTATATGAACGAGGTTTATAAAGTAAAAGAAACTGGTAGTGGTGCTGATAAAATATTGTCAAAAGACGATACATTTAACCCGCCAGAAGATTCAAGTAATTTTGGAAAACTACACAGGTCAATAGAATGCTTGTATGATGGGGCTATTATACTAGGCACTGACAAACTGCTTAAATGGGAAATGGCTAAAAACATGATGCGCCCTAAAAGTGATTTTACTAAAGTTAAAATGAACTATGCTATTGTTGCTCCACGCATGTATAAAGGCCGTATAGAATCTTTAGTACAACGCGTTACTGGCTTTGCTGATATGATACAGCTAACACACTTAAAGCTACAACAAGTATTATCACGTATGGTACCAGACGGTGTTTATTTAGATGCTGATGGTTTAGCTGAAATAGATTTGGGTAACGGAACAAACTACAACCCGCAAGAAGCTTTAAATATGTTTTTCCAAACAGGGTCTGTTATTGGACGAAGTTTCACTTCTGAAGGTGATATGAACCCGGGTAAAGTGCCAATACAAGAAATACAATCAGGTTCTGGTGGCCAAAAAATGCAAAGTTTAATTGCTACATACAATTATTACTTGCAAATGATAAGAGATACTACCGGGCTTAATGAAGCAAGAGATGGTAGTATGCCAGACAAAAACGCTTTAGTAGGTGTTCAGAAACTAGCTGCAGCAAATAGTAATACAGCAACAAGACATATATTGCAAGCTGGTTTGTATTTAACGGCTCAAGCGGCAGAATGTTTATCACTTAGAATATCTGATATTATAGAATACTCTCCAACTAAAAATGCTTTCATACAGGCTATTGGAGCTCACAATGTTGCTACTCTTGAAGAAATGCAAAATTTACATTTGTATGATTTTGGTATATTTATAGAATTAATGCCAGATGAAGAAGAGAAGGCAATGTTAGAACAAAATATACAAATGGCTTTACAACAACAACTAATAGAATTAACGGATGCTATTGACCTTAGAGAAATTAAAAACGTAAAGCTAGCTAATCAATTATTAAAAATACGAAGAAAGCAAAAATTAGAAAGAGACCAAGCTATGGCTCAACAAAACATACAGGCGCAAGCAAATGCCAACATGCAGACGCAACAGGCATCTGCACAGCTTGAAGTTCAAAAAGAACAAGCTAAGTCACAAGCAGAAGCTCAACTTGAGCAAATAAAAGCACAACTTGAAGCTCAAAAGCAAGCGCAAGAAGTTGAGTATAAAAAAGAATTAATGGCTTTAGAGTTTCAAATGAATATGCAACTTAAGCAAATGGAAACTCAAAACATTAAAAACAAAGAAAAAGAAAAAGAAGATCGTAAAGACGAAAGAACTAGAATACAAGCGTCACAACAAAGTGAGCTTATAGATCAAAGAAAAAGTGAAAAACCACCTAAAAACTTTGAGTCCGCAGGTAATGATATATTAGGTGGCGGATTTGATTTAGGTAGTTTTGACCCTAGATAACAATTATTAATTATTATTATATTATATTATGGCAAAAAAGAAAACAGAAGAAGTAGTCGAAAAGGCTACTGAAGACAACGTAACAAAAGTTGATCTTAAACAAACAAAAAAAGATGATGAACTCATCAAAGTAAATTTAGACAAACCACCAACACCAAAAGAAGATGAAGTTAAAGAAGATAACGCTGACGACAACAGAGTGGTTGAGCTCGTTGAAGATGCCGACACCACAGAAAAACAAGAAGAAGTACAACCGGAAGCTGAAGCACAAGAAACTCCAGTATTAGAAGAAATTACTGAAGAGGAGGTTAAAGAACAAGTAGAAGATTTAGCTGAACAAGCTCAAGAAGCCATGTTAGAATCTGCTGAAACTGGCAAAGCTTTACCTGAGAATTTACAAAAAGTTGTAGATTTTATGGAAGAAACTGGTGGTAGCTTAGAAGACTACGTACGTCTTAACCAAGATTATTCTAGTTATGATGATATGACAGTATTAAGAGAATACTATAAACAAACAAAATCTCACTTAACAGACGATGAAATTAGTTTTTTAATGGAAGACTCGTTTTCATACGATGAAGAAGAAGATGATGAAAGAGAGATTAAAAAGAAAAAAATAGCGTTAAAAGAGCAAGTTGCCAACGCTAAAAGCCACTTGGACGGGCAAAAGTCCAAATACTATGAGGAAATTAAAGCTGGTTCTAGGTTAACTACCGAGCAACAAAAAGCAATTAACTTTTTTAATAGATATAACAAAGAGTCGGAAGAAACTCAAAAAATAGCGGAAAAACAAACTAACACTTTTAAATTAAAAACACAACAAGTTTTTAACGATAAATTCAAAGGTTTTGAATACAACGTCGGAGATAAGAGGTATAGGTTTAATGTGAAAAATGCTAATGAAGTAAAAGAAACCCAAGGTGATATTAATAATTTTGTCAAGAAGTTCTTGAATGAAAATAATGAAATGTCAGATGCTAAAGGTTATCATAAATCTTTATTTACAGCAATGAATCCCGACGCTATTGCTAATCACTTTTATGAACAAGGAAAAGCTGATGCTATGAAAGATAGTGTTGCTAAGGCTAAAAACGTAAGTATGGACCCTAGGCAATCATTTTCTAACGATAACACAAGTGGCCCTAAAGTAAGAGTGCTTAACAATGATACTTCTCCAACTTTTAAATTTAAAATCAAAAATAAATAATTAATTTAAAAAAACAAAATTATGTCAATTACTGCTGGATCTAATTTGAATAGTGTTCCTGCCCAAAGGCAACAAACATTATCTACAAATTACTTAGACCTAAACAGCTCTGCTGGTTGGGCACAACAATACTTACCAGATCTTATGGAGAAAGAAGCTGAAGTTTTCGGACCGAGAACTATTTCAGGATTTCTTTCACAAGTAGGAGCTGAAGAAGCGATGACTGCTGACCAAGTTATTTGGTCTGAGCAAGGTCGTTTACATTTATCTTACAAAGGTGATATAGACACTAACAACATTATTACTATCCAAACGGATATTGATGGTAATGCAATATCTGCAGCTACAGATCACGGTATCAGAATAAATGATACAGTTATTGTATCAACTGTTACTGGAATTTTTAAAGCTATTGTAACTACTGTTAGTTCTTTAAACATTACTGTTGCAACTTACGATGGTAGCACTATTCCAACTTCTGGAAACACTTTAGATGGTGGAACTACTATATTAGTTTATGGTTCTGAATTTGCTAAAGGTACTGGTTATAACGCTGCTGGCGCTGCAACTACAGAAACAAGAGGAGCTAACGAGCCACAGTTCAAAACTTTCTCTAACAAGCCAATTATAATGAAAGATTATTACGAAGTTTCAGGTTCTGATGCTTCAAGAATTGGTTGGGTTGAAGTTTCTACTGAAGGTGGTCAAGGAGGTTACTTATGGTACTTAAAAGCTGAGTCTGATACTAGAGCTCGTTTTAATGACTACATTGAAATGGCAATGTTAGAAAGTGAAATTGGTTCTGATAACGCTCACACGTTAGGTGCTGGTGCTTCTGGTGCTGCTCACGGAGTTGATGCACACCTTGGTTTAGCAACAGGTGCTAATACTGGTACTGAAGGTTTATTTGCTGCTGTTGAAGACAGAGGTAACGTAACTACTGGTGTAACTGGTGTTAACCCACAAACTGATTTAGCTGAATTTGATGCTATCTTAGCTGAGTTTGATAAGCAAGGTGCTATTGAAGAATACATGATGTTTGTTAACAGAGGTACTAGCTTAGCTATGGACGATATGTTAGCTGCAATGAATTCTTACGGAGCTGGTGGTACATCATACGGTGTATTTAACAACTCTGAAGACATGGCGTTAAATTTAGGTTTCACTGGTTTCAGAAGAGGTTCTTATGACTTCTACAAGTCTGACTTCAGATACTTAAATGATTTAGCTACTAGAGGTGGTATTAATGCTGCTAATGCTGCTAATGCTCTTAGAGGAGTTATGATTCCTGCTGGTACTTCTTCAGTTTATGATCAAACTGTTGGACAAAGCATGAAGAGACCTTTCTTACATGTAAGATATAGAGCTTCACAAACTGATGACCGAAGAATGAAGTCTTGGGTTACTGGTTCTGTTGGTGCTGCTACATCTGCTTTAGATGCAATGCAATTACACTTCTTAACTGAAAGATGTTTAATTACACAAGGTGCTAACAATTTCATGTTAATGAAATAAGCACATTTATTTAAAGAGGTTGGGGGTAACTCCCCAACCCCTTTCTTTTTATTAATTTTATTATATATTATATTATGGCAAAAAAATCAAAAACACAAGAGGTAGAGGCACCTGTTGTTGAAACTCCAGTAGTTAAAACACAAAAACCTACAAAACCTAAATGGGAAATAAAAGATAGAGTTTACAATTTAAAAAGCAACAAAAAACCTATATCTTATATGTTAAAAAGTTCTAACATATATTGGTTTGATGAAGAAAAAGGTTACGAAAGAGAGTTAAAGTATTGTGAAAACCAAAGAACACCTTTTGTTGACGAAATGAAAGGCGATCAAAGACTAGCTCACGTTGTTTTTAGAAACGGTACTTTGTTTGTAGAAAAAGAAAAAACAGTTTTACAAAAATTATTATCTTTATACCACCCACATAGAGGAAATATTTACACTGAACACAAGCCTGTTGAGGAAGCTGCAAATCAAATTGAAATACTAGAGCTAGAGGCTGACGCAATATTAGCAGCTAGAGATATGGAAATAGATATGGCTGAAGCTATACTACGTGTTGAGAAAGGCTCTGAAGTGTCTAAGATGAGTTCTAAGGAGCTTAAAAGAGATTTGTTACTCTTTGCTAGAAACAATCCAGTGTTGTTCTTAGAATTAGCTACTGATGATAATGTTCAACTTAGAAATTTTGGTATTAAAGCTACAGAGCTTGGTATCATTAAATTAAGCTCAGATCAAAGAAACTTTTTATGGGGTTCTAATGATAGAAAACTAATGAACGTTCCATTTGACGAGCACCCTTACTCAGCTTTAGCCGCTTGGTTTAAAACTGACGAAGGTATGGAGATTTATGCAAATATAGAAAAACAATTAAAATAATCAAACTGTAGAAGCGGTCGCTCTACGGGGCGACTGCAACTACTAAAAAATTAAACATGAAATCACAAGGACTAGGAGATACAGTTGAAAAATTTACAACAGCTACTGGTATAAAATCATTTACACAGTACTTAAATAAGCAAGGTGTGTTTGGTAAAAAAGGTTGCAATTGTAATAAAAGAAAAGAGGCGCTAAACAAAGCGTTTCCTTATAAAAAATAAATAAAATGGTTAACGTAGATACAGTATATCAAAGAGTTTTAGCTTTAGCTAACAAAGAACAAAGAGGTTATATAACACCACAAGAGTTTAATCTATTTGCAAATCAAGCGCAAATGGAAACCTTTGAGCAATATTTTTATGACGTTAACACATACGGTAGAGGACTTGGTAATAGTACAGAGTACTCTGATATGTTAGATATTTTAGATGAAAAAATATCTTTATTTAAAAAACAAAAAGTTTTAACAACAATAAGTTCTTCTGCTCAACTATATAACTTACCTGACAAATGCTACAGGTTAGGTACTTTAAGTTATAGAGGAAGAGAGGTTGAAGAGCTTGATGCTAAAGAATTAATGTATGTATCAGCATCGCCTTTAGCAAAACCAACAGCAAGAAGACCTGTATACACGAGATATGAAAACCAATCAGGCGGCGATATGTTAGAGGTGTTTCCTAAAAATTTACCTGGTGGTACTATAGTAGCTACATACGTAAAAGAACCAGAAAAGGTTTACTGGGGTTACAATGTTATTGGTAGTAATGCTTTGCACGATGCTACTAACTCAAAGCACTTTGAATTACATAGGTCAGAAGAACACGCTTTAGTTGTTAAGATACTTGCTTATGCCGGTATAACGCTGAACAAACCTGGATTAGTTCAAATAGGTACACAGCTAGATCAAGTTAAAGAACAAAAAGAAAAACAATAATACATGGGACTACTAAACGCATCACAAAGATATTACTACGAAGGAGCTGACGGAATACAAAACAGTGGCGATGAAAACTATGGTAATTATCAATTTACTTTATTAACAGATATAATAAATCAATTTATAATAGCTTACGTTGGTGAAGATAAAATAATTAGTAGAGCTAGAAGAACAGATGTAGCGTTCCATGCTATGAGAGCTTTGCAAGAGTTAAGCTTTGATACATTTAAATCATCAAAAGCTTTAGAATACACAGTTCCACCAACACTTAAAATGCCTTTACCACAAGACTATGTTAATTATGTAAAAATTTCTTATGTTGATACAAATGGTATTGCTAAAATTTTATATCCAGCATCAAAAACATCAAACCCAACTTCATACCAACAAAATGATGATGGTAGTTATAAATTAGAAACAAATAGTTTTATTAGAAAAACTGCCGGTGGTGTTTATGATCCTGTTACAGGAACTTATAGTATACCTGCATCAAACGAGTATGAAGAATATGGCGTTACAGCCACAGGTAGAAAATCAAACAAAGATGGGGTTGGTGATATTAAATCAAACAAACTACTACCTAAGTTTGCTAAAGAAACTAGAGTTGCTGTAACTGGCGCTAGTAGATTAAAAACAAACGGGCAGGCAACAACACACTATCTTGCTTACGGACCTGGTAGTGGTATGCAAATAAACTTTTTTGCAGAACAAGACATAGTTGTTGGCATGACAGTTTATGGCCCTGGTATTCCTAAAAATACAACTGTAGCTACTGTAGGTGATTCAACTAGTGGTAATTTTCCTGGTATGAATATAACATTAACAAACCCAGCTCACGAGCAATGGTTGTTAGATGGTTCTATAGGTGTTGATCCTGGCGCTCCTACAAACACGCAGATTACAGGTGAAGAGCTTATATTTGTAGATTTAAATAAAGAATCAGGCTCTTGGTCAAAATATAAATCTAAATCAAACACATCAACCCAGAGTAATAATGATGATTATGAAGATAGTATAATTTACCGAAACCAAGGACAAAGGTTTGGTATAGACCCGCAATTTGCACAAGAAAACGGTTCTTATTTTATAGATAACAATTCTGGTTATATTTATTTTAGCTCTAATATATCTGGTAAAGACGTGGTGTTAGATTACATAAGTGACAGCTTAGGCACTGACGAAGAGATGATAGTACATAAGTTTGCTGAAGAAGCAATGTACAAGTGTATAGCACACGCAATACTAGCAACAAGAGCTAATACGCCTGAGTATTTAGTTAACAGGTTTAAAAAAGAAAAATTTGCAGCTAAAAGAGTTGCAAAGCTAAGGTTGTCAAACATAAAAATAGAAGAATTAAGTCAAATACTTAGAGGTAAATCTAAGCAAATAAAACACTAATACATGCCAGAAATTAAAAACAATTTCACTCAGGGTAAGATGAATAAAGACCTTGATGAAAGGTTAGTGCCTAATGGTCAATATAGAGATGCAATGAACGTGCAAATATCAACTTCAGATAGTTCTGACGTTGGTGCTATAGAAAATATTTTAGGTAATAAGCTTTTAATGAAAGGTAGCGAAGTAGGTGATTCTGCTTATTGTGTTGGTGCTGTTGTTGATGAAAAAAATGATGCACTATACTGGTTAATTGCTGGATCTGTATATTTAGGTCTTCAAGAAGAGATAAGTAGGGATATGATACTTCAATACAAGGACAATAAAGTTACTCCTGTTGTTGTAGATATATATAGAATTAGAACTTTATACGCTAACCATGATGCTACCGCTAATACTGTTATGGTTGGCTTTAATGATCCTAATAAAGATTTTATTGAAGTTGGTATGGTAGTTCAGTTTGACGATGCTTTTAATCAGGTTTGTTATTTTGGTAATAACCCAATAACTAATATAACACCAGATCCATCTGGTAATTTAATAATTACTCTACAAAACAATTTTAACGTACCACCTTTAAGTCCTCAAAGTAGTAGCACGTCTTCGTTCATATTTAGTAAACCTACAAAAACAGATTGCTCAGCTGGTCCACAAGATATAAGAAGAGTTTTAAATTTTCAACCTGGTCAATTAATTACTGGTATAAATATACTTAATGATTTTCTTTTTTGGACAGACAATTACAACGAACCTAAAAAAATAAACATACAAAGATGTATTGAAGGGAGTAACGGTCTTGATAAAAATACAAGGCTTATAGTACCGGAAAACAATATTACAATCAATAGTGATATACTGTTACAAGAACACCATACAACAGCTATAAAAAAATCCCCTTTAACTCCTTTAATAATAAATCCACAATACGATACTCCTATTGAATTAATAGCTGGTCCTGGCCCTTTTGGTTATGGAACACCTCAAATTGATTTTGCAAGCGGTACTGGTACTTTAGCTCAACCTGGAGATGTTATGGAAATAGCTCTTCAATATTTAGTTTGGCAATACGGTAATAATTTACAAAACGGTGATGAAATAAGATTTTTAAGTGGTGGTAGTTCTGGTTCTTTACCTAACGATTTTGAGGTTAGAGCAAAAATAGTAGCTGGTATGGGTGGAGCTACTCAATACGTGGCTGGTTTAACAAACGTTCCATATAACTTAATCGGGGCAAATACTGGTGATGCTTATAGAATTGAGATAATTAGTATATCTGGAGCTACTCAAGCTGCAAGAAAAAGTTATGATGTAATGAGGCCTGTTGTTGAAGATCTTTTATTTGAAAAAAAGTTTCCTAGATTTTCTTATAGATGGAAATACAGAGACGGTGAGTATTCTACTTTTGCTCCATTTACAAACGTAGTTTTTTCACCTGGAGAATTTAATTATAGTTCCACATCTCCTTTTAACACGGCTATGCAAAGTTTATTAGTTTCAATTGAGCTTAGAGATTTTTTACCTTTTGAAACCCCTGAAGATGTTGTTGAAGTTGATTTACTTTATAAAGAAAGTAATTCACCAATAGTTTATGTTGTTGACAAAATAAAGAAAAGCGATTATGGAACTATAACAGTTAACGGTGTTAGTAATCTTAATAGTTGGGACGCAAATCAATACGCTTTAACATCGGATTTAATATACGCTGCCTTACCTGCTAATCAACTTTTAAGGCCTTGGGACAACCTACCTAGAAAAGCTTTAGCACAAGAAATAACAGGCAACAGAGTTGTTTACGCAAATTATTTGCAAAACTATAATCTTGACAAACCAATTTTACAAAGTGGTAGAGAGTCAAGATACCCAAAAATAAGATATAATAATGCTAGGTATAATTTAAGGCACAGTTTTGATGGCAACGATACTAGAAAACCTGTGATAAATGTAGATACAGTTGTTGCCACTTCTGGCGCTCTAGGGTCGTATTTAGGCTACGAGTCTTTAAAATCTTTACGAGAATATCAAGTTGGTGTTACTTTTATGGACGAATATGGTAGAGAAACACCAGTGTTTAGTAATCCAGAATCTACCTTTAATTTACCAAAAAGAAGCTCTGCTAGTAAAGTTAAAATAACTACAGAGCTAAAAACACCTCCACCAAGCTGGGCTAGTTACTTTAAGTTCTATGTAAAAGAAACTGCAAACGAATATTATAATTTAGCAATGGATAGATGGTATGCAGGTGAAGATGGTACTATATGGCTTTCGTTTCCATCGTCCGAAAGAAACAAAGTTGATGAAGAAACTTTTGTAATACTTAAAAAACAAGCTGATACTAATGTTTATATAAAGCAAAAAGCAAGGTATAAAATACTAGCAATAGAAAACGAGGCGCCAGAATATATTAAAAGCAGAACTACAATAGCAGGTGCTTCTTCTGGCAGTGATACACCAACATTGTTATCTACTTCTCAACCGGTAATAGGACAAAGGCATTTTGAAATAGATGAAGACACCTGGGTGAATAATGGTGGTGGAAAACTTGACGAATTAATAAACTCTGAGTTGTCTTTAAGATTTGAAGCTGGTAATGTGTATAGCAAAAAATACGATATAACTAGTTTAAACGTGTATACTGATCAGGGTGTTAATGGTGGTAGTGTTTATAGAATTGTTTTGGATAGACCTATAGAAAATGCTGATCAAGATTTATTATACCCTAATTTTCCTACAGTATCTAATAACAACTTACCTGATTTCAAATCAAATCTTTCTCTTAAAGTTTACAAAAGAAAAATAACACAAGACCCAGAATTTGAAGGTAAATTTTTTGTTAAAATAAATAGTGACGGTGTTACTGATCAATACATAACTACAAGTAACAGTGAAGCTGAATATGAGGTTTTAGCAAGAGCAAACACATATTATCTTTTAGATGCTGATATAGGTGGTCAAGGAGCGACTAACTATTTTGGAAACAATGCTAGTGGTGAAAACACTACAGGCGTAAATAAATCAGATACTAAAGCTAAATGGGAAGATAATTTAGATTTTAACGATCCACAAGATGGTGAAGTTGATTCAGAGTGGTTTATTGACCAATGTTATTATAGTAGTGGTTATCCAACAGTTAGTACAGAGCCAGGTGGTGGAGGTGCTGTTGGTGCTTCTATGAACCCTAATTTCCCTGGTGGGTGGGGTCAAGGTATATACACAGATAATAGCGGGCAGGTTTATATGGAGCTTGCTTTTAGTGCTATTGAACCTAGAATAGGTGCTAGTGAAATTCCTTTTGAAGACATACCTGGTGGTAAGAAAAAAACGTACTCTGATTTTAACGAAAACTATATTTGGGACGTTGGTAAAGGTACAAATCCAGATAATGCTGCTCAATCAATTATTGTAGATCAAATTGTAGAAGGCTCTAAGTTCAGATTTACTGGTGATGCAAATGAAACTATATACACAATAACAGGACCTGTTCAAGTAGAAAGAAGATTAAATCATACTAGCTGGAACCAAGTGGAGGATGCTTGGCAAATATGGAACAACGCAAACTTTAACTTAAACCCTAACTGGAATAACCCTACTTACACTGGTTATAGAGACAAATGGAGAGATTTTGGTAGATCAAATAATAGAAGATTAACTTATATAATACCAATAGATAAAGATCCAGTAACTCAATCTTCACCTAATCCTGTTGGTCAAGCTTGGGGATCTACTAATCAGGGTGCTGATGACTCTAATTCAATTGGAATTGAATTTATAACTCCAAGAAAATCTGATGATTCTAAGCTAACTATAACTAAAAACCCAGCTATATGGGAAACAGAGCCTAAAGAAAATATAGATTTAGATATTTATCACGAAGCTAGTCAAGCATACCCTATAAGCTTTAATGGTGTTAATAATAATCTTTATGCACCTGTGGGATCTATATTATCTTGCCCAGCAAACAGTTCAGTTCTTTACGACCAACACCCACCTTATTTACCTAGTACTTATATAGTCCGCTGGAACAGTCCTAACGAAGTTGTGTTAAATCAATCGTTAAGTACTAACCTAACGACAGGAACAGTGAATATGGCTCCTGGTGAAACTTTTGTTTTTAATAGAGCTGATGAATCATATGTTAGTTTAAAACTTGACAATGTACAAGTCAATACACCATCAATAGCTCCTCAGCCTGTATCTACTAATCCAAACGCTCACTTTTATTTAGAGGAAACTACATACAAAATATCACACAATATTGTTGGTAGTAAGTTTGCGTTGTCTTGGTTTAATTGTTATTCTTTTGGTAATGGTGTTGAGTCTAATAGAATTAGAGATTCTTTTAATGAAGTTACTATAGACAAAGGTCCTGTTGTATCTGCAGTTTTAGATGCTGTTTATAAAGAAGAAAGAAGAAGTAGTGGCTTAATATATTCTGGAATATATAACACTAATAGTGGTGTTAATAGCTTAAACCAATTTATACAAGCAGAAAAAATAACTAAAGATTTAAATCCTACTTACGGAAGTATACAGAAATTGTTTTCAAGACAAACAGATTTAATCGCTTTATGTGAAGATAAAGTTATAAGAATAGCAGCAAACAAAGATGCGATATTTAATGCTGATGGTAATCCTCAACTAATAGCTTCTAATAGAGTTTTAGGTCAAACAATGCCATTTGTTGGTGATTATGGTATATCAAAAAATCCAGAAAGCTTTGCTGTAGATAATTATAGAGCTTACTTTACAGACAAACAAAGATCAGCTGTGTTAAGATTATCAAAAGACGGTATAACAGCTATATCAGAATATGGTATGAGCGATTGGTTTGGTGATAATCTACAAAATTATCCTAAACTTGTAGGTACTTTTGATAGTGACAAAGGTAATTACAATTTAACATTAAGAGAGGCTAATGTAATTTACAACAACCTACCACACACTATATCTTATAACGAAAATGTTAAGGGTTGGGTTAGTTTTAAATCTTTTATTCCTGAACAAGGTGTAAGCTTGGCTAACAACTATTATACTTTCAAAAAAGGTTATTTATATGTACATCACAACGAGTCTGTAGATAGAAATACTTTTTATGGTGACTTTACCTCTTCTTCAATAGATGTTTTATTAAACACAGAACCTGGTAGTATTAAAAATTACCAAACTTTAAACTACGAAGGTAGTAAATCAAAAATAACAATGGAGTTTGTACCTCCAAGTATTTTTTCAAATGAATTTGAAGGTTACGATAGGTTGGTTTCAAAAGAAGGTTGGTTTGTAAATAGTATAGTTACAAACAAGCAGCAAGGACACGTTAATGAATTTATAGAAAAAGAAGGCAAGTGGTTTAATTACATAAAAGGTAATACACTAACAAGTAGTGCTGATATTAAAACAGCAGAGTTTTCTTTTCAAGGTATTGGGAGAGCAACATCGGTTCCACCACCTACTTATGGCTGTACAGATTCAACTGCATTAAATTACGATCCTTTAGCTAACGTTGATGATGGTTCTTGCACATACCCTGTGTCTGGCTGTACAGATAGCAACGCTAATAATTACGACCCGTTAGCCGTAATCGATGATGGTAGTTGTACTTTTGACCCTACCTATAATTGTGACTACGTAAGTCGAACGGGTGGAATAATAACTGTTTATGACGGAACAGGCTTGTATAATGATCCTGTTGTAGCAGCAAATAACTGTCCTACTTGTAATGGTACTCCTGGTTGTACAGATCCTAACTTTGTAGAGTACGATCCATTAGCAATATGTGATGATGGTAGTTGTACTACCGCGGTAGTTGCAGGTTGTACTACTACTGGTGTTATAAGTATATCACCAACAGGATTAGTTGTTGGAGCACCATTTTTCCCAGATATTCACGGTAATTGTGTGACTCCAGGTGTAGTTCCGGGAAGTAGTGGTAAATGTGACCCTAATGATGGCTATGTTGTTTGTAATTACGATCCTTTAGCAACTTTAGATGATGGTAGTTGTATTGCACCATATTTTGGTTGCACAGACAATACAGCAAACAATTATGATCCTTGTGCTTCTTTTACACAAGGTTGCACTTATGATATATACGGTTGTACTGACCCAACAATGTTTAATTACGATTCAAACGCTACGATTGACGATGGAACATGTACTCCAATAGTTTTAGGTTGCATAGATATTAACGCTGTAAATTACAACTCAAGTGCAAACACCGATGATGGTTCTTGTTGCTTTGTTGGTGGTTGTACAGACCCTACGATGTCTAACTACGATCCTCTTGCTTGTTATAATAATGGAAGCTGCGTACCGTATGCAAATGACTGGGCATTGATAGACCCTTGCTTAGGTTGTCAAAATTACGGTGAAGCTTATCTTTTAGCAAACTACCCATTGTTAATGGCTTTTGGTACAGAACAACTTTGCGCTGCTTATCAATACAACTTCGGTACTTATGGAATGTATGATTTAGAATATCAAGATGTTGAGCCATACCTAGACCCTTGTCCTAACGGTGATTGTCCAGTTCACATTATTAATGGTATTACTCAACCTTTAGGCCCAATGTGTCAACCAGGTGGTATACACTATCCTTGTAACACAATACCAAACCCAGATTATCTTCAGTGGTTCATGACGCCAGGGTACCCTGTTGGTGGTCCAAGTGGTAGTGGAACTAATTATTACGGTCGACACACTAATCCTGACGGTAGCTACACGTATGAATTTAATAAATGTAACCTGGTTGTTAACGATCCTTTACCATCAAATACAATACCAAGTAACGTGAACCCAGGGTCATTTTTACAATCAAACAGTACACACGCGCCTTGTACTATTACTTATGGGTGTATTGATGACACGGCTGTTAATTATGATCCTACAGCTGATTGTGATGATGGAAGTTGTATACCAATTATTTTTGGTTGTACTGACCCTAATGCAATTAATTATTTTTCAGGTGCAAATAATGACGATGGTTCTTGTATATATGTAGGTTGTATGAATCCAGCGGCTGATAATTACGATCCTTTAGCTGTGATTGATGATGGTTCTTGTTGTAGTAGTGATCCTTCAACTGGCCTACCTTCTTGTTAAAATAAATAAATATGAAAGAAATAACAAATATAACGATAAACACAGCCGCTATGCAAGCCGGTACCGTTAGCAGGTCATACACTGTTCTTGGTGACCCTGGTGCTGTGTTTAGTATGACTATAACTAACTCAAACAATTATTATTATAATTTTCCTCAAAATACAGTTATATTAAACAGTGAAACACAAAGCGTGCCTTCAGCTGTGTTCGCAGCAACTCCAGTTAGATTAAATCCAGTTACTATTGGAAGCAGTGGCCAATACACTGGTGTTATTTCTTTTCCAGCAATTGTTGTTGATGATTATTACTATATAAATTTAATAGCTGAGGGTCATTATGAAACTAAAATGTCAAATAATTTAGGTGGTAATTTTAGCTATTTACTACCTAAAATAACTAAGTTTAAAAACACAGTTGTTACGTTCTCGTTAGTTTCTGCGGGTAGTAATAGCGTTTATACATACCCGAGTAATGTAACTGCAATAGGTATAGACTCTAATGCTTCTACAACAACTCCAGCAAAAAAATTCTCTATATCATGGCCGGTTTCTATAAATAGTGGTAATTTTGTAATTGCAAATCAACCTACTGATAAAGACTTTGAATTTACAACAACTAAAGAGTCAATAAACTCTGATGGTTTAAATTTAGAATTAACAGACATATCAGGTCTTTCTGTAGGTATGGGTGTTAGCGGTTCAGGTATTGACACGGGGGTTTATATAAAATACATATACAAAGGTTTTTACAATAAAACAAAATCTACAGATATATTTCCAGTATACGAAATACCTTTAGTTCCTAGTGATGACGGTACAGGCCTTCAAGAATCTAGCGGTGGTACAATTGTTATTAGCACTTCTTCATCTGTTGACCCTGGCACCACTATAACTTTTACTGGTAAAGGAGCTGACGCCTCTAAAAGTTTTAACAACACTGATTTTAAAGTTAAAAATTTTAAAGTTGTTTTAGACGATATTACTACAACTACAGATGCTGCGGTTAGTAATAGCACAACAATACCTATAGCAAGTACTGACGGTATAAAAGCCGTAGAAGGTGTAACTTTTTCTGGTATTGGTGTTATTGGAACTCCGCATGTCGATTCTATAAGTGCAGGCGTAAATATAACCGCTAGCGCTGCTCAAACTATAGAAAACGGCCAAACAATAACATTCACCGGTAGTAGTAGATCAGCAACTATAACTGCTGATGTCGAAGTTGTTTCTTACGGTGATGATAATTTAACATTAACTTTAGCTTTAGATAATATTTTAACAGTATCATAATATGCCATTAATAACAATAGGATTTAGTCAAGACATAAATGTTTCAGTACAAGTAGGTGATCTTGCTTGGTATGTACCTACTAATGTACAGGGGGTGCAAGGTAACCAATATAATACAAATGACATAGATAATATATTATTGATAGGACCTATAACAAATATAACTGGAAATACATTAACTATAGATCAACCTGTTAGCCAAGCACCTCCCACTACAACAGATTTTATTATGTTTTCAAAAGATAATAGAGCAAACATTAGTGGCGTGTTAGGTTATTACGCTAGAGTAAAGCTTATAAATGACAGTAAAGATAAAATAGAATTATTTGCTGTAGGTTCTGAAGTGTTTGAAAGTAGTAAATAACGTATAAAAAGTGTGATTATAAATAAATAGACATGAATATAAAAAATAAAATATTATGCCAATAGGTAAAAAGAAAAGTCCTGCTAAGTTTATAGGTGCTGTATCGCTTGGATTAGGCGTTATAAAAGGAGCTTCTTCTATTATTGGTGCTCAACAAGAGAAAAAAAGACTTAGAAGAGAAAATGACATAGCTCAAAAAAATTACGAAGAAACAAGAAAAGATATTCAAAGTTTGAAAATAACAAATCCATATAGAGATTTAAACACCAACTTTGAAAATACTTTTGAAGATATGACTGTTAACCAGCAACAAGCACAGTTTCAAGCTCAACAAGGATCTCAAGCTAGAGCAAATTTATTATCTAACTTGCAGAACGCGGCTGGTGGTAGCGGTATTGCTGGTTTAGCTCAAGCTATGTCTAACCAACAACAAATACAAGGTCAGCAAATATCTGCTAGCATAGGACAGCAAGAAGCTGCAAATCAAAGAATGTCTGCTCAAGGAGCTCAAAACGTTCAACGTATGACTCAACAAGCTCAAGAAACAATTGGGTATGGAGAGCAACTCAGAGAAACAAAAGAAAATGCAAGACAAATGAACTTGTTAAATTTAAGATCTGGTAGGCAGCAAGCACAGGCTGATTTTAGAGGTGCAATGCAACAGCAGAAAAACGCTGTTATGGGAGGTATCGGTGATATAGTAGGCGCTGGATTACAAGGTTTTGCTACTGGTGGTGGATTTTCTAAAGGTGGTTTTAAACTAGATACATTTTTAGGTAGAGAAAGTGCGGGGCCAAAAACAACTCCTTATGACGCGAGTAGATTTGAATATAATGATACTATGTTTGAGTCTCAAGAGTATTTAGATGCTGTAGATCCAGAAGATCCAAACGATATATAAAAAATAAATTATGGCAATAGATTTTTACAAATTAGGAAAACAATCGGGTGCTACAACGCCTAAAGATCAACAAAGTGGATTTGAATCTTTTGTAAGTAGCGCAACTAAACCGATAGAAAACATGTTAACTGCTAGTAAAGCCGCTACAGCTGCTTTAACAGCCGCTATGCCATCTGGTGTTGCTATTGAAAAAGTACCTGAACAACTAAGAACCAGGGTAAGTCAA
>Ga0181391_1000171_pt1 | contig 19228 bp, 25 predicted proteins | sample 14SPOviralmetaG_FD_130080 | JGI IMG/M metagenome (GOLD analysis project Ga0181391, IMG submission 130080) | Marine viral communities from the oligotrophic San Pedro Time Series (SPOT) site, San Pedro Channel, CA, USA - 14 SPOT_SRF_2010-08-11 | ecosystem: Environmental > Aquatic > Marine > Strait...
AAGAGTGCTCTACGGGCCAATTAATAACGAATATGCGCGAGCACTTGGACCACTTACATATATGGCTACATTAACAGGTCAACCAATGGCTACAATAGTTAATTGGTTTATGATATTAATTATATTTGTATTTGACCCACTTGCTATTGCAATGGTTGTTGCAGCTAATATGGCTTTTGCACAAGTCAAAGGAGTTGCAAGAGATCCTAAAGATTACGAGGTTTATAAACCAAAAATTATTACAAAAGAAGTAATTAAAGAAGTACCTGTAGAAAAAAAAGAATTATTACAAGGTAATTTAGTAAAAGATCTTCCTAAAGAAGAAAGACCAAAACAAAAAAAGAAAAAAAATAGTTCTGCATGGGGAAATCCAGGGGGAAATAGATAATGGTTTTTTAAACTTTGATATATGTATATGTGAATATACAATAATAAAATGTTATGGCAAATAAAAATTTAAAGTTAACAAGTGTAAAATTAGTTGATCATTTGTTTGAAGATTTCAAAGTTTCATCAATTAGACACAAATTTAATTTACAAAAATTAGCAAACAGAGCAGTACATCTGTATTTAACAGACGAAGAATTTCGAAAGAAATTACACAATCATACCGACTTAACGATAAGTGGTAGTTTATAAATTTTAAAAATAAAGGTTATATGAAAGAAGGTTATATCCCACAGGATAAACGTAAAAAAATTCTAATGCTTTCTGATGATATCCGTACACACTCAGGTGTAGGGGGTCAAGCAAGAAATATTATATTAAATTCAGCACACCATTTTAATTGGATTAATTTAGGGGGAGCAGTTAAACATCCGGATAGCGGAAAAGGTTTTGATATATCTAGTGATGTTAATAAAGTAACAGGTATGTCTGATTCAAGTGTTAAAGTAATAGCTAGTGATGGGTATGGTAATGCTGAAATGTTAAGACAGATTATAGCACAAGAAAAACCAGACGCATTAGTACATTTTACAGACCCACGTTATTGGATTTGGTTATATCAAATGGAAAATGAAATCCGTCAACAAATGCCTATGGTATTTTATACTATTTGGGACGATTTACCTTATCCAATGTATAATAGAGAATTTTATCGTTCAGATGATATGTTATTAGGTATTTCAAAACAATCTGTAAATATAGTAAAAAACGTTTTAAAAGACCACCCAAAACCAGATTGGGCAGTAAAATATGTTCCCCACGGTATTGATGAAACAAAGTTTTTTCCTGTTGTAAATGATCTTAAATTTGAAACGTTTAAAAAAGATTTATTAGGTGAAGATTTTGATTTTGTAGTACTTTGGAATTCAAGAAATATTAGAAGAAAAAATGCATCTGATATTATTTTAGCTTGGAGAACATTTTTAGATCAATTACCAACAGAACAAGCTAAAAAATGTTGTTTATTAATGCACACAGATCCTGTAGACAATAATGGAACAGATTTACATGCAGTAATTGAAACTATATGTGATCCTGAAATTCATAAAGTAAAATTTTCAGAAAAAAAATTAGGGGATGAAGGAATGAATTACTTATACAATTGTTCAGACGCTCATATGTTTATGACAGACAATGAAGGTTGGGGGTTAGGTTTAACTGAATCTTTAACAGCAGGTAGAATGATTATAGCACCAGTACAAGGTGGTATGCAAGATCAAATGCGTTTTGAAGATGAAAATGGAGATTGGATTGACTTTTCAACAGAACACCCATCAAATGCAGATGGTAAATATAAAAAATGTGGTGAATGGGCAATGCCAATGTTTCCTACAACACGTTCAGTAAAAGGTTCACCTCAAACACCTTATATTTTTGCAAGTCAAGTATCGGTTGAAGATGCTGCAATTGCATTAATGAAAGTTTATAAAATGGGTCCAGAAGAAAGACAAAGAAGAGGTATGACAGGTAGAGAATGGGTGTTGTCAGATGAATCAGGATTTACAGCAAAAAGAATGGGTCAGGGGTTTATTGATAATATAAACACATTATTTAAAAATTGGAAACCACAATCACGTTTTTCAGTTGTAAAAGTAGATGATTCTATTAAATTAAACAATTATAACCCAAACCCAATTAGTTTAACACCAGAATTTTTAAAAGAAATACAATCAATATGAAACCATTATGCATAGTATCGTGTCCAATTGACACATTTTCAGGTTATGGAGCAAGATCAAGAGATTTTGTAAAAGCACTTATACAATCAAAAGAAAAAGAGTGGGATATTAAAATTTTACCACAAAGGTGGGGAGAAACACCACAAAATTATCTATCTTTAAATGACCCTTTAAGAAAACGTTTTATATTAGGAGTAGATTCAAACAATCCACCAGATATTTGGATGCAAATTACTGTACCAAATGAATTCGCTCCTATAGGAACTAAATTTAATATTGGAATATCAGCAGGTATTGAAACAACAATATATCCAGGAGAATTTATTGAAGGAAGTAACAAAATGAATTTAAATTTAGTTAGTTCTGAACATTCTAAACAAGTTGCTTTAAATTCTAAATTTGAAAAAAGAGATAAAAACACAAATCAAGTTCAAGGTATGTTACAATTAGAAAGACCTATGGAAGTGTTATTTGAAGGTTTAGATTTAGAAAAATATAATAAAAATCCACAAAATTCTGGAATACTTAAAGACATAAAAGAAGATTTTTGTTTTTTATTCACAGGACATTGGTTACCAGGATCATTTGGTGAAGATAGAAAAGATGTTGCAACATTAATTAAAACATTTTTAGAAACTTTTAAAGGATCTTCAAAGAAAAAACCAGCACTTATATTAAAATGTAATCAAGTAAATTATTCTTTATTAGACAGAGAATCTATATTAAAACAAATAGATAGAATAAAAAATCAAGTATCTGGAAATTTACCTAATATCTATCTTTTACATGGTGAATTAACAGATGACGAAATGAATCAGTTAAATAATGATAATAAAATAAAATCATTTGTATCATTTACGAAGGGTGAAGGCTATGGTAGGCCATTAGCTGAAGCAGCAATAACAGGTAAACCTGTAATTGTATCTAACTGGAGTGGACATGTTGATTTTATTCACCCAGATTATAATGTATTAATAGGAGGAGAATTAAAAAATGTACATAAATCATCCTCTAATCAATTTTTACTTAAAGAATCCCAATGGTTTAATATAAATAAAGATGTAGCAAGTAAAGCTATGAGAGATGTGTTTAAACATTATAAAAAATATTGGGAAAAATCACGTAAACAAACACAATATTTAAAAAATAACTGGAGTTTTGATAAGATGGTAAAAAAATTAAACTCATTATTACCTACAATTGAAGCATCTCCAAAAATTCAAACTTTAAATTTACCTAAATTAAAGAAAAAAGGAGTAAAACAAGAATTACCAAAATTAAAATTACCAAAACTTAAAAAAGTAGAAGCATGATAGCACAAGGACAAGATAAATTAGTAAATAGCCCTGTTTGTGATAGTAACGCATGTTATGAATCAGAATTTCAAACACAAGAAGGACTAGTAAAAACATGGCTTTGTATGACTAGTGGTTACACTTCAAATACAACTATGACAAAAGATAGTGAAGTATTAAAACAAACATTAGAATACACAGCTGATCTTATTAAAGATTTAAGACAAGACCATGAACCTCCTGGAGGTGGAGAGATATTAGCTTGGTTTCCAACAGTTATTCAAATGCCTAGTAAAGGTATGATTTTTCCAGATCCTATTAAAGGAGCAGGCACATTAGATGGCAAACCAGAATGGCAATGGACAGTTGTTAAAGCTATAGAGATTCCTGAAGAAGATCAAGAAAAATATCCAGATCCTACAAACCCAGGTACTTTTTATAAACACAGAATGGATATGAAAAATGTAAAACATTTTGATAAATTATGTTTTATGGACGCAGCTGAAGAATTAGGAATGTTTGATTCAAACTTTACAAAAAGTGAAGATTAGTTATGCTATACCTGTTTGTAATGAACACGCTGAATTAGAAAAATTATTATCGTTTTTACACGAACATATAGACGAAAATGATGAGATAGTAGTTCAATGTGATAAAGGGAATACTACACCTGAAGTATATAAAGTAATAGACTCATTTAAATTTGCACCTGTAGGGTTTAAGGATCCTTTAAAAGTTATAGAATTTCCATTAAAGGGTCATTTTTCAAATTTTAAAAATAACCTAAAAGAACATTGTACAGGCGATTGGATATTTCAAATTGATGCAGACGAATTACCACACGAATCTTTAATTACAAATTTAAAACCACTTTTAAAACTTAACACTAATACAGAAATGCTTTTAGTACCTAGAGTTAACACTGTAGAAGGTTTAACTCAAGAACATGTTAACAAGTGGCGTTGGAATGTAAATGAAAAAGGTTGGGTTAATTGGCCTGATTATCAAACACGAATTATACAAAACGGACCTAAAATTAAATGGCAAAATAAAGTTCATGAGCAAATAGTTGGGATATCTACAAAAGGGGCATTACCAATGGAAGAAGAATGGTCATTATACCATCCTAAAAATATAGGAAAACAAGAAGCACAAAACAACTTTTACGATAGTTTATGATAGATCAATTATTAGAAGAAATAGGAGAAGATAAAACTCAAAATATGACAACTACCTCTCTTAAGTTTAAAAGAGATGTATGGGAGTTTTTTCAAGGATTTGAAGATAAAATAGCAGTTGAATTTGGAACCCATAAAGGCCAAACAACCAAAATATTATCTCATTTATTTAAAAAAGTATACACAGTAAATAATCAAGATAATGCAGAAGCTAAAAGACTTAATAAAGATATACAAAATATAGAATACATAAGTAATTTTGATTTATATAGTCGTCACTTTAAACCACTTCCTATTAATGACACAGTAGATGTCTTTTTAATAGATGCTGGACATCACTATAGACATGTAATTTTAGATATAAATAGACTAGCTACTATAAAACGTGCTAAAGAATGTTATGTAATATTTGATGATTATGGAATGGAACAATTCTCAGAACATGTTAAAAGAGCAGTAGACCAAGCTATAAACCAAAATATCTTAACATTAATAAAAGGTATAGGTCATTCTAAAGGTTATAGTTTTAAGTCGGAAGATTCAAAATATATATTAGAAGCCCCAGAAGGATTAATAACTAAAATTATTACTCAATGAATATTACAGAACAACAATTAATAGAAAGCTTAATAACTTTATATAAAAAAGAAAAAGTATCTTTATATGATCCTAAAGTATTTAAAACTTTATTAAATAATAACTTTCCTAAAAGACCTACAGGAGATATATTTAACATGGGTGATTATATATGGAAAATAGAAAGTTTTTCTCAATTAATTAAAGATTTACAACCTTTAAATATATTAGAAATAGGATTTAATGTAGGTACTAGCTCTATTATGTTTTTAAGGCAAGCTGAAAAATTTTTTGATTTTCCTATTTCTCTTTATTCATGTGAAAAGATGCATCATAGAGAACATGTTAAAAAAGCTGTAAATTTTATAGAAAACCATTTTTCAAATTTTAATTTTATACCGGGGGATTCAACTGAAGTATTAGATAAATACTTAAGCAAAAATGAAATAAAAATAGACTTTGCTTTTATAGATGGGGATCACAGTCATAAAGGAGCATATAATGATGTTAATATTGTACAACCTTACATTAAAGAAGGGGGAATGATTTTTATAGATGATTGGTACAATTGTCCAGCAGTTAGAGGAGGAGCATTAGAAGCTAATTGGGAAGGATGGAGTAGATTTGAAGTTCCTAAATATGAAAATGGGGCATATATTTTTTTAAAAAATAAACCTAAAACACAAAACATAAACTGGATAGATAAATTTTCAGATAATGATAAAAAAATATTTGAAAAAATCTTAAACACAAATAATCCAAAAATATCAAAACGTAAAAAATCAAGTTATGAATAATGTATTATTTTGGGTAGGTGTTAAAAGTAAAGATCCTTTAACATTAGAAAAACATGGTAATTTTGAATACTTTGAATATTCGAAAAAAACATGGAAATATTGGTGTGATAAAAATAACGTATTATTTTTTGAATATAATACACCATCATTAGAAGATGTAGGAAAACACAAAATTACATGGCAACGTTGGTTTGATTTAGAAGACCAATTAAAAGACATAAAATGGAATAAAGTAGCAGTTGTAGATGCTAGTTACATGATTAAATGGGACACACCAAACTTTTTTGATTTAACATCTAAAAATTTAAGCACATTTAGAGCCTTAGAAAATGTCCGTTGGATGGATGAAGGTATAAAAGGGTATAAAGAATTATTTCCAAACACAGATTTTGATTTAAAAAGATATATGGATTGTGGTTTTCAAATATTTACAAAAAAACATTTACCTTTTCTTACTATATTAAAAGAATTTTATTTTAATAATAATGATAAAGTTCTAGAATTACAAGCAAAAGTAGGTAGAGGCACAGACCAACCTGTATATAATTACCTTTTACAAAGAGAAAATATAGATTTTAAATTTGAATTACCTAATTCTTATAATATGAATCATATGACTAGATTTAATTGGTTTAGTCATAACTGGCAGTTAAATACAGATAACACTCCATTTTTTATAAAATATGGTTATCTTTGGAAATATAGTGGATTTGACAGAAAACAAAGAAATCCTTTAATGAAACAAACATGGGATATAATTAAAAAAAATTATGAGTAAGAATATTATTTTTATAATTAACATAGTTAAAGACGAAAGAAGTAAAAATCAAGGTTATGATTATTCTATTAAAAGTTGGGAACACTATAGTAATAAAATAGGAGCTGATCTTTTTATATTAGATGAACCTTTAGGTGATCTTTCATATATGAAACCCCAATGGTACAAAATGTATATTTTAGATATTTTAGATGAAAATGAAGTAGAATATGATCAAGTATTATATGTTGATGCTGACACTATTATACATCCTAATGCACCTAATATTTTTGAAATTTCTGATAATAAATTTTGTGCTGTTAGAAATTTTGGATGTATGGATTGGGTTTGTAGAAGTTTAGAAAATTATTCTAAATTATTATTTGAAGATTTTATGTTTCCTTATTATAAATATTTTAATTCGGGAGTAATGATATTTAATAAAAAACATAGGAAACTTTTTAAATCAATGCAAGAATTTTATCAAGAACAACATGAAAGAATTAAACATGTACAAGATAACTATCATGTAGGTAATGATCAACCAGTTTTAAATTTTTTTGTTAATAGAGATATACCAAAAGATTACAAAGTATTAGATTACGAATGGAATATGCAAGACTTAACACGTTTTGAAGTGTTAGGAGAGGATATGTTACATACAAAATATGGTTATATAAGCCATTATAATGCAGGAGTAAAACCAACTCCAGGATATTGGTTAGAAAAAACTTATAAACATTTATATGAAAACTAAATTTGCAATAGGATGTTTAGTACAATGGTATGAAGTTGATATTATAAAAGAGTATCTAGATTCATTAAAAGATGCAATAGCATCTTATGATGGAGAAGTTATAATTGATCTTCACATAACTACAAACCAAGATTTAGAAAAATGTGAATCAAAAAATAGGTTAGGTTATATTTCACAAAAAATAAATGATATAATCAATAAATCCTCAAGTTCTTATAAACATAAAAAGTTAATACCATATTATGTTAATTTTTCTGAAAAATTACACACAATAGCAGATTATAGAAGAGAGTTTAACGAAAAATATTGCGACAAAGTAGACGTATTAGTATGGGGAGAATCAGACATGTTAGTACCTAAACAAATGTTTAATTTATTAGATAGTTTACATCAACAATCAGTACAAAACAATAACCCAAAATATTTAGCATTTTTTGGTACATGTAAAATGTGGGATGATACTTGGAAACAATTAGAACATCCAGATTTTACTGACAAACCTTTTTTTGATTCACCTAAAGATTTTAAACCTGACCATTGGTGGAGTTTAAGGTATACAATGTCTAAGGAAGAAATGAACAAAATAAATGATAAAACTGAAGAAGTAGATGTTAGAATATTACCACAACATAAATTTAATGGGTGTGGTTTAGTTATATCATCAGAAGTTATTAGAGCAGGAGTAAATATTCCAAGATCAGTATTTTTTGTACATGAGGATTCAGCGTTTATGCATATGACAAATAAAGTATTAGGAAACATACCTCAATATGTTATAAAAAATATATTATTAGTTCATAATAGAAATCACCCTAAAAAAAGAAATTATATAAAAGGTGAATCAGGTGATACTTTAAATTTAAAAAGAAGAAGTAATGATTGGTATATTAAAGCTAATCAAATGTGTGAACAAAATTATATAAATTTATTTAACCCAAATTATAAATCATTTACATGGGACGACGTATGGAAATCTTAGTAATAGGAGGAAATAGATTTATGGGAAAAAAAGTTGTACAAACACTTTTTAAAGATAATAATATAACTGTTTTAAATAGAAAAGGTACATCACCTGTAGAATGTAATATAATACAACAAGATCGTAACGAATTAAAAGATTTAAAAGAATATGATGTTATTATCGATATGTGTTTATATAATTTAGAACAAACAGTAAAAACAGTTGACATTTTAAATAAACAACAAAATTTACAACAATATATTTTTATTAGTAGTATTGCTAGTGAATTAGAATTTTTTGGCGAATATGGAAAACAAAAACAACTAGCAGAAAAATATATAATGCACTCAGGTTTACCTTGGACTATTTTAAGACCAACTTACGTGTTAGGAACAAATAACCCACATGATAGAGAATCTTATTATATTAGAAAAACTCTAAATAATGAAATTATAGAAATTGATGGAGAAGGAGATCAACCTTTAAGTTTTGTATTTTCTAGTGATGTTGTTAAAGTTATTGATAAAGTTATTAAAGAAAAAATTATCCATAAATCATATAACTTATGTAGTGATGATGTGGTTACCTTAAAAGAATTTACTACTATAGTGTCTGGTATAATTGATAAAAAACCAAATGTACAATATAATTTAAAAGGAGGTCCTTTTGAAAACAAAAAATGTACATTTTCAAATGAACAAACAAAAAAAGATTTAAATTTTACATTTAAATCCTTTAAACAAGGAATAACAGATTATTATGAGTGGTATAAAGTATCCAAGAGCTAAACCTTATATTAGCCAACATTCTAAAGAAGAAATATTAGATAGATTTACTAAAATATTAGACACAGGAAATTTAATTCAAGGAAAATACGTTAAAGAACTTGAAGATAAATTTGCTGCTTTTGTAGGAACTAAATATGCAGTTGCAACCAACTCATGTACGTCTGCTTTAGAAATAGTTATAAAATCTTTAAATATAACTAATAAAAAAATATTAGTACCTTCTCAAACATTTGTTGCAACTGGAAATGCAGTTATACTTTCAGGTAATACACCTGTTTTTGTTGATATGAATAAAGATACTTTTAGTATGTCATTTAAATCAATACAAGAAAATATAAGCAAAGATGTAGCAGCTATCATGTTAGTTCATATGGGGGGATTAATATCGCCGGAGTATTATGAAATAAAGTCATACTGCGATAAACACAATATAATATTACTTGAAGACGCAGCACATGCTCATGGTTCTAAAATAAATAATTTATCAGCAGGTAATTTAGGGGAAGCAGGTTGTTTCTCGTTTTACCCTACTAAATTAATGACTACAGGAGAAGGAGGAATGATTACTACAAATAATAAAGAGCTAGCAGACAAAGCTAGATTATATAGAAATCACGGTGGTGATGGTAGAAATTTCACTTATAATTCCTCTAATTATAGAATGACAGAATTAAATGCTGCTATAGGATTATCACAATTAGAAGAATTACCTAATTTTATAGAAGCTAGAAACACAATAGCTAAAGCATATATAAAAGGTTTACAAAATGTTAAAAATATTATATTATTACCCACTTATGATTTTATAGAAAACTCATATTGGAATTTCTATTTTATTTTAAATAAAGAAGTTTCAAGAAAGAAATTTACAAACTACCTTTTAGAAAAAGGAATACAAACAGGAGATGCATATTCCCCCTCATGCCATCAACAAACAGCTTTTGAAAATTATATTGGAGATCAAGATTTTTCAGTAACTGAAGATATATTACAACGTCACGTTTCTTTACCAATGTATGTGGGTATGACTAAAGAAGATACGGATTATATAATTAATACTATTAATTCATTATGAAAGTAGCTATACACCAACCAGAACATTTTCCTTATATGGGTTTCTTTGAAAAAATGAAACAGGCAGATTTATTTGTTATATTAGATGATGTACAATATAAAAAAAATAATTGGCAAAATAGAAATAAATTTTTAAACAAAAATGGGGTTGAAGAATTTTTTAGTGTACAAGTTGAAAAAGAAGCTACTAAAAAACTAATAAAAGATGTTAATGTAGTAGATGGAGTTTGGAGAAAAAAGGTTATTAAAAAAATACAACAAAATTTAGATATAGATGTATCTCACATTTATTCTCATAATAAATTAATTGATATTAATATGAATTCAATTATATGGGTTAGAGAAAAATTAAACATAAATAAACCTATAATACACAGTAGTGATTTACACATAAACACTAAAAGTACACAAAGATTAGTAGACATATGTAATGAAGTTGGAGCAACAGAATATATAAGTGGTGAAGGAGGAAAAGATTATTTAGACAAATCACTATTTAAAGACATAAAAATAACATACAGCAAACCAAAGTTAGAAAATTATTATTCATCAATATACAATGTCAAAACTATTTAATTTTAATAAAGTATTATGTTTGTCTCCACACCCAGATGATGTAGAATATAGTATGAGTGGTACCATAATTAAAAATTATGATACACAGTTTGATATATTATGTTTAACACAAGGAGGTGATTGTGATATAACTACAAGTAATAGTAGATTAAACGAAGTACATAATAGTTGGGAATCAACAGGTATTACTAATGTTAATTTATATTTTTCACCTAATAAATTTTTAAAAGAAAAAGGTGAAGATGAATGGGTAAATTATATAGAAACTAATTTTATAAATAAAAATAATTATGATTGTATATTATTACCTTCTAGTTATGATAGCCATTTTGAGCATAAAGCAGTGTCTGCTTTTGGTTGGCCTTTAACAAGAGTAAAAGGAATTTCATTAGTAGAATATTATACTCCTAGTACATTAGAAGAATGGATACCTAATACTTTTATAGATATTTCTGATGTGTATGATAAAAAAATAGGAATGTTAAAAGAATTTACTTCTCAACAACATAGATCTTATTTTTCAAGAAAAACATTAGATGGTTTTCATACCAGTTTTCAATGTTCTAAAAAAGGATATGATATAGTAGAAAAATTTAATTTAAAACAAGCATTTATATAATGAAAATAGCGTTTTTTAGCGAAGGGGGATACACAGGAAAAATACCTCGTAACCACCCCAATATGAGAACAGATGTAGCGTGGATTCATGCTTTAGACGCTACACATTATCCTTTAAACCAATTACATACAGTTCCAGATAACAGTTATGATTTTGGTATAGTAATAATACCTAAAAAGAAAGAACATATATTTGAATACCCACTTATAGAACAAATGAGACGTATTTGTACTAAAATAGGTACTATGCAAGAAAGTACTTGGTGGTATTGGCAAGAAGGATCCATATACTCTCAGTTATGGTATCATGATATATTACAAAATATGGATGTTATATTCTGTCATAATGATATAGATTTAAAATATTACAAAGGTATAACAGATGTTAGATGTGAGTTACTTCCTTCTTTAATGATAACAGATCATATAAAAACATATGATGGTGAAAGAAAAGGAGTCATGGTTGGAGGTAATTGGGTACCTATTTACAGAGGTTTTGATTCGTATATAATAGGAAAAATATTAAGTGATAGTATAACTTCACCTACAACGGGTAGAATGAAACCTGAAGAAAAAGAACTAGACATAAATCATCTACCTTGGATACAATGGTTAGAGTGGATTTATGAATTATCTAAATGCAAGTATGGTGTACAGTTAGGAACAGCATCAGCAGGTACATTTAATATGAATTGTGCTTATTTAGGAATACCTTGTATAGGGTATGATAATGTAAATCCTCAAATACAATTACATCCTAATTTATCTGTACCTGAAGGAGACGTAGAACAAGCTAAAAAAATAGCTATTAAATTAGAGTCTGATAAAGACTTTTATACAGAACAATCTAGGCTGTGTAAAGAAAATTTCATACAAAAATACGCAGAAGACAAATTTAAGGAAAAAATAATTCCATTAATTAAAGATATATGCCAAAACCAATAAACACAAATTTAAAATCATCAGTAACAGAAAAAGTAGGTGATATTACAACTCAAATTATCCATTTTGTAGGGGGTGAAAAACGTACGTTTAATAATATAGTTTCTACTTCTATAAGACAAGGACAATTTACTAAATTTCAACAAGAAGACGGTACATGGATTATGGTAAATGATAAAAATGTACTTTGTATAGAGGTTTTTAAAAAATAAAATTATGAAACAAATACCATTATTTAAAGTTTATATGAGTAAAAAAGCATCTAAAGATGCTTCTAAAGTAATTAACAGTGGTTTTATAGGACAGGGACCCGTAGTTGAACAGTTTGAAGAAGCTTTAAGAAATAGATTCAGACAAGAACATGTTGTAACTACAAATAGTGCTACATCAGCAGAACATTTAGCTATAAGAATGTTACAAAACCCTAGTGAAGAAAAAGAAATATTTGAATATGGTTACACTACAAAAGTATGGCCAGGTATAAAAGAAGGAGACGAAGCATTGTGTACTTCATTAACATGTACCGCTACTAACTTTCCTGTATTAGCTAATGGAATGAAAATTAAATGGGTAGATGTAAATCCTAATAACTTAAATATGGATCTTGATGATTTAGAAAGAAAATTATCACCTACAACAAAAATCATTTATGTAGTACATTGGGGTGGTTATCCTATCGATTTAGATAGAATTAAACAAATACAAGAAAAATGCTATAAATTATATGGATTTAGACCAGCAGTTATTGAAGATTGTGCCCATTCATTCGGTTCAAAATATAAAGGAAAACCTGTAGGGTCTCATGGTAACTTTGCTACTTTTAGTTTCCAAGCAATTAAGCACTTAACAAGTGTAGATGGAGGTATATTAATATGCCCTCATGAAAAATTATATAAAAGAGCAAAAATATTAAGATGGTATGGTATTGATAGAGACGACAACAGAAAAGATTTTAGATGTGAAGCTGATATACCAGAATGGGGTTATAAATTCCATATGAATGACGTTAATGCATCAATTGGATTAGCTAATTTAAAAGAAGTAGATGAAAATGTTATAGCTAAGCATAAAGCAAACGCTCATTATTATAATGAACAATTAAAAGATGTTAAAGGAGTAACTTTATTAGAAAATAAAGAAGGACATGATTCAGCATATTGGATTTACACTATTAAAGTAGAACGTCAAGATGATTTTATGGCTAAAATGCAAGAAAAAGGAATCATGGTAAGTAGAGTACATGAAAGAAATGACAAACATACCTGTGTACAAGAATTTAAATCTGCTTTACCTAATTTAGATAAAATAGTAAAAGAAATGATTTGTATCCCTGTTGGGTGGTGGGTTACAAAAGAACAAAGAGAATACATTGTAGAATCAATTAAAAAAGGCTGGTAATGGATATAAAATATCAAAATCAATTAAACCAAATCCCTCACAAATACCCTTGGTTAACATCGTTATACGCATTAATATTACAGTTTAAACCTAAAAATATAATAGAATATGGTACTGAATATGGTGGAACAGCTATGGTAATGGCTTTAGCTTTAAAACAATTACATGATGAAGAAAACCATAAAGGAAAAATACACACATATGATACTTTTGAAGTACAAAGTAAGGGAGAAATAGGATCTGTTCCTCAATTAGAAAGAGCTAAACAAAATTTATCACAACCATTTATAAAGGATTTTATAGAAGTAGATAGAGGGGACTTTTGGGAATTTTGTAAACAAAAAGATAAAGATTTTGATTTACTTTATTTTGATATAGACAATGATGGAGAGAAAGTATTAGAAATGTATAATGGATGTAAAGATAATATAGAAAAAGGTAGCATAGTATTATTTGAAGGGGGAAGTACAGTTCGTGATAATGTATCTTGGATGCTTGATTTAAATAAAATTAAAATGACAGATATACAAGATAAAGTTAATTATAAATTACTTACCCCTAACCAAAAATACTCATTTAGTATAATATATAACCCTAAAATATACGATTTAGAAATATGAAAATACAATTTATAATAGTAGGATGGCATTTTGATGCTTATCCAGAATTTATAGATCAGTTAATTACTGTAAATAAAGATAATAAAGTTATTGATATGTTTTGGTCATGTCATAAAGAACCATCTGATAAAGTAAAAGAAAATTTTGATTATAAAGTATTTCCTAATTTAGGTTTAGAAGATGGGGCATATCAACAAGCATTAGACTATTTAGATATACCTGATGATACTATTTTATTTTTAATGCATGACGATTTAGTTATAAAAGATTGGAATTTTATAAATGTATGTTTAGAAGCTCTTAATAAAGGATATAAAATGGTAGGAAATGGAATTAATTATCCCTTAATGTTAGATCCAAATGAAATAAAAAGAGAAGACCAAAGATATATAGATTTTGTAAAAGATGAATGTAAACACTTATTTGACACCCCTTTATATTGTCTTACAGTCAGAGAAAGTTTTATGTGTATTAAAAGGGGTGATTTAAAAGAGATTGGAGATTTTGAAGTTATATGGGAAGACCCATCAGCTAAAGGAGAAGGACCAGGAGGTATAGGAAATACACAACAATCTTTATTAGGATATAAATTAACAAAAGTACTAGGAAAAAATAAAATAACTTATCTAAGTGACACTTATCAAGATAGTAAATATCTATTTGAGTGCGCTAGAGGAACAATGGAAGGATGGAAAAAATAACATTTGTAATACCGAGTAGAAACAATTTAGAATTTCTACAATTAGCTTATAAGTCAATAAGAGACTTAAAAACAAAACATGAAATATTAGTATTAAATGATGCCAGTACAGACGGAACTCAAGAATGGATAGACAGTTTGGGAGACAACGATTTAATAGTACATCACAACCCAGGACCAGAACGTATTGGTATAGTTGGTATGTTTGATAAAGGAATCGAAATGGCTAGGACAGATATCATTATGGCATTTCATGCTGACATGGTTGCTGCTCCTAAATTAGATGAAAATATATTAAAACATTTAAAAAGAGGCACTGTTGTAAGTGCAACTCGAGTTGAACCTCCTTTACACCCACCAGGACCTGAAAAAATAACAATAAATTTTCATAATGGAAAAGAAGCTGAAGTAGATACTTTTGATTATAAAGCGTTTATAGATTGGTGTAATAATGTAGGACTAAAAGAAACTAAAACAACAGAAGGTATATTTGCACCTTGGTGTATGTATAAAGAAGATTTTTTAGCCGTAGGGGGTCATGATGAATTATTCGCACCACAAAGTAAAGAAGACAGTGATTTATTTAATCGTTTTCAATTAAATGGGTATAAATTTGTTCAACCGTGGGGTGCATTAGTTTATCATTTTACAAGTAGAGGAAGTAGATTTAATAAACACGCTGGAGGAGCTACAGGTAAAAATTCAGAAGAATGGTTATATACTACAACCAAAAATATGCGTAATTTTATTCGAAAGTGGGGTACAGTAGTACAACACGATCAATATATGGGTCCTTTAATATCACCTAAATATGATATTGGGTTTATAATAAAAAATGGCAATTCAAATTTACTAGCAGGATTAGAACCTTGGTGTAGTACAGTATATATAAAACCAGAAATAATTAAAAGTTATGTTGAAACTGAAAAAGTAAATACTATTATAGATTTAAATGATAAGATAAAACCATATGACAATGAAAAAAATAATGAAATACTTGTTGAGATAGATGGTAATAAATTTACAGAACAAGATTATAATTATTTACAACAATTACCCCCTATAATAAATGATAGTGGTGAACCAGGAAAATTTGAATTAGGTAATTTGAAAATAGAAATAATACAATTAAACACATACGAAAAAGATTTAATAAAATGTTAATATTAGTTACAGGAGGAGCAGGTTTTGTAGGAACAAATCTTATAAAACAATTATTAAAAAAAGGACACAGAATATTATCTGTAGATGATTATTCAACAGGTAAAAAAGAAAATCATATTAACCATAAAGATGTACAATACATTGAAAGAGATATACTAGATATAGATCCTTATGATTTTCAATATAAACCCGCTTTAATTTACCATTTAGCTGCTAAAGCTAGAATTCAACCTTCATTTGAACAACCTGAAGAATATATTAGAGTAAATTATGAGGGAACTTACAACTTAATTAAATTAGCTCAAAAAGAACGTATAGCTTTAATATATGCTGGTAGCTCTTCACACCATTCAGGTAAATTTAAAAATCCCTACACTTTTAGTAAAGATATGGGAGAAGATATAATAAAATTATATAGAGAACATTTTGGTTTAAGAGCATCTATAGTTCGTTTTTATAATGTATATGGTCCTCACCAACTAACAGAAGGAGCTTATACAACTTTAATAGGTAGATGGATTGATAATATTGAAAAAAATATACCTTGTGAAATATATGGAAATGGAATGAAACGTAGAGATTTTACACACGTAGATGATATAGTAAATGGTTTAATTAAAATATTGGAAAGGGGTAATTATAAAGATGATTTTGAATTTGGTAGAGGTAAAAACCATTCAGTAAATGAAGTAGCTAAAATGTTTGATATAACTCCTGAATATAAAGAAAACAAATCAGGTGAAGCTCAAGATACTTTATGTGATAACAGTGTTGCTAAAAAATTACTAAATTGGAGTCCTATTATTAATTTAGAAGATTATATTTATAAACAAAAAGAACTATGGACAAATACATTTACAGAGGAAAATTAGAAAGAGTAGTTGATGGAGATACTATTGACGCACTTATAGATGTTGGATTCGACATCTGGATTAAAAAACGAATTAGATACAGTGGAATTGACACTTGGGAATCTAGAACTCGAGATTTAGCTGAAAAAGCTAAAGGTTTAGAAGCAAAAGCTAGAAATAAAGAATTACTAGAAAAAGTATCTTCTAAATCAGGTTACTTTAGACTTAAATCACATGGTGTTGGAAAATATGGTAGAGTATTAGGTGAAATTTTCATCGAAGATGCTGAAGGTAAACAATATAATATCAATAAAACTTTAATCTCTGAAGGGCATGCTTATGTTTATGAAGGAGGCAAGAAAAAGGTATTCACCTCGTAAAATTTTTCTATATGTATAACAAAATAAAAAACATGTGGGGAATATTTAAAGACGACAACGAATGGAATGAAAAAAACGTAGTAGGTTTTATTGCATTTATAGTAATGGTATGTTTTGCATTATTAGATTTGGTAACTGGGTATTTAGGTAAAGATTTAGTAATAAACGAAACTATATATGATTCATTTACTTGGGTAGTATTAGGATGTTTTGGTATTGCAGGTTTAGAAAAATTTAGCAAAAAATAATCAAATGAAAAAATCAGAATTAAGGAAAATTATTAGAAAAACAATTAGTGAAGCAATGCAGCCAGCTAGTGGAGGATGTCCTCCCAAAAGTTGTATGCCAGGACATATTCAAGATCCTGTTTCTTGTGATTGTGTAAGAACAAGTTCATTACTAAGAAAACAACCAGGAGGTGAAATAAAAAATGAAAGAAGAGATGATGATTTTAACCCAGAACCACCACCAATAACACCAACATCAGGTAAACAAATTAGTGGATGTGAGTGTAAAGATGGTACATATTCACCAACATGTGATTGTCCTGGGGGAAGAGATTATAACCAATTTGATATAGATCCTTTAGACGCAGATGGAAATCCAAGACCAATGCCTAAACGAATGTTAAATGAAAAAGAAACAGCATGTCAAAAAGCTGCTAAAATTGGTATTAATAACTGTTATGATAATCACATACAAAATGATGGGACTTTAGGTTCAGGACATTCAGCTTGTCATAATGCTGTGATTGCTACATTTAAAGCTTGTAAGAAGGCAAGTGGGGGGATGACAGCAGCTGGAGGACCATTTGACCAACCCTTTGATGTAGATAATTTAGCAATGTCAAATTCAACAGACATTACAAAACCTTACACACCCTTTAAACCAGGAATAGACATACACCAAACAAATAAACGAGGAGTAGATCCTACACATCCAGATTGGAGAGACAGATAAAAATATAAAAAATGGCAAAGTTAAAAGTTGATATACGTGAATCTATAGAATTAAATAATAGTAAATATGATTCTTTTAATTCATATGTAGTAGAAGATGTAGATGAAATATCTAAAAGAATAGTTACAGTTCCAAAAACAGAACAAGATTTAGTAGCTATATCAGGATCTTTAGGAGCAGGTAGTTTTTTAACGTCTGACGTAAGATATATGAGATTTACATGTATAGGGGCAAGTCAAGACCCCAATGCAAATGTTAGATTAACTTTTAAAAATTCAAAAGACAATGAATTTCAAGTAAAAATACCTACAGGAGGATCTTTTATGTATCAAGGTATATCAGGATCTGGTGTAACTAACACATTAGCTTGTTCAGGTTCCGCTTTGTCAGCGTCTTTAGGTGATAATACATTAGGTGATTTTAATGAAACACTTGGTTCTTTATCAACAGTAACAGCAATTGCATCAGGATCAGAAGATATAGTAGGATGTGATCTTGAATATTTTATAGCATCAAATTAAAATTATGAAAAAATTACTTAAAGAACGACTTCAAGAATTAGCGGGTATTAAACCTCTTTATTTAGTTGAACAAGATCCATTTCAAGATCTTTACGACAAACAAAATCCAAACGATCCAAAAGCAATTCCAGGCAAACATTTTCCTGATGATGCAGCTAAAAAACGTATGGCACAAGACGCAGCATCACT
>Ga0181391_1000179_pt1 | contig 18703 bp, 27 predicted proteins | sample 14SPOviralmetaG_FD_130080 | JGI IMG/M metagenome (GOLD analysis project Ga0181391, IMG submission 130080) | Marine viral communities from the oligotrophic San Pedro Time Series (SPOT) site, San Pedro Channel, CA, USA - 14 SPOT_SRF_2010-08-11 | ecosystem: Environmental > Aquatic > Marine > Strait...
ATATTTTGGGGTCTGGCTTCAGGTGCTACAGTTAAATCTTCTTACTCACAAGCTGATAAGGATGAGCAAAAAAGATTAAGGGAAGATGCTCCTGTTGAAGATAACGATATTGTAATGATTGAAGGTAATCAATATCGCGCAAACGTTTTAGGTGATTATTCAAACTGTGTTAGGTTTGAAAAAGTATAATTAACGGGGGCTTCGGCCCCCAGCCTTGCAAGGGTTGTGAAACTAATAACTAGGTGTTAACAAGTTGCTGACAAATACGGAGATAAATATGCAAGTAGAACTTACTAAAGATGGCGGCAAGTGGAACAAGCGCAAGAAAAAGCAGATTGGCCCTCGCATGGAGGAAGAGCTTGTTGACCATATCAAAGAGGAAGCAGCTAGAGTTGGCGTGTCAGAAAATGAGTACGTCAAGATGCTAGTTGTCAAAGACGCTAAAGCTAAAGGGAAGAGCTTACAGTATGATTATTGGCATTGATTGCGGCTACAGGACGGGAGGCGTTGCCCTCTTATCACCCAGCGAAAACTGGGCTGAGGTCCACGACTTACCCGTGTACGACGAGGGCGGCGTGGACGTAGCTGCATTAATGGACCTGATTACCAGCGGAGACAAAGTCGATCACATTTACGTGGAGCGTCAGCACGCCATGCCTAAGCAGGGCGTCGTGTCCACATTTAAAATCGGTTTTGCATTCGGACAGATAACAAGCACTTGTGCACTATCTAGATCGCCTTACACAATTGTAAGCGCCAACACTTGGAAACGAGCCTTAGGCTTGGCAAAAGATAAAGACGCGAGTAGACGTCTAGCACAGCAGTGGTATCCTGACCTAACGTCAGAGTTAAAAAGAAAAAAAGATGAACACAGAGCCGAGGCTCTACTCATTGGAAATTATGGGAGCAAACAGCATGAGTATAAAACTAAACCTCGACAATGAGGAATATCACCTATCGCCAGCATTAAGCGCGTCAGGTGCAAAAATTATAGCGCAAAAATCTTTAGCGCATTACAAGTACGGCGAATTTAAAAGCTCAGCAGCTTTTGACTTGGGTACAGCTACTCACACGCTCTGCTTAGAGCCTCACAGATCTAACACTGTCTGGTGTGGCCCAGAGACTAGGCGTGGCAAGGCGTGGACAGAGCGTAAGGAGGAAGCCGAAGCTGCCGGCGCCATATTACTGACAGAGGCAGAGTATAAAATTGCACACGACATGGCTAAGGCTGTGTGGGCAAACGAGGAAGCTGCAAAACTTTTAACCGGAGACATATTAATAGAGCCCAGCGTATTTGTAAAAGATGACGTAAGAAATGCTGAATTAAGATGTAGGCCGGATGCGTGGCGCAAAGACATTGCCGCAATAATTGATTTAAAGACGACAGTGGACCCGTCGCCGTCAGGCTTCGCGTCGCAGGCTGGTAAGTTAGGCTATCACATACAGGACCAATTTTATCGTATGTGTATGGCACTTGAAGGCCACGAAATAGACAGGTTCGTGTTTATTGCTGTAGGAAAAGAGGCGCCTTACTGTGTAGGCGTCTACGAGCTCGACGAGAGGTCACTGCAAGAGGGCAGGGCAGCCGTTGAAGTTGCGTTAGACAAATTTGTCATGGCGCAAGAGAGTGGTGTATGGGGTTATGATTTTGGTGAGTTGAAAACTCTGCAAATACCTCCGTACACTTTTAAATTCACCAATGAGCAAACGTAGTCAAGGAGACACATATGCCAATTACTTTTCAAGACGAAAACAACACCTCTGATATGTCTTATGTCAGGGTTAATTTGCCACAAAACAAGTGGACCATGAGAACACCTTTAGGCGATATTGAGGATATTGATATGGCTAGAGGAATAGCCATAGACATTAAAAACGTCGTCTTTGGCTGGCTTCACATTGACGTAGGAGTGCGCGAATTTCTAGCGTGGCCTTCGCCTGCACAGCCATTAGTAAAGCCTGAGGGGAGCCCACATAAAAAGGGGTTCGAGGTAGATTGCTGGGCAAATGGGCGTGAAGCTCAATTTAGCAACAACAGTTATGGAGCTGGTCAGTTTATCGCCAAGCTTTATAATCAAGTTGAGAATGACCCAAATTTCGCAACAAAAATACCGGTGGTGCAAGTTACAACCAGTACGCCTGTTGTGATAGGTAAGGGGACTTCTTATGATGTAGGCTTCAACATTGCCCAGTGGATTGATCGTCCGGTGAGCAATGAGCAACCCGTCGCAATAGCCGCGACTACTTATGAGGCAACGCCTGCCGCGACTGCAACGCAACCTCCCAGTGTTCAACCGGCAGGGGACAGTAGTCAAGGTAAAGACTTCGGGTTCTAAGAAGACGCGCCCTGCCTGAGTGATTGGGCAGGGCGTTTGTAATTTGGGAGAAAAAAATGTCAGAAGTTTATTTTGAAAAAGTAAAAGAAAGTGCCGTCGGAGATGTTACTCTAACGTTAAAAGGTGGCCGTAATGAAACATTAAACAAGGCTGCATACTTGCTAGGCAGGCACGCGCACCTAGCGCCGTCTAACATTGACCTAGCCATTATGGAGCTGCACACGGCTGCAAAGTCAGTCGGCCTAACTGACCCAGAGATAAAAGCCACAATCGGATCAGGTTTTAAACGTGGCGGTGAAAATCCTAAAATTTTAGAAAATTCAGACACAATGCCTTACACAGTGTCAGAGTTTGACAGGTTAATCAGCCGGCTGGCTAACAAGGAAATGCTGGTACGGGATCAGGAAACACGCAAAGACAAAATTAAAAAGGCTAAGGAAGCGTGGGACAGGGCCGTGCCTATCAGTCGTGACAACAAGGACGCAATACGTCCGGCGCTGCTTTACCTTAACTCACGGGGTCTCAGAGCGTCTACAGCAACGAATGTAGCACGCTTTAGCCCTAACGTGTATGACGGGCCAGCAATCATATTTCCGGCGCTTAGTTCGGAGGGCGACGTGCAGGGCATACAGGCCGTGTTACTAACGCCGGAAGGTAAGAAGCGTATACACAATGGTATATCCAAATACAGCCGTGGCGTAATAGCTGGCAACGTAATGCGTATTGGCGACGAGCACGACGGAGGCGCAATCATAATAGTGGAAGGGCCAGAAGACGCATTGTCAGTACACCAAGCGACAAGTGGTAACGTCGAGGCGACTATCGTGTGCACATTTGGTAAGGCTGGAATGCAGTCTTACAACGTGCCTAGAGCCTCAGACGTGACGATATGTGCAGATCCTGACTTGGACGTAGACAAATGCGCTGACGTGCTCAGCGGCGACGGTAGCACGTCTGTGCACGTCGTCAGGTTTAATGAGCTAGGCGTCGAGAACGTCGTGGACGCAAACGACTACCTAAAGGAAGTGGGTGAGGACAAGTTACGTGAGGCGTTGGCGCTGGCAAAGCCGGTAGAGCAAGTGAAACAGGAAACTATTGAGGCAGAAAGACAATGGCCGACGCCGTATGATCCGATAGATCCGGCAAGTATACCGGCGCGTCGATGGATATACGGGCGTCACTACATACGTTCTAACGTGAGTGTACTGGCGTCGGCTGGAGGCATTGGTAAGACTTCGATGCAAACAGTTGAAGCTTTAGCTATTGCAACAGGCAAGGCGCTGCTGGAGGACATGGTGCACGAGCAATGTAACGTGTGGCTCATTAACCTCGAAGATCCTCTGGAGGAAATGCAGCGGCGTGTGGCTGCCGCCATGATGCATTACGAAGTTAAAGCTGACGACGTCAGGGGCCGGCTATTTCTGGACGCCGGACGCGATTTAAAAATTATATTTGCTAAGCAGTCACGTGACGGGCTCGACGTAGACGAGGAGCTCAGGGAATACATGGCTGATAGGATAGAGCAAAACAATATAGGCATGGTATTCGTTGACCCGTGGGTTGGCGCTAATCAAATAAACGAAAATGATAACGTGGCAATGAATGCGGCGATAGCCAGTGTCAGATCGATAGCGGATAGAACTGATTGCGCTTTTGTTTTGACGCATCACATACGTAAGATGCACGGCGACGACGCGACGGTGGATAGCGTGCGTGGCGCTGGGTCACTTATCGGAGCTGCTAGAGCTGCCAGAGTTATCAACAAGGTCAGTCAGGACGACGCGCTGAAGCTGGGTGTAAACGAGCAACAAAGTCTGGGCATATTCAGAGTTGACGACGGTAAGGCTAACTTGGCGCCTCCGGCAGAGAAGGCGGTGTACAGGCGCATGGAAGGCGTGCAGCTACCTAATGGCGAATACGTGGGCGTCGCGGTTCCGTTTAAAATGCCTGACTTGTTTGACGGCGTGACAACACGCGACGCTATGAAGGTGCAGCGGATAGTCGGGCAGGCGCTGGAAGACGGTGACCCTTACAGGCAAAGTGTGCAAGCTAAGATGTGGGTGGGTTCTGCCGTGGCAGAGGCGCTAGATCTGGACGTGGAAAAGAAACACGAAAAAGCTAAAATCCGTGCTATAGTTAAGCAATGGCTGGAGACTGACGTGCTACGTGTAGAACAATTTTATGACAAGCGTCAGGCGAGGGAAGTACAAGTCGTGTCGGTTGGGGCTTGGATAACTGGAGAAGAGGCTGGGTTATGAAGCGTCCGTATTATGAAACGCAGGACGACTTAAATAACGAAAAGCAAATAGCAAAAGTTATAGAGAATGTGTTTAAGTGTGAATTGTATAAAATGCCAATAAAGTTAAGCTTGGACTTTATGGCAATGCGAAATGGTAAGGCAGTTTCATTTATTGAGGTTAGGCAACGCAAAAACGATATGACACGGTATGACACATATATGATAAGCTTGTATAAGTTAATGATGGCAAGCAATTTAACGCAGGCGACAAAGTTGCCGTGTTATTTAGCTGTACAATTTACTGACAAGTTCGCCATGACAAAGTTTCCACCGGAAGACTTTCACGTAAATGTAGGAGGGTCAGTGAAACGTGGAGATCCTCAGGACATTGAGCCAATGGCTCACTTTAACATAGAAAACTTTAAGGTGTTATTATGAGTGAAAATGAAGAAGTAATCGCACGGCTCGTGTGGAGCCCTGAAGAGGAAATATATGAGGTGGAATGGAACCACACAAACAAAAGAACCAAAGACATATTTAAGGAAGGTCAAAGGCGTGAGGCTCTTAGGGCTTGTGATGACGGGATAGCTGACCTGACGTTCTTTCGTATGTTGCTGATGGAAATGAGTGATATTAGTAGTCATGGGCGTACCGTTCATTAGTTCCTCACCTTCCTATGTCTAAGTGAGGAAAGGTGAGGAAGTGAGGTAAAATAGCCTCTAAAACCTTCCTCCTCACCTTAACGTATATATATACGTAAGTGAGGAGGCGGTGAGGTGAGGTGAGGAAACAAGGTGAGGAAAAGTTAGGGAGATTAGCATGGTAATGAAAAAGAAAAAGAAACGTGTTACATTAAGTGAAGCACAGAGAAAGGGACGTGATGTACTTGGTAGACCTGAAGGCGGCGCTCCACTTATTAAAGCAGAAGTGTGGGGGCAGCTTAAACCGTTGGATCGTATTGCCCGTGAGAAAGTTGATAACTGGGGTGATACGTTGCCTACGTTTGTGCCGCCAGAAATGGCTGGACGTTTTGAAGCTGCTTACGAGGCGCTAGGTTACGCAGTCGAAGCTAACGACGTAATGGCAACTAATAAGATTGCAGCTCAACTTATGAGGGCGTGGGATGTGTTGGAGAAGACTGCGCTCGAAGCCGGTCATAAGCCTCCGGCTGAAGATTGTTATTGCGTCGAGCTCGAAGGTGGTAGAATTGTTTGCGTTGCGTCACGCAATGCTCACATATTACGTGAGAAGTATAAGCATTGGATAGTTTACAGCTTCGAAGATGTTGCTAGAATATTATCTAATGATTTTACGGCTAAGTTTTTGGAAGCTGCTTACGATAGTTTTCCTAAAGCGGAGATAACAACTGTCATTCGTGACGGCATAGATAAGTCAATAGATTGGTCAATAGGGGATGAAATACCGTGGTAATGGATAGAGATGAGATATTAAAAGAAGCAATGAAGGTCATTAACAATGATCGTAACGCTGACTATGGAGATGCTAAAGAAAACTTTGAGAACACGGCAGCTCTATGGTCAGCTTACACTGGTTATGAAATAGGTCACATCGATGTAGCTGTAATGATGGTATTACTTAAAATATCTAGGATAAGAGTATCACCTGATAAAGCAGATCATTGGGTAGATATTTGTGGGTATTCAGCTTTAGCTGGGGAGATAGGATCAAATGGTAGGTAAGATAGGTAAGGCTAAGATTGCAGCCATAGAACAGATTGGCGAGGATGAAGTGTTGGAGCGTATTTCTACAGGCACTTCAGTTCGCACGTTAATGAAAGAGTTTAACATTGGCTATAAACTATTTGCTATGTGGTTAGATGCTGCCGGTGGGAGACGTGGTAGATATGAACAGGCGTTAAATGAAGCTGGCCATTACTATGCTGAACGTGCAGTTGACACAGCTCAAACAGCTCAGCCTGAAGATGTCAACGTGTCGAGGTTAAAGGTTGATACTGATAAGTGGATGGCGAGTAAGCTTAACTCTAAGTATGATACTCGACAACGTGACGTGGCAATAAACATAAGCGTTAATGATTTGCACGCGCAAGCTGCTGAGCTCTTAGATAATGTTATCGAGGGTGAAGCGGAAGAGATTGAACGATGATTTCGCACACTAAGTTACACTCGCGTATGCGCGTGCGCGTGTCAAAAGTCGGTAAAAATGTCAACTTTCATGCATTATTGATGTCGTTTTCGTGCATTTCGGGAGGGCGTTTTCGCTAAGTCATTGATTACATTGAATAATAAAATTAACATAATACAGATTATGCGAATCCAACTTGTTTTTGATTTTGACCCCCCCCTTTTCTTAGCGCCAGCCGGTGCAAAAGCTAATGTCCTCCTCACACATCCCGTAAAAAAATTTTAGGATAATCACATGAAACAAAATGTTAACAACAACCCCTTCTTAGAGCTGATGAAGCGCTACCGAAATGACCCCGTTAAGTTCGCCATCGAAGTGATAGGCATTGAGCCCGACGACTGGCAAAAGGAATTACTACGGGAAGTCGCTAACCCGAAGACTAGACGTGTCAGTTGTCGCTCTGGGCACGGGGTAGGAAAATCAACGGCTGTTGCTATGGCTGCCGTGTGGCACGTTCTGATGCGTGTGCCGTCGAAAACGGTTGTGACGGCCCCCACGTCGGCCCAGCTTTTTGACGCCTGCTTCGCAGAAATGAAAAATGTAGCCAAGCGTCTGAAAAAGCCTTTTAACGATTTACTGGAAATCAAGAGTGACCGTATTGAGCTCAAGAGCCAGCCACAGAGCACGTTTATATCGTGTCGGACGTCTAGGCAGGAGCAGCCGGAAGCGCTTGCAGGAGTTCACTCAGAAAATGTGCTTTTGCTGGCCGATGAGGCAAGTGGCATACCGGCCAGCGTTTTCGAGGCCGCCAGCGGTAGTATGTCGGGGCACAACGCGACGACTGTTTTGACCGGCAACCCCACACGTAACACTGGCTTTTTTTACGACACACACAACCGCCTGAAGGAAGATTGGCACACGATGCACGTTAGCTGCGTCGATAGCCCTCGCGTCGCCGACGACTTTGTTAAAGACATGGAGAAGCGCTACGGGCAGGATAGTCCGGCGTTCCATGTTCGCGTTTTGGGAAATTTTCCACCCTCAGAAGAGGACACAGTTATTCCCGTGGCCTTAATTGACCACGCCATGAACAACGACATAAAGATACATGATGATACCGTGGCCGTGTGGGGCCTCGACGTAGCCCGTCAGGGCATGGATAGCTCCGTTTTATGTAAGCGTCAGGGCCCAGTTATTCATCCTATGACTGTCTGGCGTAATCTCGACTTGATGCAGTTGACCGGCGCCGTAAAAGCTGAGTACGACGCCATGCAGCCCTCGAAGAAGCCGGCTGAGATTATTGTCGATAGTAACGGGTTCGGCGCCGGCGTTTTAGATCGGTTGCGTGAGCTGGGGCTGCCAGCGCGTGGTTTGAACGTGTCCGAGCGTGCGCTACAGAAAGACACGTATTTAAATTTACGCGCTGAGCTGTGGTTTAAGGTAAAGGCTTGGCTAGAGGGTATGGACGTGAAGCTGCCCCGTGACGACGCCTTGTGGGCTGAGCTGGCTGCTCCACGGTATCACTTTACCAGCGCCGGCAAGCTTCAGATTGAAAGTAAGGAAGCTATGAAGAAGCGTGGCATATCTTCTCCTGACAGAGCTGACGCAGTTGCGTTGTGTTTAGCAAACCAGCATACGACAATGGCTTACGGTACGAGTGCCACGGGAGCTTGGAACAAGCCGTTGCGACGTGAAATTCGTGGAATAGTGTAAAAAGGGAGCCGAGGTTAGGGCTCCCTTTTGCTAAATCACCAGCGGATTAACTGGCTTTAGCTGCGCGTGGTTTGGCGTAAAATATAATAAAAACCACCGGCACTCACGGCTTACCAATTTGTTCTATCTGTTTCTTAGTTCTTGTATGTACAGGCACTCGTTACACCTGTCCTGACCTTCACCTTTTCTAATTCGTTTTGATCTTAGCATTAAAAAATTTCCGCACGCACATTTGCATATCCACAGCGTACCGTTACAATTCTTTTTTGCATTTAAGTCTCTGCCCAGAACTGTTATGCGTCCAACCTTTTTACCAACCATTTCCTTGTAAAGTTTTTTCTCTGAGCCCATTGCAAACGGGTCAGCCTTGCGAAAATAAATTGGGTCCTTGTAAACGTTTTTAAATTTTTTATTGGGTGTAAAATGTGTGCCCTTCGATAACACTACTCTTGCTGCGTTACCGTTAATAGGCGTGAAGTATTTATTAGCTTTACTTGTGGCCATTTAAAAATCTCCCTATGACTAATTTTATCTTACCACACAAATTTGTTAATTTTCGGGGGTGAGGTTATTTTTTTTACTTCCCCTGACCCCTCGCATTCCTCGCACTCAACCAGTACCTCATCGTAAAAACCTCCATTGACGTAGTCAACTATTGCCTTTTCTCCGAGGTACTGGCCGTAGCCGTCGCACTCTGGGCACGTCTTCATTTTGCGCTCTTACGCTTTGCCGCTGCCGCTGCACGTCTAGCGGCTCTGCTTGTCGATCCTTCCAGAGCTCTGTGCTTTCTACCGTGGCCCCTGCCGGACAGAATAAAACTATGTCCGAGCTGAGATCCTGCCACAATAGAACTTTCCACCACATTTACGTGGCCTTTTATGCCGCCTTGTTTTTTCATTACGCTACTCCCTTCTGAGCTTTTAGCCCAAGCTTTAACATTTCTTTGGCTGTAGTAGTGTCGCCTCTTTCTAAGTTATCGAGAGCCCAAGTAACCCAGCTTGCAGCGCTTTTGATGAGCTTCTCGTCTTCAAGATCGTCGTCCAGATGGTCTGGATACGGAGACACATTTTCTGGCACATCAACATCAACAAAGTCTGGAATATCTACCGGCTTGTCGTAACCGCCGCCGACTTTATTGGCGTTGAGCCAGTTGATTAGATCCTGCTTAGATGTAGGCACGTCAACCTCAGTCCAATCACGAGGAGCACCCCGTTGGGCGTCCCTCTGTGTTCCAAACCACTGGCTATTACTGCTTTTGTATAAACGCATATTTTAAAATCCTTTAAAAATTAACTTATAATAAGATACTATGTTATTATTCTGTTAACATCAAGTTAATAATGCAATTAAATATTTAAAGAAATCAATGACTTACGATTTTTTTTCTTCGTAATGTAAAATGCGATGACAGTTTGCACACAGTTTCTGGCATTTTGCAGCTTCCTCATACGCACGCTTCCACTGTTTATGAGAAATATATTTGCTGACTTTTACCTCACCTTTTCCCTCTGGGTGATGGAAGTCGATAGCAGCCGGATGAGAAAAGCCACATTTTTCACATTTTAATGTTGACTTAAATTCCCACCATTTTTCTCTATGTCGTTGAACATTTTTTTTAGTGCTCTCTATGACCTTCTCCCTGTTTTTGAGATACCAGTTCATGCCGTAAGACTTGCTATATGACTTACGCCGTTCTTTATCTTTATACGGCATTGACTACTCCTGCTGAATTAAGATTATAACTTACAAAATCTAAAATTGAAAACTTGCGCTAAAAATGAGACAATGAGTTAGCGGTTTACCGTTAGAGCTTTTTCCTCAGCTCCCCCGTGCGTAGATCTCCCCTCACGCACGGGGTTCCTTTTATATTAAAATGCTGTATTATAGGGTAAACTTATTTGGAGGACTGCTATGCCTAACGTCGGTGGTAAAAAATTTTCGTATTCTAAAAAGGGTATGGCAGCGGCAAAGAAGGCTGCTAAGAAAACAGGAAAGAAAATGACTTACAAGAAAAAGGGTAAAAAGTAATGGCTCAAAAGCGCGGCCTCTATGCCAATATCCATGCTAAACGTGAACGCATTAAACGTCAGAAAGCCGCTGGTAAAAAACCTGAGAAAATGCGTAAGAAAGGTGCAAAAGGTGCACCAAGTAACAAAGCATTTAAAAAAGCCGCCAAAACAGCCAAGAAGAAAAAGTAATGCCGTCGAAGCGTAAGAAGGGCCCCAGTTTATCAGTTGGCCGTGGAGAAAAACTTTCCGTTAAGCGTGGGGGAGGCTTAACAGCTAAGGGGCGTGCCAAATATAATCGGGCTACGGGTTCGAACCTTAAAGCGCCGGCTCCAAACCCTAAGACTAAAAAGGACAAGGGTAGAAAGAAAAGTTTTTGTGCGCGTAGCCGTGGCTGGACGGGTGAACGTGGAAAAGCTGCTAGAAGAAGGTGGAAGTGTTAGATGGCTAATCCTTTTGATTTATTACGTTTTGTTATGAAGGGCTCTAACTATTTTAAAAAGCCTAGATTACCCGTACAACGTCCACCTTATTCTCAGTCTATACTTGATGAAGTGTCAGAAATTTCTCGTAGAGCCGGCGGCTTCGGCCCAGAAATCAGACCTAGAGATCCTACTTTTTCTGAAGACATGACTGGCCTATTCACGCCTTACATTGGCAAAAATACGGCAAGAAGTTTATTTGGTGGAAGACGTGTCGGTGGCGATATATTATCTAAATTTGCTGACGGCGCCGGATTAGCTAATATTATGCCTTTAGTTTCTGGTGTAATGTCAGGCGGTCAGGCCGTCAAAGACTTTAGAGCTGGCAACTATAGCGACGCTGCAGTAAATACAGGCTTTGCCGGTCTAGATCTTGGGTTAAGTGGGCTTGGGCTTAAACAGTTATATAAAAATGCACCATTGAGAAATACTAATAGACCATTAAAAAATATTACTTTGTCTACAGGCGGTCAATTTGATCAAAAGCCTAAAGTTGAATACGAGGATGCAGCTCACTTTATGAGAGTAAATGAAATGCTAGGCGATATTATTAAACCACCTTCTTTTACACCTTCAAAGTCAGCAAAAGCCTCAAGGTTTGATAGATTAGGCGTCCATGTTGGAACTGCTGATCAAGCTAATGATAGATTTAAATTTGCAAGAGATGTAATGGAAAAAGAAGAGGGTATGACACTACCTTTAAAAATAAGAACGGACAAGCCATTTGAAATTAAAGATTTGAAAGAATTTGGCATTAAACCAGATTTAAGATTTGACATGACAGAAGTTATAGACGGTAAAACAGTTTTAACAGAAGACGGCGTTAAGGAAGTTATGAACGCATACGCTGACGCAAAAAATGTTGATTTGGATACAGGTGTAGATTTATTTAGGAAAGAACTAACCGATAAAGGATACACTAATATTCCTTATATTAATCTTGTAGAGGGCATGGATAACAGCGCAGGAGGCGTCATGGAAACATATTTACGTGGTATTGATGCTCCTTTCACAAAAGAAAACATAAGCAACATTATGTTAGTTGATAGAACTGCTAAAGATCCGGCGGTAATAAAAAGCCGGTTTGCAAAATTTAAAGATGTATATGACCCAAATATAATGGCTGGTATTACCGGCATGGGTTTGTTATCCCAGTTGGAAGGTGAGTAGCATGGAAAACGAAATAAACGAATTAGCCCAAAACCTCGAAGCTGAATTAAATCCTGAGGTAATGGGCGACGACGAGCTCCAAGGCATTCTTGGCAAAGAGATCGACGACGCAATCGATTACTCAGATAACTGGGTGTCACCGATTAGAGCGTCTGCCACCGAGTATTATCAGGGTAAACCTTTTGGTAACGAGGAAGACGGGCGCAGCCAAGTTGTCAGCATGGACGTACGGGATACCGTACAGGCGATTATGCCTTCGTTGATGCGTATTTTTAATTCTACTGACAGAACAGTTGAATATTCACCTCAGGGCCCAGAAGATGTAGAGGCAGCTAAGCAGGCGACAGAGTACGCAAACTTTATTATTAATAGAGACAATAATGGCTTTGTGGAGTTTCACGCTGCTTTTAAAGATGCGTTAATACGTAAAGTAGGTGTTCTAAAATGCTACTGGGACGACAGGACAAAATACGAGACACACGATTTAAGCGGTTTAGATGATAACGCGCTAAACGCTCTTATGTCTGACCCTGACGCTGAAGTTGAGATAGTTGCGTCTGAGCCTATGGGAGAACCTATGATGGATCAGATGACAGGTGAAATGATGCCGCCTCCGATGATGCACGCTGTTAGAATTACTTACACGCACCCAGACGGGCGTGTAAAATTAGAAGCTGTGCCATGTGAAGAATTTCTAATTTCTCGTGAGGCAAAATCTATCGAGCAAAGTGACTATGTTGCACACCGGCGTATTGTTACAGTGTCTGAGCTTGTTTCTATGGGTTATGACTTCGACGAAGTTTCATCATTAGCGTCAGCTCACGACGACATGAACACAAACGTCGAGAGAACTACACGTAACCCAGCCTTAGCTAATGAAATGAACGAGCGTGACGACGACGCAATGAAAAAAGTTCTATATGTCGAAAATTACATAAAAGTAGATTACGACATGGACGGCATTGCAGAGCTCAGAAAGATATGCACAGCCGGCGACGGTAATAAAATTTTAGCTAACGAGCCTTGCGGTATGGCCCCATTTGCATCGTTTTGTCCAGATCCAGAAGCTCACGACTTCTATGGTATGTCAATTGCCGACGCCGTCGCTGACATCCAGCGCATTAAATCTAACATCATGCGTAACACATTAGATAGCTTAGCCATGTCTATTCACCCACGAGTTGCCGTGACTGAAGGTATGGTCAATTTAGACGACGTTTTATCAACTGAAGTGGGCGCCATAATCAGGCAGAGAAGTGCCGGTCAAGTTCAGCCACTTTCCATGCCGTTTGTCGGCCAGCAAGCATTTCCAGTTTTACAATATATGGATGAAGTTAAAGAGGCTCGTACAGGCATATCTAAGGCATCTGCCGGATTAGATGCGTCAGCTCTACAGTCTTCCACAGCGGCAGCGGTAAACGCTACCGTTACGGCGGCGCAGCAACACATAGAAATGATTGCTAGAATTTTTGCTGAGACAGGCATGAAGCGCCTTTACGAAATTGTTTTATACTTAATAACCACGCACCAAGACGCTCCTAGGATGGTTCGCCTTACAAATGAATTTGTGCCAATCGATCCTCGTGTATGGAACTCCAACATGGACGTATCTATAAACGTGGCGCTTGGGCGTGGTTCAGATAGTGAGCGCATGATGATGCTACGCCAGATTGGTGAAATGCAGAAAGAGGCAATGCAAACTATGGGCGCCGCCAACCCACTTACTGACATTAATAAACTATCTAACACTTTAAAATCTATGACTGAGTTAGCTGGTTTTAAAGATACCTCACAGTTCTGGAGTGACCCAGCTCAATTTCAGCCTCCACAGCAAGAAGAAAAGCCGGATATTAATGAGCAACTTATTGCAGTTCAAATACAGCAAATACAGGCAGACATACAAAAGAAAGTTGCTGAGTTAGATTTAGAGCGCGAGAAAATGATTATGGAAGATGATCGTAAACGTGACGAGCTCGACGCCGAGCTGTTTGTGAAAGCTGAAGAAATGAGTGCTAAATATGGTTCACAGCTTAACGTTGAAAAGATCAGAGCTGACTTGGCTATTAACAGAGAGGTAATGAAAGCTCAGGCTGACATAGTTAAAGGGTCTATAGATGACGAAGAGTAAGCAACAAGTCATCGACGACGGCCGGTATGCTGAGCGTTTAATGGGCGACGTCGATTTCAATAGAATGCTAGACGAAATAAAAGGGGATTGCCACTTACAGTTTGAGTTAACTGACATTGGTGATAAGGATGGCCGCGAGGCTATTTATATGAAATTGCGTGGTGTTGAAGCCGTCAGGCAAGCGCTGCGTGCAATGGTTGATAACGCGAGTATTGAAATAAAATCAAAATAGTCGCATAATAGGAGATAATATTGATGTCAGAAGTCAACAACCCACAAGGGAATGATCTGCAATCAGCACAAAATGCAATTAGGCAACTACTTACGCCCGAAGAGGATAACGTAACGGAGCCGAACGCGCTTGAGGCCGAAGAGACACAAGAAGAAGTTGTCGAAGAAGCCGAAATGCCTGAAGAAGAAGTTTCTTTAGAAGAAGCTGAAACGGAAGGCGAACTTGAAGTCGAAGAAGAAAATGAAGAACTCGAAGACCAATCTTTTGACATACTTGCACATACTGTGGAGGTAGACGGTGAAGAGATTACAGTTGAAGAGCTCCGACGTGGAAACCTGAGACAGAAAGATTACACACGCAAGACACAAGAGTTAGCTGACGCAAAACGTAGTATGCAAGCTCAATTCGAAGAAGTCGAACGTGAACGTGCTCAGTATGCTCAACTACTTCCAGCTTTGGAAGAACGGTTGAACTTACCAGCGGAACAGGAGCCTGATTGGGATAAACTGTACGACACAGACCCCGTGATGGCAGCGAAAGCAGAGCGTCAATGGAATAAGCAGAAGGAAGAACGTAAAGGTCAACTGGATGCTGTACACCAAGAGCAAGAAAGAATGGGTAAAATTAACGAAGAGAGGAACGCGCAAATGCACGCTCGATACGTTGATGAGCAAAGACAGATCTTGCCTGACCTTATACCTGAATGGCGCGACGTTAAAGTCGCTAAACAGGAAGCTACAGAGTTACGTGATTTTCTCATAAACCAAGGTTTTACTGAGGAAGACGTAAGTGGACTAGCAAATGCTTCGCTTGTGAAGTTAGCTCGAAAAGCCATGTTATATGATCGAGGACAAACTCGTGCAACTAAGGCAAAGACTAAGCCTAAGCCGAAGTCCAAGACACTTAAAACGGGCTCTCGAAACTCACAGCCAAAACCGAAAGCGGCACAAACACAAGCGCTTCAGCGCGTAAAACAGACTGGCCGTGTGCAAGACGCAGCGGCTGCAATTAACACGTTACTAAGTAATAGGAGGCCATAATGGCTATTGTAGCAAACACATTTACGGGCTATTCGGCTGTAGGTATTCGAGAAGAATTATCTAATATAATTCAGAATATTTCGCCAGAAACTACGCCCTTCATTTCTAACGTTGGTTCAGAAAATGTGACCAACACTTACTTTGAGTGGCAGGAAGACTCGCTTTCCGCTGTTTCGACTACGGCGCAGATTGACGGTGATGATGTAGCATCATTTGCCGCTACAGCCGCGACTACTAGAAAAGGTAACTATACCCAAATTCTACGTAGAACCACAATCATTGCAGACAACCTTGCAGACCAAGACACCGCAGGCCGCACCAATGAATTAAGTTACCAATTGGCCAAGCGCGGAAAAGAAATTCGCAGGGATTTAGAAGCAACTATGCTTCTAAATAATGCAAGTGTAGCAGGGAACGCATCTACTGCCAGAGAAACTGGTGGCTTAGGCGCTTGGATTGCAACTAACGAGAATGTCGGTACAGGCGGCGGTTTAACAACCGGTGACGGTACAACAGCTCGTACAGATGCGGCTTCCAATAATATGCGTGCGTTTACAGAAACCATTTTGAAGGATGCAATGCAGCAAGCATTCGTATCCGGTGGTGAGCCAACGATGCTAATGGTTGGTCCGGTTAATAAGCAAAAAGTATCAGCTTTTGCCGGTGTTGCAGCGCAACGTTACCAAGCTCCATCTGATGGCCCAACCACAATTATCGGGGCGGCTGACGTTTATCTATCTGATTTTGGGACACTTTCTGTGATCCCTAACAGGTTTCAACGTGAGCGTGACGGATGGTTATTAGACCCAGAATATGCGTCAGTATCTTACCTACGTCCGATCCAACAGGTTGAGCTTGCGAAAACTGGTGACGCTGAGAAGTCAATGATCTTGGTGGAAGCTGGTTTGAAAGTTTCAAACGAAGCTGCACACGCAATTTGTGCAGACTTAACCATAACATAATAATATGTTAGGGCGACGCAAGTCGCCCTACTTTAACTCAGGAAAAACAATGGGTCAAAAACGTTTATTTGATAGAGATCCTATGATGGGGACGTCTACTTACTGGCACGTTACAGATAAGGGCGAGTATATGCTGGAAACCGTTCAAGACGTTACGGCAATAGCTGATAGAAATAAAAAAGAATACAACCAATCACCTAATAAATATGGGGACGTAAATAAGGTAGCATCTATTCCACTTTCCGTGTATTATGAATTAAAGCGTCAGGGTATTGTTAATGATCCCAAGGCTTTACGTAAGTGGTTAAATGACGGCGATAACAGAGTTTTTAGAACAAGGGCAGGCACACTTTGAGTATAGCAAATTACACTGACCTAAAAAATACAATCGCTGATTTTTTAAACAGAAGTGATTTAACGGCGGTAATTCCAACATTTATAAGTTTAGCTGAAGCAGATATTAACAGAAATTTGCGACACAGACTTATGGAAAATAGAGCTACAGCCACAGTTAATTCAAGATACAGCGTCTTACCTACCGATTTTTTAGAGCCCATCAGGTTACACTTAGAAGGAACTAACCATAATCCTTTGGAACTTGTAGGTTTGTTTGAAATGCAAAAGAAAAGAGCTGCTTCTCAGGATGTGGCTAATAAACCATTATTTTATGCCTTAACTCAAAGCGAAGTGGAGTTATTTCCGACGCCTAACCTTAATTACGATTTGGAAATGTATTATTATGCAAAAGTTCCAACTTTAAGCTCAAGCACAGCTACCAATAATATTTTAACTAATCACCCAGATATATACTTATACGGCAGTCTTAGTCACAGCGCACCTTACCTAGCAGAAGACCCAAGAATACAGGTATGGGCAGGGTTGTATAAAAATGCTATAGACGGCGCAAATCAAGAAAGTCAAAGATCTAAAAATAGCGGATCAGGCATGAGTATGAAAATAGAGGCGTATTAATGACTACTATTGTCAAACGTGCAACTAAAGGCGCTCCTCTTACACACGATGAAGTTGACGCTAACTTTGATAACCTAAATAATGATAAAATAGGTGTAACTGGCGGTACAGTAAATGACGATGCTATTGTTAACTTTGGTAATAGCACAGACTTACAGATTTATCATACAACTACTGGTAATGATGGTTACATTAAGAACAATACTGGTGAGTTATACATTCGTGGCGATAACATTACGTTAGGTGCGGTAGACGCAACAAGCCCAACATTTATTACAATGGATGAAAACGGTGCTGTTGAGTTATTTTTTAACAATAGCAAGAAATTAGAGACAACAACAGATGGCGTAACCATTAATGGTGGCCTCACTGTCACTGGCGGCTTTACTACAGCTAGTCTAGGCGTAACAGGCGCTTTGACTGTTGATAGTATGACTGTAACAAATGCTTTAACGGCAGGCTCAGTTATAACAGGATTAATTACAGCTAGTGGTGCGGTAACAAGCGCAGGGCTTACGTCAACTGGCGATGTATCGGTAACAGGTAATGTAACGGCAAGCGGAGATATGTCTGCCAGCGGTGTTACGGCAACATCTGTTACCTCAACAGGAAATATTAGTGGTTCGGCTATATCGGCTACCACAGTGACAACAACAGGCGATATTACGTCTGGAAGTAATGTTATTGCTACTGGAAGTATTACTTCTGATAGCGTAGCAGCTAATGGTTCCATCTCTGGTGGGGCTATCAGTTCAACAGGTGCGATAACGTCAGGTGGCGGTATTAATTCTGTTGGCAATGTGACTGTAACTGGAGCGTTAAGTGTGACAGATGCAGAAACAACTAGGTCAAACCTCGATGTCGATAGGGCAGGCGAGGCATTGGCATTCAGTATAGCCTTGGGTTAATTAGAAAAGGAGTAAATCATGGCTGATGCAGCGAAAGCTACAATGGAAGTTACAGTCCTTCCAGATGAGATTGCAAAAACATTCTCAGCGACAATGACTGTCACACCTGAAGATGCAAACGACAAGTGGTACTACAAACTATCTTCAGTAAACAACACAAGCTCTGACCTTATTGCAGGGTCTTTTGTGGACTACACCGCAGTAGACAGTTCTACAGCGCCAGCGGCTGTAGCCGCCACAGATAAAGTTAAGTTTCTTTACATTAAGAATGTGGACGGAAACGGTGGCTCTATCCATGTTTGTTTTGACGCAGGAACGGTAACGGCAACTTTGGGTGACGCTGTTACAATAGGGCCAAACGAAGCTTTTGCGGCACGTTTACCAAATGCAACGGTTGCAGAAATTCACGCAA
>Ga0181391_1000183_pt1 | contig 18509 bp, 21 predicted proteins | sample 14SPOviralmetaG_FD_130080 | JGI IMG/M metagenome (GOLD analysis project Ga0181391, IMG submission 130080) | Marine viral communities from the oligotrophic San Pedro Time Series (SPOT) site, San Pedro Channel, CA, USA - 14 SPOT_SRF_2010-08-11 | ecosystem: Environmental > Aquatic > Marine > Strait...
AAATGCCTATATTAACACCCCCTCATGAAGACCATCCTAACATCATGTTATATGGTAAATTAGATTTAGTTTTTTATGATGAAGATCTTAAAAAAGTGAGTATCTGGGATATTAAAACTTCTACTAGAGGTTGGGGAAAGTGGGATAAAGAGGATAAAATCAAAATGGCACAAATGGTGCTATATAAAAAATATTTTGCAGAACAATATAATATACCTGTAGAAGAAATCGATTGTAAGTATTTTATAGTAAAACGTAAAATACCGAAAAATCCTAAATACCCTGCGTCAGCTAGTCGAATCCAATACTATGTACCATCTTCGGGCAAAACTACACTTAACCGTGTAACCCGTGATCTCCATGCATTTATTGAGGATTGTTTTAAGGATGATACGTATAATATGAAGGAGTATACTAAGACTCCATCAGATAAAGCCTGTAAATGGTGTCCTTTCAATGACAAACCTGAACTCTGTGATAAAAAAGCTACAAACTAGGATATTCCCCTTTATAATAGCACTAACCGCACTTGCCGTTTCATCATCAGCTGCTTTCTACTCTGTGAGTGGTTTAAGCAAATTATTTGCTGGAGCTGCATTTGCTGTTATAATAATGGCTGCTTCTCTTGAGGTAGCTAAATTAGTAATAGCATCTTTACTCTACCAGTATAGAAAAAACCTCCCTAAACTACTAAAGTATTATCTTTCGGTAGCGTGTTTAGTTTTAATTTTAATAACCTCAATGGGTATTTATGGCTTTTTATCTGCTGCTTACCAGGAAACTGCAGCTTTAGCAGGTAATGTAGATGCCCAAATTTCTCTTATTGAAACTAAAAGAGATAATGTAAAAGAACAACTTGCGATATATAGCGATGAAAAAACCTCTATTAACGAGGCGGTGAGTGATTTGAGATCTGGTTTATCTAACAATGTAATACAGTATACTGACACATTAGGTAATGTGTTAACTACAACATCTTCATCAACAAGAAGAGCCTTAGAAAAACAACTTGACCAAGCTATCGAAAGGCAAACCGAAATCAATTCTAGGGTAGATAATTTAAACCAACAATTATTTAATTATGAAACAGAAATTGTTGAGGTAACTAGTAATAATAATATAGCTGGTGAACTTGGTCCACTCAAGTATTTATCGGGTTTAACGGGTAAACCTATGGATCAAATTATTAATATACTTTTATTAGTTATAATTTTTGTATTTGACCCACTTGCTATTGCACTTGTTATTGCAGCAAACTTTGCCTTTGAACAATTAAGAAAAAAAAGCAATAAAAAACCTGAAGTTGAAATAATAGAAAAGATAGTAGAAGTACCTGTAGAAATAGAAAAAAATGTTTATGGTGAAAATAAAGAAGATTATTCAAAAATAATGAATAACCGACGTATACAAGAAGCACTAAAACATGCTAGAAGAGCAGGGGAATTATAATCTACGTATATGTATATGTAAACATATACAACATGGCACTTAAATTAACATCCGTAAAATTGGAAGAAAAATTGTTTGAGGATTTCAAAGTTGCGTCTATTAGACAAAAATTTAATCTTCAAAAACTAGTAAATAGAAGTATACATCTCTATTTAACAAATGAGGATTTTGCAAAATCCCTTCATACACATACAGATCTGACCGTTAGCGGCAGTGGTTTATAAATTATAAAAAAGGTTTTATTCAATGAAAAAAGGTTATGTCCCCAAAGGGGAAAGAAAAAAAATATTATTCCTCTGTGATGATATTAGACTACATAGTGGTATAGGCACTATGGCTAGAGAAATTGTACTAAACACGGCACAACACTATAATTGGGTTAATCTTGGTGCAGCTGTAAAACACCCTGACCAGGGGAAAGCGTTTGATTTGAGCGATGAAATTAATACACAAATAGGTATTTCTGACTCAGATGTTAAAGTAATCCCCTGGAGTGGATATGGTGATAATAATATAATTAGGCAAATTCTTGCCCAAGAAAACCCAGATGCTATTCTTCACTTTACAGACCCCCGCTATTGGACTTGGCTCTATAGAATGGAAAAAGAAATTAGAACAAAAATCCCAATGATATTTTATACTATTTGGGATGATTTACCTTACCCAATGTATAATAGGGATTTTTATCGTTCTGATGATCTTCTTCTTTGTATTTCAAAACAAACTAAAAATTTAGTTGAAAATGTACTTAAGGATTTTCCAAAAGAAGATTGGCAAACCCAATATGTTCCTCATGGTATAGATGATAAAAAATTCTTCCCTATAATAAATGATTTAGAATTTGAAGTATTTAAAGATAAATTTTTTAAAGAAAAAGAATATGATTTTGTAGTATTTTGGAATAATAGAAATATTCGCCGTAAAAATCCAGGTGATGTAGTTACAGCATGGAAAATATTTACTGACCAACTTACTAAAGAACAAGCAGAACGTTGTTTACTTATAATGCACACTGATCCTGTAGATGGCAATGGTACAGATATACCCGCGGTTATTGATACTATTTGTGACCCTAAAAAAAATAAAGTTAAATTTACTAATGGGAAGTGTGAAGAAAAATATTTAAACTATTATTATAATATGGCTGATGCCCAATTTATGATGACAGATAATGAGGGCTGGGGTTTATCTCTTACTGAAGGAATTATAGCGGGTAATATGGCTATTGCACCAGTACAGGGGGGTATGCAAGACCAAATGCGTTTTGAAGATGAGAATGGTGAATGGATTAATTTTAATACTGAATTTCCTACAAATAGTAATGGTCAATATAGAAACCATGGTGAGTGGGCTATTCCGATGTTCCCTAAAACTCGTTCTTTAAAAGGTTCACCTCCTACCCCTTACATATATGCTACTCAAGTAGATATAGAAGACGCAGGATTAGCTCTTTTAAAATGTTATAAGTTAGGTAGGAAAGAAATTAATCGTAGAGGTCTTAAGGGTAGAGAATGGTTACTTTCAGATGAATCAAGAATGACCGCGAAAGGTATGGGTCAGAATTTTATAGAAAATATAAATGTTCTATTTGAAAAATGGGAACCTGTAGAAAAATTTAGTATAGAAAAAGTAGACGAAGGGTATACCACTTTTAACCCTAACGCTGTACAGTACACAGCAGATTTTAAACAAAAAGTAAAAGAAATTTTATCATGAAACCAATTTGTATAATTAGCTGTCCAATAGATACATTTAGCGGATACGGACACCGTTCACGCGACTTTGTTCGCTCACTTATAGAGGCAAAAAACGAAGATTGGGATATTAAAATTCTTCCACAAAGGTGGGGTGACACACCTTGGGGGTTTTTAGATAGCGATGATCCTCTTAAACAACATTTTATTCAAGGGGGCGAAGTACCCCAACCTGAGATATGGGTACAAATTAGTATACCTAATGAATTTCAACGAATGGGTAAATTTAATATAGGAGTTACTGCTGGTATTGAATCCACGGCACCCCCTATAGATTTTATTAAGGGAATGAATAATATGGATTTAAATCTTGTATCTTCTAAATTTACTAAAGACACTTTTAAACAAGTAGCATATGAAGAAAAAGATAATAAGGGTAATGTTAAAAATGTTGTCCAACTAGAAAAACCTATTGAGGTATTATTTGAAGGGTTAGATTTAAACACATATTTTAAAGAACCTAAAAAATCGAACCTTTTAAACCATATAGAGGAAAACTTCTGTTTTTTATTTACAGGTCATTGGTTGCCAGGTAATTTTGGAGAAGATAGAAAGAATGTAGCTACTTTAATTAGAACTTTTTTAGAAACATTTAATAAAAGAGGTCCTAAACCGGCTTTACTTTTAAAAACTAATAAAGTAGATTATAGCTTATTAGATAAAGAACAAATTTTACATGATATTAGAAGGATTAGAAATGGATTTAATGATAAAACTAATCTCCCTAATATATATATTTTACATGGTGAGTTTACAAATGAAGAACTTAATTTAATTAATAATGATCCTAAAATTAAGTCTTTTGTATCATTTACTAAAGGCGAAGGTTTTGGCCGCCCCTTACTTGAACAAGCAATAACAGGTAAACCGGTCATTACTACTAATTGGAGTGGCCATGTAGACTTTATAAAACCCGAATTTAATGTATTAATTGGTGGAGAACTAAAAAACATACACGAATCCGCGGCAAATAAGTGGTTGCTTAAAGAAGCACAATGGTTTAATATAAACACTGAAGTAGCTAGTAAAGCACTAAAAGATGTTTATAAAAATTATAAAAAGTACATAGAACAGAGTAGAAAACAAACTAAAGTTTTAAAGGATAGTTTTAGTATAGAACAAATGACTAACCATTTAAAATATTATCTTGATGATATAAGTGTACCTGTTAATATGCCCCTCCAACTTCCTAAGTTAAAAAAGGTAAACGAACCTACTAAAGAATTACCAAAACTTAAACTACCTAAATTACAAAAAGTAAATGGATAATTTAATAGATTGCCCCTGTTGTGGTTCTAATGCCTGCTCTAAAACCCCCAATAGTAATGGGGTGAATATATACCTATGTTGGACCTGTGGGTTTACTACTAATGATCAATTAGTAGTAGATAGTGATTTTGAAAAAGAAAATTTTGAATTAACAGCAGAATTAATAAAAGATTTAAAACAAGTGCATAAAAATTTGTCTTGGTACCCTAAAGTTATTAACTTACCGGAAGTAGGAATGGTATTTCCCGAATGGAATAAAAGAGTAAAGGATTGGTATTGGTCTGGGGTTAAAGCTATACCTGTAAATAAAGATGAAAAAGAAAAGTATCCGGATCCACTAAACCCAGGAAAATACCATACCCATAAAATGGATATTAAAAATATTAAAAGATATGATAAAATGTGTTTTATGGATGCCGCGGAATATATTGGAATGTTTAATGCATAATAAAAATTGGAACGATGAGTATGAAGATTAGTTTTGCTATATGTGTTCATAATGAACATGAAGAAATAGATAGGTTACTAGACCAACTTACAAAGTATAAGAAAACCGAAGATGAAATTGTAGTACAATGTGATCAAGGTAATACTACAGGTAATGTTTATAAAGTACTAGATAAATATAAAGACCATATTCGAATAATTAAATTTCCACTTGATCGTGATTTTGCTGCATTTAAAAACAATTTAAAAAATAATTGCAAAGGTGATTATATGTTTCAGATAGATGCAGATGAAGTCCCTGATGAATATTTAATAGATACAATACATTATTTCTTAAGAGAAAATCCCGATATAGATGTATTTTGGGTTCCCCGAATTAATACTGTAGATGGGATTACTCCTGAACACATACAAAAATGGGGTTGGCAAAAAGATAATCAGGGTAGAATTAATTTCCCTGATTATCAATGCCGTGTTTTAAAAAACATCCCCCAAATCCAGTGGGAAAATAAAGTACATGAGGTATTAATTGGCCATACATCGCAAACTCAACTACCTTCTAATCCTGAGTTTTGTTTAATACATCCCAAAACAATACTTAGGCAGGAACACCAAAATAAATTTTATAGTACAATATAAATGGATCAAAATACTAATAAAAAACTGAGCCACGAAGAATTAACCCAAAAATATAGTACTTGGGGAGATAAATTACTTCAACATACTGATGTTCTGCATTCTATGCAGGTAGATAAAGTAATAAAACCTATTACTATACAGCTAGCCCCAATTGAGGCATGTGACTCTGATTGCCCTTTTTGTTCTGTAGGGGCTCGACCTATTAAAAGTTATATGCCCTTTGAAGCTATTAAGCAAACTTTAGTGGATTTTAAAAAATTAGGAGCTAAAAGTGTAGAACTTACGGGTGGGGGTAATCCCCTTTTATATAGAGATAGAAAAAGTGGGAATAAAGAAAATTTTAATGATATTGTAAAACTTGCCCATTCTTTAGGATATGATATAGGAATCATCACAAATAGCCACAATATTTCAAGATGGATTGATCCTGAAGTTTATGATATGATTAATTGGTTAAGATTGAGCCTAATTCAATTAGATGAGGGAAAAAACCCAGAAGATTATAACTTTAATAATTTCCCTACTAGTAAGTTAGCCTTTAGCTATATCATATATGATGGACCTACAGATGATGATGGCAATAGTATACCGGATGCTTTATCTAGAACTAACAGAGTATATACTGGAACTACTCCAGAAACTATAGAAAAAATAGCTAAATTAGTCAACTTACACCCGGGTATAAAATTTGTGCGATTAGCGGGTAATTGTTTAGAAAAAGGTGAAAACGCTCGGGTAAGGAATAAATGGAAAGAAGTTGTAGATAAAGTAGATGAATTACAAAAATTCTTTATTAAAGATATTGGTTATGACGATTCCCCGTTTGATGCGGGGTGTTATGTAGGTGCGACACGCCCGTATATTGCCCCTAACCCCCATGGTGGTGAAGGTTCATACCATGTATATACTTGTACCAGTCATGTATTAAATACCCGAACATATGATTTAAATCATTCTTTATGTACTATTGAGGATATAATTCCTACATGGACTAAAATGAATAAAAGATTTGAATCTAAAGGATACCCATATGAAGTTAATGGAAATAAAGGTAAAGATTGGTGTGATACATGTAAGTTTTGTTATTACAAATTTAATAATAAATTACTCCATACAGTAGCCCACGAAATGCCCGATAAAAATTTCCCCTAAAAAAAATAATATGAAAAAAGAATTGTATACTAAAGAGTATTTTCACTCTATTAATTATACCAACTATTTAGAAAGATCTAAAAAGTATATTAAACATGCTAAAGATATTACTTATTTATTAGAAAGTATTAGTCTTATAGACAAAAATTCTAAAATTTTAGATTATGGATGTGCTGTAGGATTCCTATTAGAAGGATTTAAAGAATTGGGATATAATAATGCTCATGGTTTTGATATCTCTGAATGGGCTTTAGACCAGTGTAAAGAAAAAAACCTATCTATATTTGAAGATCTCACAACAGAATCTTTTGATTTAATAACAGCTTTAGATGTCTTTGAACATATGACTGATAGTGAAATTAAAACAGCATTAGAACATTTTTCTAGTAATCAATTATTAGTAAGAATACCTTGTTCAGTAGACGGAAAAGATTTTCATCTAGACATTTCAAAGTTAGATCCTACTCACTGTAATTGTAAAACTAAAGAAGAGTGGAGGTCATTATTTAAGAAATTTGGCTATAATAACTTTTTTAATATAAATGTTAGTACAATTTACGACACCCCAGGAGTAGCATGTTGGTTATGCATTAAATAAAAATCCATGAAAGATAAAGTAACTATATTAACAACTACCCATTACGTTGCTTCTACTAATAAGCAAAAGGGATATAGGGGAGGTAACCATGATAGAAAGATAACTAATACTAATTTAATTCGTTCTACTATTGAAGATTTGTACAAAAAAATAGGTAGAAATGATTTAGAACATATTATTAGTTTAGATCACGATGAGTCTAACGAGGGATCTATAGAATATTTAAATAATCTTAGAGAATTAGAAAAAGAATTCCCTTCAGTAAAATTAATAGTAACTACTCAGGGTATATACCATTCAATAAAAAATCTAATCGATGAAGCAACTACGCCATATTATCTATGGTTTGAACATGATTGGCAGTTTATTAAAGATATGGATCTTAATACCCTTATAGATACATTAGAAACTGATAATACAGTGCATTATATTAGATTTAATAAACGTTTTACACAAAACGAGGGGTGTGATAGTAATTTATGGCCTAAAAAAAATTCTAAAATCCCGTTAGTAGGAACGGATGGTTGGTCTAATAATCCGTATTTTTGCAGACGTTCAACGGCATTAAATTGGTATACAATAATGGATGAAACTAAAAAAGGTATTATTGGTGATTTTGGAGATAAATATGATCCTACAATTGAGGTGTTTCTTCAAGATTACTCTAGAAATCTTTTAAAGGATAAAAAACATGAAGAATGGGATCAAGATTTAGGAATCTATATTTTGGGTAAACTTAATGACCCACCTGTAATTAAACATATTAATGGGCGTAATAAATGATAAAAATTAAATTATGCGAATTAGATAAACATAGGAATGAAATAGCATTTCGTCCTTATATCTGGGCCCAAAATGTATTAAAAGACATAGGTATAGAATTTACTACTGGGGATTCTTATGACTTTGCTTGGGTAGCTCAAGCAAGTTTTTGTAATAAAACACTACCCCTAAAAGAATCTGTAGATAGGGGGTTAGAATATCTTTCTACTATTACGGGTGATTACATGTTACTAGATGGTCAAGATTCCCATTCTTTAATAGGAAGCGCAGAAATATTAAGAGATAGTAAGGCTATTCTTTTACTTAAAAATACTTTACTTAAAGACTGGAATCAATATAAAAAAGGATATGTTAGTGGAAGGTTATATTGGGGTGAGGGAGAATATAAAGTATCCGATATAGATAACTTGAAACCCCGTATAAAATTATCAGGTACTAATTGGGTTGGAACTATTAAACCACAATGGCATAATTATACTTCTAATAAACCTTATGATATATCTTGTATGTTCAGTTGGGGAGATGTAGAAAATTATGAATTTACTAATTTAACTTCTCCTTATTATGATGATCATAGAAAATCTCTTTTAGATAGATTAGAAAAAACTAATTATAAAGTGATACGAAGGGAAAAAGGCGTCCGTATCCCCCAACAGCAATTTTACCAGAATATGTTTAATTCTAAAATTATAGCCGCTCCTATTGGGTATGGTGAAATGGCCGTAAGGGATATAGAAGCCGCCTCATTTGGGTCAATCTTACTAAAACCCTCAATGGATCATTTATCTTCTACTCCCTTTATTTATGAGGATGGAGTAACATATGTTGCTTGCAAGTATGATTGGTCTAATGTTGAAGAAAAAATAGATTACATATTAACTAACTGGGATCACTTACAATCCTTTATTACAGAAAACATGAGAAAAAGGTTTAATGAAGAGTATTCTGAAGAGAAACTAGCAATTCATACCTATAATATATTTAAAAATTTAAACAATATAGAAAATGAATAACATATTAATCACAGGAGTAGCTGGATTATTAGGTTCAAGATTAGCAGATTGGATTATTAATAATACACACTATAATGTAGTTGGTATCGATAACATGTCTGGTGGATATGAATCTAATGTACCCTCTAAAGTTAAACTATATAAATTTGACCTTAAAGACTTGGATAAACTTAATGAGGTATTTGAAAATGAAAAACCTGTTATAATATACCATTTTGCTGCATATGCCGCTGAGGGATTAAGTCCATTTATTAGAAAATTTAATTATGAAAATAACTTAATAGCATCTACTAATCTTATTACTTGCAGTATTAAATACAGTGTTAAAAGATTTGTGTTTGCTTCATCTATGTCCGTTTATGGAAATAGATACCAACCACCATTTGATGAATCTCTCCCCCAGTGCCCAATTGATCCTTATGCTATTGCTAAATACGGGGTAGAAATGGATCTTAAAGTAGCATATGAACAACATGGCTTAGAATATACAATTATTAGACCCCATAACTTTTATGGAGTTAATCAAAATATTTGGGACAAATATAGAAATGTATTAGGTATTTGGATGTACCAAATTATCAATAATCAACAACCCACTATATTTGGGGATGGTGAACAGGTTAGAGCATTTAGTTATGTAGATGACTCATTAATTCCCTTTTGGAATGCATCCCAAAGAGATGAATGTATAGGAGAAATCATTAATTTAGGGGGTATTAAAGAACACACTATAAATGAAGCATGTGAAACACTTATTAAAGTTACAGGTACTGATTTAAAACCACTTTATTTAGAGGCACGACATGAAGCTAAACATGCTTGGTCTACTTGGGATAAATCCGTAAAATTACTTGATTTTAAACACTCAATTAACTTAGAAGAAGGATTAACTAAAATGTGGGATTGGGCTGTTACACAACCTAATAGAGAAAGATTTGTTTGGGATAATTATGAATTAGAAAAAGGCATTTATAAATTTTGGAAACAATGAGAGTAACTAATATAGATACATTATCCGCTTTATTTGACCGGCTAATTACAGAAAGAATAAAATGGTATTTTTTTAATAAAGAAAATAACCAAGAAAAAACCTCTCACCAAACTATAGTAATAGAAGAAATCAAAACACGAATTGATAAATTATTTTCAGAGTGTTTAGAATCAAAAGAATATTTGTATTTAAATGAACAAAGAACCTTTAACGAAAATAGTATAGTAGAAGAACTAGAAGACCTTATTATTAATGATATTAATATAGGTGAAGCAGATAGGGCTCGTTTAGAAGAAACTACTAAAGAAAACCCGAGTATAGATAAAATGGTTATTAATGAAAAGCGCCTTCGTAAGGCAAATGAGGGTAGAGCCCGAAATAAAAATAAAATAGATCAATTATTATATAAAACTTTTAAATAAAATGGACATTAATAGTGTAGTTGCTAAAGGATATTCCTTGGGGATGGTACAAGAAAAACCTGAAATAATTGAATTAGCCAAATTCATAGATAGTTTATCCCCCAAAAATGTAATGGAAATAGGTACTAAATTAGGTGGGACTTTTGAAATATTATGTAATATAGCTAGTGGTAAAAAAATTTCAATAGATTTACCTGGTGGCGTTCATGGGGGGTGGATTACAAAAAACCACCCCTATATGGGTGATGTATATAAAGTAAGAAACGAATATTTTAAGAATACTCATAAACATACTCATACAATTACAGGGGATTCCCATAAATTATCTACTTTAAGACAAGTACTTGATATCTTACAAGATGAACAAATAGATTTTCTTTTTATAGATGGAGACCATACCCTAGAAGGAGTTACAAAAGATTATGAAATGTATAAGCATTTAGTAAAACCAGGTGGTTGGGTAGCATTCCATGATATAAATGATACGGAACACCATAGATCATTAAATGTTTATGTAGGAAAATTTTGGAAAAACCTAAAAGGGGTTAAAAAAGAATTCAATCTCCATAAACATTGGGCGGGAATAGGAGCAATTCAAGTATAATAAGTATGAGTAAAAAAATAGTTATAATGCCCTGCTTTGGGGAATCCCATTTAATACAGTATCAAATCCCTAATTTGATAGATACCATTAATCCTGATTATATTTTATATAATGAAGTTTTATTTCCCTCGGGCCCCGAAACTAATTTAAATATTACTAAGGAGTTTAGAGATAAATATTGTTATAAAGATACTAATCTAGCATTTGATACTTTAGACACCCAACGTATTATTAAAGAAGCTAATGATAAGTATCCTAATACTACTATATTGTGGAATGAAATAAGTATTCCCCCGAATGCTAATGCTAGTACTTCATATACACTAGCTGTTAGTAATTTTAAAGATTTTGGTGTTGAAGTAAATAAAGGTGATTACTTATTCCCATTAGAACCAGATGTTTTCCATCATGAAGATTCTACTGAAGAAATTAGCCACTATTTAAGCCAACTAGATCTAAACCAAGGATTTAAATCTATATGGATAGATTTTATAGGTAACCAATTCTATACAGAAAAATGTCACATCAGTTCTAATAATATTTACACAGAATGGCATTCTAAAACTAAATCAAGAAAAGTTTGTATTAAATTTGGGGATATAGAGTATTATCAATCAATAGTAGGTAATTTTCAAAACCAAACATATGAAGGGTTATTTCCTACTAACTTAGTTACATTCCATTATAATTGGTGGAAGTATGATAAATTTTTAAATTTAAGGTATGATATTATTCCTCGAAACCCATCTTATTGGACACATTGGGATAAAGCAATGAAAGAAATGGATATAGTTAAAGGTAAACAAGATGTATTACTAAGAAATAATAGACACCCTAGTGACTTAGCAGCCTATGCTGGTGCTATCCATATAGAACATCCTAAACATATTAAATCCCACCCTAATTACTTAAAATGAATAAAAACGCGGTTATAATAACTTCTATGTTGGGTCATGTTGATACTTCATGTGCTGAATACTGCTTAAAATCATGGAAGTCTTGGTGCAATAAAAATAATATAGATCTAATAGTGTTAGATGAACCTATAACAGATACTAGTTATACTAAACCTACCTGGCAGCGTTGGTATGTTTGGGATATATTAGAAAATAATAATTTAGACTATGATAAAATTGCTTTAGTAGATGTTGATACTATGGTACGTTGGGATAGTCCTAATATATTTAACGAAATAAATAACGAAATAGGGGTATGTGTAGATAATGATAATGTTGGGTGGGTTAATGATAGTATTAAAGGATATAAACATATGTTTGATACTGAACTCGACTGGACTGAGTATTTTAATTGTGGGATGGTAGTTTTACCTAAATCTTCAAAAAATTTTTGTAAAGAAATTACCCAATTCTGGGAAAAACACCATAGTGAATTACACCACCTACAAGAAACTTTACGTAAAGGAACCGATCAAACTCCTGTAAATTATATAGCTAAAAAATATAAGATTAAATTCTTAAATAAAAAATGGAATTTAACTCATCTTAATAGAAAAGAATTAATAAATAATTTGGATTTTATTGAATGTGGTTATATATTTCACTTTAATGGGTTTGATAAGTCTATGAGAACTCCATTAATGAAACAAACATGGGAACATATAAAACATGAATACTAAATTTGCAATAGGGTGCCTAATACAGTGGTATGAATGTGATATTATAGGTGAGTACATTGAATCACTTAAAACCGCTATGGAAACCTATAAAGGTGAAGTTTTAGTAGACTTTACAATATGTTTAAATCAAGATTTAGAACAGTGCATTAACAATGAACAACTAAAACTTTGCGAAGCAAAAATAGGAAACCAAATCCTAGATGTTAGATTTAAAACCAAATTTACTAAAGACTTAATAACAATTGCTGATTATAGAAGGGAATTTAATAATACCTATTGTGATAAAGCTGATGTGTTAATGTGGGGTGAATCTGATGCTCTTTTGCCTCAACAAACATTTAATATACTAGACAACCTCCATCAATTATCACTAGCTAACCAAAACCCTAAATACCTAGCATTTTTTGGAACTTGTAAAATGTGGGATAATAGTTGGGAGTTATTAGAACACCCTGAATTTACTAATAAGCCCTTTAAAGATTTAGATTTTAACAATTGGTGGAGCCACCACTATACTACTAGTATAGGGGAAATGAACAAAATAAACAATAAAGTTACAGACTTAAATGTAATACAACTCCCACAACATAAATTTAATGGGTGTGGGCTAGTTATTTCATCTGAAGTAATTAAGGCAGGGGTCAATATCCCTAAATCAGTATTCTTTACTCATGAAGATACTGCGTTTATGTATATGACTAATAAAGTGCTAGGTAATATCCCACAATATGTTATTAAAAATATCTTATTAGTCCATAATAGGCACCATCCCAATAAAAGAAAATTTATATTAGGGGAAAAAGGTAATAATTTAAAAGAACAAAGACTATCTAATAATTGGTATGGAAGAGCTAGTAAAATGTCGCAAAAAAATAGTTCTAATTTATTTAACCCCCAACACAAATCATTTACTTGGAACGACGTATGGAACATAAAATAACTACATGCATTTCCTCTAATAATAATTTAGAGTATTTAAAATTGGCGGTTCAATCCGTAAGGCAAAACGCTTATTATAAAGACATGCCTATTATAGTATATGCCGAAAATTGTACTGATGGTACAGATGAATGGTTGGCTGATAATCCCCATAATATAGAATACTATATTGAAAAAAACCAAATAGAACAAGGTATAGGAGGGGGTATGAATTTTTGTGTAGATAAAGCCCAAACAGAATTTGTAAACATAATCCATTCAGATATGTGGATTGCCCCAAACCAAGATATTGAATTATTAAAACTATATGATGATATAGATAAAGACACCCGTCTAATAGCATCATCATTTAGAATCCAACCTAAAATATTCCCTAATGACCCCGATTATAGACCGGGTACAATATTTTTTCCTATGGATGCTTTAGGTGCTTATCACCATGATTTTGATAATAAATCATTTGATAATTGGGCTAATGAATTTTCATCCCAAAATGAATTAATAGTTAGAAAAGGGGGTGGAGCAGGTTTCTTTTGTAGAAAAAAAGACTATGAATGGATAGGGGGGAATGACCCCTTATTCGCACCAGCTAGTTGGGAGGATAAAGATCTTTTTATACGAATGCAATTAGAAGGTTACGAATTTAAAATGATAACTAAATCACTTGTATGGCATTTCAGTGCTCGTGGTAGTCATTTTAGAGACGAAGCAAAAGATAATTTTAATAGTAGATCACAAAGACAAATTAAATCTGAACAAATTAATATACAAAAATTTATAAATAAATGGGGTCGTTTACCTGAAGATGATAATCAAACTTTTGTAAAACCCATTTATAACACAAACATAAAAACCCGATTATAATGTTAAATATTAAAAAAAATCATTTATACTTAGTAACAGGGGGGTCTGGATTTCTAGGCTTACCCTTAGTAGAAAGAATCCTTAATAGAGGAGGAAAAGTAAGAGTATTAGCTAGGGATGAAGGAAAGCTAATTGAATTAAAAGAAAAATATCCTTCTGTTGAAATATGTCCTGGAGATGTTTCTGATAGATTTGAAGTTGCCCAAGCAATGGTTGGGGTTAAAGGTGTTTTCCATTTAGCCGCTTCTAAACATGTTGGTCTAGCAGAAACCTATGTTAGGGAAAATGTAAAATCTAATACATTAGGTTCTTTAAATATTCTAGATGAATCACTAAAGATTCCTAATCTAGAATTTGTATTAGGAATTTCTACTGATAAAGCAGCCCAAGTATCAGGAGTGTATGGAGCTACTAAATTACTCATGGAAAGACTATTTACACAGTTTGAAGCCCTTAACCCCCAATGCGAATATAGAATTGTTCGTTATGGAAATGTACTATACTCAACAGGGTCTGTGTTATGTAAATGGAAAAACCTTATTACACAAGGAAAACCAGTAATAGTTACTGAACCAAAAGCTACTCGTTTCTTCTGGACTGTAGAACAAGCAGTAGACCTTATTTTTGGGTGTTTAGAAAATTCTACAAATACTAAACCATATTGCCCGGATATGAAATCAATGAGTATAGATAACCTATTAAAGGCTATGATTGAAAAATATTCTAATGGTAATGATATAGAAGTAAAAGTAATCGGTTTACAGCAAGGTGAGAATTTACACGAAAAAGTATTAGAAGAAGGCCCATATTCAAATGAATCTGAACAGTTTACTATTAATGAAATAAAAGAGATGATCTAATGGATAAAATACCTATAGACATACATTGTGAATTTGCTGTAGAATTAGTATTAGCTACCCCATATGCTTATTGGTTACACACACAAAATAAATTAGGTGATGTGTATGTAGCTAAAGATATGAAACCATTCTATTATTTTGCGGATAATGTTATAGAAAAATATTCTTCTAGAACTATAAATAATGCTGCTGCTGGGTTAAATTCTTTACCTAATAATTGGTTACACCACAATGCTGAAGCTATGTTTGGTAAAGATCACGTTATAAGTGAAGCTGATCAGATTAGAGCTAATGGTGTTTTAGATTATACTCAATGGACCCCACCCCCCTTAAAAGAAATATATAAAAATGATAGATTTACCTTTGATAAAGAGGTAGTAATAATAAATAATTCTTTTAATATTGAAAAAGGAGGATATCCTACAAGGTACTTTAGTATAGAATGTTTATATGAAATGTTTAGCTATCTTACTGAAAAAGGATATAAAGTAATTTATAAAAGACCTAAAACAAACTCCTTACCTACTGAAGATCAAAATGAACAAGGGTCATTTAGATTAGGGGAAATTGAAGCCCAAGTAGAAGGTATTGGATTAATTAATGACCACGAATTAACTGAGTATTTTGAAGATGTTATATTATTTGATAACCTCCTAGGATCTAACCCAGATTTATCATACAATACATTACAATGTATGTTATATGCTAATTGTAATAAATTTATAAGTTATGTTGGGGGTGCTGGTATATTATGTAGCTACTTTGACGGAAAAAATATAATGTGGTTGTCTAGGGGAAAAGAAATTAGAGAAGATTATTTCAGCGAAGATGCTTATTACCATAACTTATCAAACTGCGAAATAATAACAGTAAGAGATAAAAACGAAACTTATCCCCATAGTATAGAAAATTATTCTGAATTTATACAAACTATAAAAGCACATTACTAATGAAGATATCACTAATACAGCCGGGTAGAAATAACCTTAAATACCTAAAATGGTCTTATAATTCAATCAGAAAAAACCAAGACAATCATGAAGTAGAAATTTGTGTTGCTGATGATTTTTCAAACGATGGTACATGGGATTGGTGTTTAGAAATGATGGATAAAGACCCATTATTTAAAGCAATTAGAAATGAAGGGCCAACCCGATTGGGTCATACTATATTATATGATAGATTAGTTAATGAAGTAGCTACAAATGACATTTGTATGATATACCATGCTGACATGTACTTATGTCCGGGCGCTTTAGATTCAATTGGGGATGAACTCAAAGAAAAAACAATAGTATCACTTACTAGAATTGAACCACCACTTCATCCTGATGGTCCTGAAAAAATACTTAAAGATTTTGGTATTGAACCAGAAGAATTTAATGAACAAGGGTTACTTGATTTCTTAAATTCAAGAGTACCTAATAATGATACTACTGAAGGTATATTTGCTCCTTGGGCATTTTGGAAAAGTGATTTTCAAGAAATTGGGGGGCATGATCCTATATTTGCACCACAGTCAAAAGAAGATACTGATATATTTAACCGTTTTCAATTAAATGGTATTAAATTTATTCAAACATGGCATGGGTGTGTTTACCACATGACATGTAGAGGTAGTAGATTTGCTGATGGAGCAAAACGAAACCCTAATGGTGAGGTATTTATGAAGAATAGAGAAACAAATGAATGGTTAAAACAAAACCAAAAATCAACTCGAGAATTTTTACGTAAGTGGGGTCATTACTGTAAACATGATACCTTAATGAAACCTATTATACCCCCTAAATATAATGTTGCTTTTAGGATTCATAATAATAATTCTAATCTTTTAGAATCCCTTGAACCATGGTGTAGCATAATGTATAGTGATATAGATTATATTCCTTATATAACAAAAGAACAACTAAATACTACAACTAATTTATCAAATAAATTAACTCATTTACAATCCGAGTTATATAATGATTTTGAAGGCATTACTGTTATTATAAATGGAAACACATTTAATAATCAAGATTTTACTATTATCCAACAATTACCTGAAATTATAGCTGATAGTGGTGAGATGGGTGAATTTGAGTTAGGTAATCTTACAATCAACATTAATAACTTAACTACATATGAAAACGATTTAATAATATGCGAGTAATAATAACAGGTGGAGCAGGTTTTGTAGGCACTAATTTATGTAAAAAACTAGTAGAATTAGGTCATATAGTAACATCTATAGACAATTATAATACAGGTAAAGAAACTAATCATATACCTGGAGTTAAGTATTTAAACATGGATATTAGAAACATTCATGATTATAGTTGGGTCCAACCTGACATTATATTTCATATGGCGGCTATAGCTCGAATTCAACCCTCATTTGAAAAACCCAAAGAATATTTTTCTACTAATGCTAATGGCACTTTACATATAGCTAATTACTGTGCTAAAAATAATGTACCTTTAATATACGCGGGTTCATCGTCACACCATAGTGGTAAATTTAAAAACCCATATACATTTAGTAAAGATATAGGAGAAGAAATAATTAAATTATATTGGGAGCACTATAACTTAAAAACATCTATTGTTCGTTTTTATAATGTTTATGGACCCCATCAATTAACTGAAGGTGGCTACACTACATTAATAGGTAGATGGTTAAATAACATAGAAAAAGGAATTGAATGTGAAATATATGGTGATGGTGAGCAACGGAGAGATTTTACCCATGTTGACGATATAGTAGATGCTCTAATTAGAATCCAAAATAAACATGCCTATAGATTTATTTTTGAATTAGGTAGGGGTAAAAATTATTCTGTTAATGAAATAGCTAATATATTAGACATTAATCCTACATACAAACCCGCTAAACTTGGTGAAGCTAGAAATACCCTAAACACAGATACATCTGCCCAATCACTTTTAGGATGGGAGCCAAAAATTAACTTGGAAGACTATCTTATTTCATATTTATAACAAACAGTCACAATGAAAAAAACTGAATTACACGATATGGTTCTTGAAACAGTAAGCGAACTTGTCAAAGAAGCTGAATTATCTACTGGTGATAATAATTTTACTATTAA
>Ga0181391_1000184_pt1 | contig 18473 bp, 21 predicted proteins | sample 14SPOviralmetaG_FD_130080 | JGI IMG/M metagenome (GOLD analysis project Ga0181391, IMG submission 130080) | Marine viral communities from the oligotrophic San Pedro Time Series (SPOT) site, San Pedro Channel, CA, USA - 14 SPOT_SRF_2010-08-11 | ecosystem: Environmental > Aquatic > Marine > Strait...
GAAATTATGGAGACTATTGAAAGGATGACACACGAGGACAGAGAACAGGTGCTGGACCTACTGGCGAACATTGTGCCAAGTGTAAGGGAGGCAAGAGAACGACTCCGCACTCACGAGGGTCGTGAGTTACTACAACAAGAGGACCCACCACCTCTATATGATGGTGAAGGGTGGGAACTGCCCCTCTATAGCGATATAGAGGACACCCCACCTGACTATTTTCCTTAGATGGCGTTTCGTTGCGTCTCGGCGGAAAAAAAAAAATTGATTTTCAAAAATCACCCTGAATTATTCATATGCTCGCAACAATGACTGATACTACAATGACTAACTACCTACCACCATTTCCTGAAACTCCTAAGGAAAAACTATTCGCACCTCCACTAATGTTCTGTGATAACTGGGACAAATACAATGGGCGTTTATTCTGGGGACTCCTACCACAGGAGATTGAAGACCTCATTATTGACTTCCTAAAACATATGCTACGCAGGGATGTCAAAGAAGACCTATTCGCAAGGTTACTACTACAACCAAGTGTAGCACGCTCAAGAGGCAACCAGTCACTTGAATTCAAGAAGAAAAAAGAATACATCTTAGCACAACTTGCTATTACAGAACAGAGACTTGATAACACACTACACAAACCTAACGCAGACGGACAGACACGGATGACAAAAGCAAACGGATATGCCTGGGGACACAGTGGTAGATTCTGGGAGGAGAAGTTTGGTAATGCTACAGTAGAGACAAGTGTGTGCCACAACTCTTGTAGTTGGAAATTCACAGTATGGAACACATCACGACAGTGGAATGATGGAGACATCTCAGGTGGTTACCGTGTGAAATGGGACCAACCAAAAAAGAAAGGATGGCACGCAAACCACCCTGAATATGCTATGAGAAACTGTAATGAAAACTTTGGCAAGAATACACTACGATACAATTTTGAATGGAAGGGCAACAGGAATCAAGCACGATATGAAGAGTCCTACTACAGTAAAGAGGTTGGTATGATTAACTACAGACACAGTAAGAAACACCTACTGGCACAAATCGCGGAACGCGGATACAGCACCAGAGGATATGGTAAATATGATAAAGACCAACTCGCAAGACTACTAATGAAAATGTAAGATGGACCCTTCGTTGCGGACCGAAAAAAAAAAATTGATTTTATAAATCACCCTAAAATTATCTATCATTCGCATTATGGATACTTACGCACAATACAAACTAATTGACACTAAATATATGACTATGAAAAATTGGGTGAAAAACTATGACCCTACACTGCCACAGGACTACCCTGATGAATATGCCAAATGGACTACAACCAAAGGCACAGGCACCAAGAAGACTGGACCTTATGCTGGAAACTATATGACTATAGAAATATATGATGTAGGTGAAGGTTGGTTGGCATATGTCAATACATTTGACTATGCGGATATGTTTATGGAAGGTATCATCTGTAGAGATATCAGGCGCCAAGGTGAAAAATAATCACTTCGTTGTGGTTCGTAAAAAAAAATTGATTTAAAGAATCAATTATAATTATACATAAATCGCATTATGGATAACTACACTAAACACAACACTAAACCTATCAATATTATTGGTAAAAAAACTGGATATACAGAAAACGACATAGAGATTGTCTATACAAAATCTTTCTACGAACAATGGAACTACAACATACGACAGGAATACTGTGGGTCTTATCTCATCAGTGAATGTAAGAAACAATACATCCTTGACTGTGGTGAGGACCACTGGAAAAGAGAACTCATACGACATATGACACACGACGGATTGGCACACTGGCATCACTTCTACGATAGTGTAGGAGTTTCTGCTGAACTACGTAAAGGACCCAAACCTTCCTAATATATCCCTTCGTTGCGGATGTTGCGGAAAAAAAATTGATTTTATAAAAATCATTATGGATATACATAATTCGCATTATGACTACTCAATCAACAAACTTCAACAAACCTGAATCACACAACAACTTTGATGTCCGCTGCGGCGAGACTATTACTATGAGACTTAACGTCAATCACTGGGAAATGTCCTACTGTGAATATAAAGAGATTGATGAAATTGAATACCTTGGAAAAGGAGAACAAGTATGGGATGAAATTAATAAACGTGCCGCGCTCCTATACGAGAAACTATGGCAAACCAAATGGGAAAGGACTGAAGCAGTCATTGCTGAGATGGAGATAGTATTTGACCTCTACGATGTATGTGAGGTAAAATTTGAAAATGAAGAAAGTAGCAGTGAAGATGAAATAAAAAGTGATGAGGAGTAAATCGCGTTTGCGCGTTTTCCGCACTTTTCAAACAATATTTTTAGAACTTTTTTTTGATTTTGTAAATGTGCGGAATTTGCGATTTTGCGATTTAGATAACCTTAACTAAGTTTTGACTATCAAACTGACTATTGTATCTAATAAATGTCTGCTGTAGTAATGGATTACTTGAACCAGAACCATTGCGTTCATTGGAAAGAGCAGCGTTACCTGTATTGACTCCTGACCTAATTGTGAGATTGTAATCCTGATTGACAAAGTTCTGTGTGAGTCCTACACCTAAAGTATAGTCAGCACCAATACCAACACAGTCAGCAGCGGTGTTATCATTCTTAGCGTCATTTGCTGCCAGGGCATCATCATCTTCTGCCTTCATTGCGTTGTTAGTAGTTTCAAGGTTTGCGGATGTATGGTAAGGAACCATACCATTGAGTAGAGAACGTTCAAAGTGTTTTCTTATTTCAGCATCACCTATTGATAACGCTGGAAACTGTAGATTTTTTTGACCTGTAACACCATTACCAGAATCAACAACGGATTCAAAGTTTGGTTTGTTTTCCATCTCAAAGTTATTAGGGAATCTAAGACCATTCCTTGCCTGCTGAACTGCTTTTTCTCCTGGAACTCTGCGGAAGTTGTTTTGATTCTTGGTGTATGTGTTTGTCTGGTCGTTGTCTAAGAAAACATTGACTACAGATTTTACACTCTGTAACTGTGGTGTATAAGCATTGGCATTCACAGATGAATGAACGTCGTTAATTAGATTTAACCTACTATCTAAAGATATAGTTGGAGCAATCATTGCCATATCATTATCATCAGGGACAATGTAACGACCTTCTAATCGTAGATTTTTTAGAACATAATTTAATCCACTGGCATCATTAGGAGCAACGTGATTGCCATTTGACCGAGCAAAACGATTGTGGAACACAGCAGCATCAGGCGCTAAGTGTAGTGTTAGTAAAAGACCACCTAAATAATCATCATCTAACATAAGGTTTTGCTGACCGAGTAAATCAATCTGGATTGGAATAGAAAAGAACTGACCTATCATTCTATCATTGGCACCTCCTGATAATGAATCCATACCAGCATTACCAGAAAAAGTAGCAGAACCAGGATTTACAGCAGGATTGTTGGTTCGTGTATCACCACCATTGTAAGAACAGCAAGTCAGTAATCTCCTGTTTAAATCCTTAGCGTGATTACCAGCACTTAGAGATTTGATTACAGGGATTCCTCTATAGTCATCGTCATTGTTGTTGTATGCTTCAGTTAAACCAACATACTGACCGTAGTTATTGATGCTGGTAAGTTCAATAAGAGATTTCTTAGATTGAACTACAACTTTATCAATGACGTTTTTGACACCTCCCCAATTGGGAAGATTCAAGGCAGTTTGTGGAACCATAGTGTTGTCTAAATTTTCAACAGTTCCTATAATACCGTTGGTATCGGCAGCAATTCCATTACCATAGACAACAGAGTTATTTGCCGCAATCATAGCAGTATTATCTGCTTGTTTAACTATGATTTGACCTACTAATTTTAGTGTGCTGATTTCCAACATAGTTGGTTGTGGTGGAATACTAAATTTAACAGTTGGGAAACCTTGTTTATGTGAAAAACCTCCACTAACAGTCATATTGTCTCCATTACCAGTAAGGACTACAGGATTATCATTTAAGGGAGCAAGAGTAAATGGTTTCTTAATAATTGGCATTATGTGTTATAACTTCTATTTAGATTTTTTTTTTGTGAAAATCACATATCATCACTGGTAATTGTAAAATTAACAATTGATTTTGTTAATTGAGTAGCAATTGTATCATTTTCTAAATCTCTAATTTCAATATCAAAATTATTTGTTGTCATTGCCTGATTTGATAATCTACTATTTACTCCTAAAGAAGGCGCATATTGACCTACTATAGTTCCGTTCTCTCCTATCTCTACATTTGCTCCTGTAAAAGGTGCTGGAATATTTGCCAGAATTGGTTTTCTTATACCTGATTTTGATTTATCATTGGTATTTTTAAAACTCTTAATTGGTAGAGTATTTAGAATGACTGATAATTTATCTGTTCTATACTGTCCTAAAAGTTGATTTTCTCTTACATAAAACATATTGACATCATCTACATTTCTATCCTGACTCTGTCCTAAAGTTGTCTGGAATAAAAAGTTTTGAATACCAGCATAGGAAATAAGATATCCAGATTTTTCATCTGTTTCTAATTCAACTGTAGATGCTGGAGTAAATAGTTCTGCTAATTCTGTGCTTAGTAAAAAACTATGGTCTAATAAGATTTGTGAAGTTCTATTTTGAAAATCTTTTCTTATACTTTGGAAAGAACATCCACAACCTTCTCCAGTAGTAGTTGCTGACATAAGAACATTAAATGGTATAGTTGCTCTTGCTTGTGCGTAGTTAATAGTCTTAGGGTCTGCTACATCACTATTGAAAACATCAAAGAAACCTGAGGCAAATCTGGCGACAGCAGCAACACCATTTCTTACACCGTGTGGATAATTTGTATTGGTATCGTAAATAATGAGTTTGGTGCCATCAGGTCTTACAATGAATACACGAAGGAACAAAGTTGCTTTATCAGCGTAATGGACGAATTGGGCGTTGTTACCAATGTCAAAATAGGTTTGGAATCCAAACTCAACTGGCACATCTGTGCGTGGTAAAACCTGTGTTAAATCTTGCTGAAAAACCATAGGCATTGAACCAGCAATATTTGAACCTATATTTGAACCATCTGCCTGTGGCATAATATTGGCATAAACTTTTAACTGCCTACGGTTGTCACCAAGTGCCGCTGAGTTTCCTGTAATTTCAACTCCAAAATAACATTTAGGAACAAAAGTATCAGTAGATAATTTTATAGTATTTGCTGTAATCTTATCGGCATCTGCGTTAAGTGATGATTCAGCACCAGCACCATCAAGAATACCAGCATAGAGTTCGCTATACAAACCTACAAAAACATTCCCCTGCTGGTCGTCTAAATTTTGGGCGGTGCCAAACATACAGACATTTTCATATAGTAGTTCATCAAATCCAGGAGCAGGATTTAGAATTTTCCCCATACCCCCTGCGTCTCTCTGTTGATACTGATGGAATTGACCTCCATATTGTATGTAATTTTCGGCGCTCAAAATAAAAGAATTGTATGTTCCTGCTTGATTTGCTCCGTTACCAGGTTGGATTGGGTTTTGGACTGCTGTAAAACCAGTGCCAGTAGCAGTGGATTGATAAATGCCATCAACGGTTTGATTATTTAAATGATGCCTTGCGGAACCTGTAAAAAATGTATTTGATGATGTAGAGGCATAACCCCACGCCAAAAAGTTTGGATTATTAGATACAGAAGGAATAATTATTGTTTGATTATTGAAATTCATTGATGTGTTGAAACCACCTGAGGCGCGTGGTGCCATAGTAGAATCACCTCGTGTTCCTGTTAAAGATGCCGCATTACGAAGATTGTAAAATCCTTTTGAAATTATACTTTGTAGAGTTTTTGTTGTATATTTTCCAGCAGGTATTTTTACTGTTAAATCGTCTGGATTTCTTAGAACATCTTTAGCAACAGTCCAACCTTCTGCTGGTCTCTCGTTTTTAGACACATTGTTATTTGCTACATCATAGTGTGGAACTACCTTAATTGGTTTTAATTTGATTGTTTGTTGTTCTGTAAATCTAATGAAGTTATCTCTTTCAAACTGCGCCCAGTTAAGATGAACTGAAGAATTTTCAGGAATAATTATAGGTTCCTTAAATCTAACATTAAAGGTATGACCGTTTCCAATTGGTGAAATTAGATTGAAGTTCATAGTATATAAATCTAAGAGAGAAAAAAAAAATAAATTATACAACAGATGGAGCAACATTTAAACTCTTAAGAGCATCGCCTTCAAATCCACCTGTTTGTTCGCTTGCTTCTGGGTTTGCTTTTGAAAGTTGTGGTCCTGGATTATTCTCTTCGTGCCTATGTGCTTTTACAATTCCGTAAATAAGAGTTCCTAAACCAACCGCTTCTCCTAATATTGGTATAGCATCTGCTGCTACATTTGCCAATGCTTCACCACCTACCTTTTCTCCTACCTGTGCTGCCACTTTTCCTGCGATTTCCTTTCCAGCATCACCTGCTGCTAAATCACCAACTTTACTTGCTGCCTGTAATCCCTTTCCTATCATTGAACTTGCTTCTCCACTGGCATCTTCAATATTGGATGCTACTACTTTTTTGGCAGCAAGCACTGATTCTTCAAGGTCTCCTGCTCCTCCGCCTTCGTCTGCGCCTTCTGTGGCAGGATTATTAGTTGATTTTGCTCTTTCTTCTGCTGTATTGGGTGCTTTTCGTAGTTCAGGGTCTGGTGCTGAAGGGGTGGTATCTGGTCCAATTCTTGCGTCGTCTGTTCCCTGATTAATTACTTTACTTCCTGACTGGGGAGTGATTTCATCATCTACTGTTGGTGCTGGTCCTTTCGGTGGTTTTTCATCAGGAAACTGTTTAAAGAAACTAAAAGGATTTTCTTCTTCTTCTGGTTCTTCTACTGGGTCTGCTGCGTCTTTAGTTGCTTTAGGTGCCTTCGGTGCCGCACCTCCTTCATCATCACCTTCTGCTTCTTCGGCAGACCTTGCTATTTTACCACCCTTGGCACGTCCTTCAGCATCTGCGGCAACTTCAACTTCACTTGGATTTTGCGGTGCTTCTGGTTTATCTTCAGTCTCATCAATTGTTCTTCTTTGTTCCTGTTGTGATGCGTCATTCTCAGCGCTCTTTGCTCTTTGTTGCTGTGGTTCTGTAGGGTCCTGACTATTGTTTTGTTTTGCTTGTTTTTGCTGTCGTATTTTTTTAACTCTTTTATAAAGTGCTGTTCCTCCGTGTGCTGCCGCAAAAGAACCAGTAGTGAGACCACCTACTTGTTCTACATACTGATAATGTTGTGCCACTTTATCAGGAAGGACAGTCCTGCCAAATTGTGAGGCATTTGATGCCAACCTGTCAAAATTATCCTGTTGGTCGCTTAGACCTTGTCTAAACTGATTGATTCTTGATTGAAAATCCATTTATACTTTTACTTGATATTTTATTTTTCAACATTTTCTTCTTCCAGAGCAGAGTGTGAGTCTTCCTCTTCACTTTCATCATCACTATGTTTTTTTTCACCTGAAAATGGTTTGACAAAACCATCTTTTTTACTCCATATCAATTCATCGTGATTTCTACGACATTCTAAATTTTCAACAGAACAAAACAAAAAATCAAATTCATCCTTTCTGGACCTTCTAAATATTTCCATAAATTCTTTATCACCATTACCAAAGAATGATAATGCTTCACTGATTTTTTTTGTTTCTGCTTCTGGAAAACTACCCATAATGTAATATCCTGTAGCGTTGTTTCTTAAAATTGTAGAAATATATTTGAAATACTGTGTGGTAATACATACAGATAATTTGCCTTCTACTTCACCATTACCAATATGACGGAACTTAGAAGCAAGAGCAGAAATAGCATCAACTTTTCCGCCTCTGTTGAATTTAACATCACCAATAATATCGTCAAGTAATATCAAAAATCTACCAGTTCCTTCATCTGCTTGTATCATTTCAATTATACTATCCAACAAACCTTCACTGAATTCAGTAAATACAAAATCAAACTCATCAATCATATATTTGTTTATAGCATCATTGTGTGCTGTTGATGAAATTAAAATGCGTGTTTCAAAATCCTCTTTATAAAATCTTTCACTAAGATATAGGTTGTTTATCAACAGACTTTTTCCTGATTTTACACGACCTATAATAACAAGAAAATGAACCGCAGAATTTAAAGGATATTTGCTGTCTCCCACATTTAGTTTTTCCTCTTCTATCTTTATTGGATAGATGTTTAAATCACGGTTCTCTGGTAGAACCACTTTTTTCTTTTTTTTCTTTTTATCCTTTTTCTTTTCACCGCCTTTGTAATGCTCGTCAGGCAATTCAAAATCATATTCAAAATCGGTTTGATACTTATACATAGACATTTTACTCTTCCACTATTAACTCTAAGTTAGATTTTTTTTGTTTCTTTTTTCCTCTGTTTTCAAGTTTGGATGCGTGAGACTCTAAATAGTTGTAAAGTAACTCTGGGTTTCTTGCCATTTCTGTGGATACTCCAGTCATAATTGTATTATAAATGTTTAAGTCTTTTTCTGTAGAAATACTATCCATAGCATCCATTCTTAATTTATTGAATTTTGATTGTGATTTGTCACCTCTTTCTCTCTTTTGTAAAAATGTTTCAGTTGCTTCTTTACTTTGCTCTATGACTTCTTTCTTTTTACGTCTTCCTTTTTTCTCAGTTATAGCATTTTCTTGTTCTACTTTAGCATTTCTTTTTGTTAATCTTTTTTTAGTTTCTGTTTCTTTTTTTTTCAATGCTCGTTTTTCTGCCATTCTTGCTCTGCCTTTCGCAAGTCCAGCAAGTTGTTTTTCAGTTAATTTTTTCTTTTTGGGTGCTTTAGGTTTCTCAAATATTTCTTCACTCATTTCAATATATACTACTTACTTTTTTTTTTTTTCTCTTAGACACAAGAGATGATGCGCCAGGTTCGCTTGCTCTTGGTCCTCCTTTTGACATTTGTGTCCCTGCTGCTGCTCTCACAGGTTGTGGTGCTTTTTTCATTGTTCCTGCCGCTGCTCTTACTGGCGCTCTGGTTGCTGCTGTAGTTCTCACCTGTGCTTTACGAGGTGCTGCTGCTACTTTCTTTTTACCCTTTGTCATTGCTTTAGAACCTGCTGGAGATTTATTTGTTTTTGGCATTCTTACAGTTGGATTACTATCTACTAACATTTTTTTTTTCCTTTTCTTTTTAGGCATCTTAGGTAATGTTACTGTAGAACTACCGCCACCTCCTCCGCCTCCGCCTCCACCTCCACGAGGACGACGACCGCCGCCTCCAGGTGGTCTTCTGGGTGGTCCGCTTGCTCCAACTAATTTTGGCGCTGATGGTTTGGGCGCTACTGGTGGTGCTACTTTTCTTACTGAACTTTGTGCTGGATTTACACTACCTCCTGCTGGTGGCGTAGGTGGTTTGGGCGCTACTGGTGGTGGCGGCGCCTTCGGTGTCCTTGCTTTTGATGGCGCATCTGCTATCTTGGTTATCTTTTTTCTTTTCTTTTTCTTCGCTGGCGCCTTCGGTTCTTTCGCTTTTGGTGTAGGAGGTGCTGATGAAAGACCACTGTCACTTTCTGCTGGACCTGCTGGTGGTAGTTTTTTTTTTATGATTCTTTTTTTTCTCTTTTTTTTAGGTTCTTCTTTTTTCTTTTCAGGTGCTGATGATGCTGCTGCTGCTGCTCCTCCTGATGCTTGCGCTGGCGGTGGAGTAGTTAAACCTAATTTTGCGTCAATATCTTCTATGATACTCCGTGTCCCTAATCTTTGGATAAAACTTTTAAACCCACTCATATATTTATATATAGTATTTAGGTAGATTTTTTTTATTTAGTTAATATATACAATAAATGTCTGCTCGTAAGAATAATCCTGATTATGAACCTTTTACTATTAATACTCGTGATGGTGTTAAACAAACTTATTATAGATTGAAGAAAAATGCTAAGAAACCAAAAAAAAATGTAGGAACTCCTGAGAAAAGACGTGGTGGATTTAAAGCACCTAAAGCAACTTCACCATCAGTAGTAGGACAATTAAATGTTCCTCCTACAATTACTTCATCAATGGCAGAAGCAAATATTTCTAATTATCAAGCAGGAAAAGCACAAAGTAATGCTATGTTGAATATAGATAATATAACCAGATTGTCTGGAAGAGCAAGAGAAAAAATACAGAATGAAGCAAAGGCACCACAACAGGTCGCCAAAATCAAAAAACGAAGTCGTCCTAATCCAAATCCAGGTGGAGGTGATGGTAGAACATAGAAATCGCAAAATCGCGTTTTCCGCACTTTTTCAAACTTTTTTTTTTACTCTTTTTTTTTTTTCAAAAATATGCGGAAAACGCGCAAACGCGATTTTTTTTCTCATATACATATAATGCCTTACAAACTTTACAAAGTAACTGGAGGATACAAAGTAGGAACTGTGGATGGTGACAAAATGTTAAGTAAAAAACCATTACCTTTGGCAAGAGCAAAGGACCAAAAGAAAGCAGTAGAAATTGCTGAATCAAAAACAAATAAGAAAAAAGAAGACCCAAAAACACCATTTAGAGAAAAAAGTAAAGTCAAGAGTGAAAAACAGAAACGGAAAGATGCGAAACCTACAGGCAAAAAAGTAAAACCCCTAACAGTAAAAAATCTACAGAAGTTAGATAAGACATATGTCAAAAGAGAAAGACGAGAAACTGAAACATTGAAGAGATTACAACAGGGAGATAAAAGAGGTATGGAAGGTTTCGCAGCAAGACAAGAGGATAGAAGAATCCGTAAAGAGATTGCGGATGAAGCAAAAACAAAAGCAAAGAAAACAAAAGCAAGAGCAAAACCAGCAGTAAAGAGAACTGGTCCAAGTAAAATAAGAAAGAAGGTTATGAAAGTTCAAAAAAAAACTAAATATTAGAATTACCAATTGACGTGCCGACTCCAGTAGTTAGCACTATTCTTGTCATTTTTAGTAAGTTTTCCCTGTTTGTTTTTTATACCTCCTGAGCGTTGGAGATAATTCTTTTGACGTTTAGGGTCTTTATGTTTTGTCATATCGCTCATTGTAGCATCACCGAAATGAATTAACTTAGTTGCTCCTCCCTTCTTTACATATACCATACCTTTCTTGCCTTTACTGGTAGATTTGTATGGTTTGTATAATGTTTTGTTTTTTTTGAAATCAGCAGGCGCAGCACTCAATCCTCCTTTATGTGGCATTTTTTATATACTATAATTAGATTTTTTTTTGGGTGGTTCGTGTGATTCGTCACCCACAGTGCCATATACTTTTCCTGCTTCTTTATCTTTTTTCTGTAACTTTATTTTATTCTCCTGTTGTTTCTCACTACGGACAAATACTTTTTCCATAGACTCATAGAATTCTTCACCATAAATATTGATAAGGTGTTTTACACGACGACACTTTAAGCAAAAGTTATTCATTACGCACCACTCTTCACTCTTCTCACATAGGACACACTTAAATGGCATTTTTTTGTTGGTTATATATATACCTTAGATAATAATGCCTGAACCTACTAACAAAAAATTATACAACCGTATCAAAGCACAAGTAGTCGCTAAAAATTCTAAACATTCAGCATATCGCTCAGGACTAATAGTTAAAAAATACAAAGCAGCAGGTGGTGGATATAGTGGAGCAAAACCAAAGAAAAAAGGTTTGACTCGTTGGTTTAAGGAAGATTGGAGAACTGAGAAAGGAAAGAAAACATATAAAGAAGGTGGTAAAATATTCCGCCCAACAAAAAGAGTAACCAAAGACACACCGACTACAATGAGTGAATTATCAAAAAAAGAAAAAACTAAAGCAATAAAAGAAAAAACCGCAACTGGTAGAGTAAAAAGATATAAAAAAAAACCTACCAAAAAGTAAAAGTCTTTAAATGACAGAAAAGCAATACAATTTGCTATACTTAACATTAAAGAATACACGATTTAAAAGATTTAAAAATCGCAGAACCAGAAAAATAATCAAAAAAAAATATTACGATTATACTATACAAAAGCAATGGTAAAAGTTCAAAGCACTCTTGATGGATATAGCAAAAGTGAATTACATAAAATTGTTGGTATGTATAACTTAGACGTTGATATAAGTGATGCGAAAAAAACTAAAAAAATGTTACAAAAAGAAATGATGGGCGTTGGTAAAAAAAAATTAGTTGATTTACCAAGTAAAGGTGAATTAGCAAAAACTCACAAAATGCCTAACGGTGATATTCACACTGGAAAATCACACACAAAAGATAGTAAGTTAGTTAAGCGTGGAAAAGGACGACCTAAGGGTTCTACAAATAAACCCAAAGTTCCTAAAGACCAACCAAAAATTACTGATATGTTTGCTAAGAAAAATCCAAAGAAAAGAGGAAGACCTCCTAAAAAAGTAAAGACAATAAAAATTAAGAAGTGATTATTCTACACCATAATTGTATAGAACAGCAATCTTATTTGCTGATGGTCCAGGATTATATACACTTACAAATTCAGGTGGATTTTCTATACGGACCTGAGCGTATGCCCTGGTTGTTCCTTGTAGTTCAATCCACTGAATCGCATAATCACTTGGACCACCGCCAAAAGTAATATATGAGTGAATGAAGTAATCAGTTAAAGCGGTATTAGTTTTAGCAACCATAATATATGTGTCTTGCTTTAATCCACTATCAGCAGTATCTACCATAAGAAATACATTAACAAATGTATTATCAGCATTCAAACCTTCAGTATGACCCTGCGCCCCTGACGCAATTGTTTCTGTATTTGTTGGACCACCATTGGATATATTTGTAGCAGTCTTTACTAACAAATGACCTGCTGAAGAACACGCCAGTTTTGTAGTAGTTGATGCCGTTCCTATGGTTTGTCTGGCGGATAAATCATAAGCACCAGCAGTATTACTTCTACAAGTAGAAAGTGAAGAAGCATTTGCTTTTTGTCCTAATGATGCTGGAAGTTGTGTATTACCAGAAGCAGAAACTACATCTACATTACCAATATTCAAATCACCTGCTTCCAGTTCTACTCGTAATTTATTTGAATTTACACAACCATTTAATCCAGTTGTATTAGTAGCAATAGATGATAGAGATGTTTGAGCGGTAGTTTGTGCTGCTACTGTTGCTGCCCCAGTAGGTAAAACACTACTTACTACATCTACATTACCAATATTCAAATCACCTGCTTCCAGTTCTACTCGTATTTTATTTGAATTCACACAATTTTCTAATGTTTCCACAGCACCTTCAATTTCACTTAAATGTCCTATCGCAGTAGTTTGATTAGCAGCAGTAGCATCACCACCACCAGACATAGAAACAACATCAACTTGGAGATGACCTGCGTCATCAACTTTCATTGGAGTCATTTTAGTAGCATTGACAGGATTATCAAGACCACAATTTACAACCTGTTTGGTTTCGTGAAGAGAACCGCTGAGAGTTGTTTGAGCGTTAATACCAGAAGTCATACCAAATCTACCCTGTTGGTCTAATACATACTGCTGTCCTGCTGTATCAACATTAAAAGTTTTGAATTTACTTGATGTATCATCAAATCCGCAAACTTGAACTGAACTTAAAGCAGTAGAGGTTGTAATTTTTCCTGATGCCCCTAAATCTAAAACATCAACTAATAGTCTATCTCCACTTGTTTCTAATGGTTGAAGAGTTCCATCTGGTTTTTTACCATACATTAGAACTTGTTGTAATTCAGCACCGACAGCAGTAGCATCTTTACCTTTTGTTATTTTACCATCTAAACTGGTAAGAGTAGAATTTCCAGATGTTTGTAAAGCAGAAGTAGCAGCACCAGAAGGTAAAGCAGATGAAACTGTATTGATATCTAAAACACCAGCAGCATCACAATGAAGACGAGTAGCGGTATTACTTGTAATATCTTGATAAGCAGCAACGCCCATTTGGTCGTTGTCAATGGTAGCAGACATATTAACTTCTAATTGTCCGTCAGCACTTACCTTGACTGGTCTTTGAATGTTGTTCGCAGCATCATAACCATATGTCATAGTTCTAAACATTTCACCAGTATCAGCAATGTTGCTTGGTGTTCCTTCAGCGGTTGAATTTGCGGTAAGTAAATGGTGTGCGGCATTTGATTTGAGAGGTTTATAAACCAGTAATGGAGTTTCAGCAGCAATAGGAGTCGCCATAATTATATATACTTTTGATAGATTTTTTTTTTACTCTTTTATCGTTATTGTTGAGTAATCTACATAACAAACTTTTAAATATGTATGTTCTTCAGTTGATATATCAGCAGCAGTAATCAAACCAGACATATATTCTCCTTGAACTGGAAAAGTAAAAAATTTATATGTGTTTGCTGGAACTGTAAATGTTTCTGTTTTTAACGTGGTAATTGGTGATGTAAGTTTTGTTTGTCCTTGAACTATTCTGTTATATATAAACTCTGGATGGAATGTAAAAGTTATGGAAACGGCGGATGTTGAGTAACAAGACACTTTTACAAAATTAAAATGAAAGACATTTTCGTATCCAATAGCAGTATTTGTTTGTTCCAAACTTTGATTATAGTAAATTCTTTTGGATGTTCTTGTAGAGCGAGTAATATTTTCATTTGGTCCTATTATGTTAGGCATTTTACTTTATAACAAGATTGTTTTAAGTAAAAAAAAACCTAAAAAAAAAATCTTAATAGAAGTTATAACACAAAAATGACCGATAGTAATTTACAATCAAATGCTGTGGTTGCTTCCGCTAACTCACAATTTATATCTATTGTTCCTGAAAATGGAGAGCAATTTAGACCAGGACAAAAAATTATCTACAATATTGAACCTGAAATTGGATTTATAAAAAAAGATAGTTATATGGTTTTTGATGTTCTCAATGATTCAGCAGAGGAACAAAGATTTTGCTTTCATAAAAATCTTGGCGCTCACTCTATCATAGACAGAGTAGATATTTATTCAAAAGAAACTGGAGTTTTATTAGAATCAAATACCCACTACGCTCAATGGTGTAATATTGAAAACCAGTATTTTAACGACAGCAGCGACCAATTATCACAGCACGAAGGAGTAGGAAAACCTATTCAATCTTGGAAAAACTATGTAGATGCCGCATTCGCAGGAAAAAGTGTTCGTAGTCTTGCTGACCCAATGAAGATTGAAAACAATCTTTTATCTCCTGTTGATAACAATAATGACCCTGCCTATACAACCAGACGCTTTCTTATTCCATTAAAGGTTGGTTTATTTGGTGCCTATGATGCTGAAGAAAAAGCAATTCCAATTCTTGCTTTTGGTGGTTTAAGAATTGAAATAACTTTACAAAGACCCAAACTTGCTTTACAGCGATTAGGATTTCACTACAAAAATCCTGCTTCTGGTGAGACTAACTTAGACGATTTACTTGATGTTGTAGCAGGTTTAACTACCGCGGCAGGAGGTGGAAACCAGTCAGGAACACAAAATTGTGCCGTTACTCTTGATTTGGGTGCTGCTGCCAATGTGGCATTTGTAAATGACAAAAAAGCAACTGGATTGATTACTGGTAATACTATGACCTTTACAGGCACTGATGGTAATGGCGATTACACTTACACAGGAATTATCAATCAAATTCTATTCGCTCAAAATAAAGATTTTGTTATAGATGGCAAAGTTCATTCAGGGTTTCAAAAAATGGTTATTCAATTAATTGGTGGTGGAAAGGCAGGTCCTGATGGTTTATTAGCAGATGGCAAACTTGTAGCAAAAAATTCTCCTTCTTACGTTGTCAAAAAATGTGAATTCCGTCTTTTACAGATTGTTCCTCCTCCACAAGTTGCGGATTCAATGAGTCAAGGTATCAACTATGAATACACTGGATATGAAGTATTCCTTAACAATGTTCCAACTGATGTTCTTAGACATCAAATTCCAATACACTCAGTTGCTTCAAAAGCAATTGCTACATTTACTCAGTTATACTCAACAGCAAATGACGAGGGTCAGTTACAAAGTTCTGCTGATTTCTACAATGGTATTCTACCAGATGGAGCAAGTCTTATTTCAGTTGTATATTTCATCAATAACAGATTGTATCCACTAAGGGCATATAATCCACAGAATAAGGCAGACAAAGTATTAGCAATAAATGAATTAGTAAAAGCATTCCGCGCTCTTGGAAAACAACCCACTAACTTAGGAAATGCTGACTATGGTAACTTAGACAACTACTCCAATACTCCACTCATCTGCCGTGAGTTAGCACGACTTGGTATGGTCTTTGACCTAAGAAACGCTGAACCAGAACTTCGTTTGGAATTTTCCGCAGCAAGAACAGCAGTGCTTCGCGCCAACACATATGTATTCAGTAAAAAAATAGTTCAAACCACGGCAACAGGCGTTCAAGTAATTCACTAAGTGCTTACAAGCACAAGTTGCTCCGCCTACTAAATCTTCACTCATACTTTCTATTTCTTTTTCATCAAATGTTGGAAACGACATCTAAATTATAATGTTAGTATATATTATAATGGATATTTCTAATCGCAAACTGAAAGCACCTTCTGTAGATTTGAAAAAAAAACCTACACACGATTTACTCAAACTAATTGCCAAGCAATCGGCAAGTGATATAACGCCTCACGTATTTTCAAAAGTTAAACCACCAAGAGATAAAAAAATAGAAGAGATTTTTATAAAATCAAAAAAAAAGTTAAAAAAAAAATCTAAATAGAAGTTATAACATAAAAATGAGCGGTCTTTTTGATTACAATGTGAATCTTCAACCAGCGGTAATGGATATACGCAGTGAAACTTTAGAACCTATTTCTTCATCTTCTACTCGTTATGTTTTTCGCTTGGACCAAGCAGGACAATTAGATGCCAACTCAATGCTTTTATTTAAACCTGTTTTACAAGCAGGAGCAAATGGTAATGAAACAAATACAACCAGAGTCAATCCATATGGCGGTGGATTACTTGCTATTAAGAGAGCAACTTTTCAAGTTGGTGATTACATTTTAAACGATACTGTAGATATTGGTAGAATTAGTAATTTAGTTGATATGGGAACAGTTCAGTCATCCAACAATAGTCATTACAATTCTCATTATTTCCAGAATAATTTTCACACAAAAATTGCTTCTACTGGCGGAACTGTTGCTGGTATAAACACTGAAGTTCAAAATGGTGGTGTCGGTTCATATATGTATGATAGACGTAGAAGTGCTATGGACTTTGGTGCCAGAAACAGTGCTTTTGCTGGCGCTAAAGTAAATAACTGTATAATCACTGCCAACAAAGATAACAACGCACAGATTGGTATTCCTTTAGGAAATCTTTTCCCCTGCCTTAAGGGTCAGGAATTACCACTCTTCCTTTTCCAGGATTACAGAATTCTATTAACTATTGAATTCCACACTGCTGATAAATGGTGTAACAATTCTAACGCACATAACTCTGGTTTTACTCTTGCTAACTCTGTATTAGCAGAAGATGTAAAACTACAGGTTGATTACATTATCTACCCAAGTGAAGTTCAAAACGCACAGAGAGAACAAACCAACGCCCAGGGTGGTTTGACTCTTGCTTTCCCTGATATCATCAAAATTGAAAAAAACATTGGAGCAACTGGCGCACTTCCAGGTGTAGAACAATCTGTAGAACATCGTCTTGGTATGGATAATAGAGAAGTTCATAAGATTTATATGTTAAAACAATTATCACACGCCGCAAAAGCAGAAGACCAACTGCTTGCCAATGCCAGATGTGACGGTATGAATCAGGAAGAATACAATGTAAATATTGATGGTGTAGATGTATTCCAGGAATTCAAATATGGTCCCAATTCACAGTATGATGAAACAACTAATTGCTTAGGTGGTGATTTACAGGTTGTTCGTCCTATGTATTTTAATGATGAAAATACAATCGTCAGTAAATTAGCAGATGAAAACTCTGGATTACTTGGTAGATTAAAACCTCTATGCCTTGACCTCACCAATGGTAATCCAGGTGTTGTAGGTGCTGGTCGCCAGATAGGTGCCTATCCTATTATTTGGAAGTATAAGAGACGACCCTGTAACAACTTAATCAATTGTTTCCCAGATGCTGACGCTGCCAAGAAAGGTCGTGCCAGTGTTTCACAGAATCTAAGAGGCGCTCTAAACGTAGATTACTTTGTCTATGTAAGTAGAACTGCCAACATCAAATCATCTCCAAGTGGAACAATGGTTATGGTATCTTACTAAATTTTCATTTTTATTTTCTTTACTTTTTAATATACAATAAATGAGTTATAGTTTTGACACATTCTATAAACAACTTGCTAATGCTGACTCCAGGGTAGTTTTTCCAGAAAGAGGAAGACCCTATAATTTTGCGTCTATACCTGAATTTAAGAAGATTAATAGGGCAGGTGACGCAGGATTACTTTTTGCTAAATATACAGACCAAAATAACAGAATTTTTGCTATGAGAAATAAGGTTAGAAA
>Ga0181391_1000185_pt1 | contig 18469 bp, 6 predicted proteins | sample 14SPOviralmetaG_FD_130080 | JGI IMG/M metagenome (GOLD analysis project Ga0181391, IMG submission 130080) | Marine viral communities from the oligotrophic San Pedro Time Series (SPOT) site, San Pedro Channel, CA, USA - 14 SPOT_SRF_2010-08-11 | ecosystem: Environmental > Aquatic > Marine > Strait...
ATACAATTATGTGTGAAAACTGTCCGGGCGGATTTTGCCCATGGTGTTAAATAATAAAAGGGGAGGTCATTACGACTTCCCCTTTTTGGTTACAGGAACTTTGGGTATGGTGCCCAGTTTTTTATTGTTCCTTATTAAGCTTTTGAATAGCTTTAATTAAATCATCTTCTTTTTTTAGTTTTTTAATTTTTCTACCAGAAAAACCTAAATCTTTAAGTATTTTCTCTTGTTGAGCTCTATTTAATTTTTTTAATGTTTTATAATCAATAGAGCCTTTAGCTGCTTCAAATTTTTTGTATTTTATTTCTTCACCAGATAAAACTTCTTTTTGTATTTCTTGTTTTACTTGCCACTCTGGCCAACCTGCTAGCATAGCTATACTCTCCCAAGTTTCGGTGTCTTCTGCTAAAGCACCCTCAATATTATTATACTTTTGTAGTAATCTATCAATCGGAACATTAGTAGTAGCAGATATTGTTTTAGCACCTGACATCATAGCTGGATTATCTAAACTAAAACCCTTACTGTATATTTCTTCGCGCATTTTTTTATTATCAAAAGCATAAGCAGCTTGTTTTATTTTAGATATTTTAGACCCTAATGGTGGTGAAAATTGCGTTAGTTTCCAAGCAGCGTCTACGTATTCAGGCCTATCTCTATTTGATCTTTCGTAAACATCCATTAAAAAGTTTTTACCAACTGAAACAGCAGCTCCACCAATACCTGTACCTCTAAGTATACCGTCTAGCATGCCATTAGCTGTTCTATAAATGCCTTTTTCATCTATATCATCCGTGTCATCAAATCCCATTTTAAACAAAGCGTTTTGTAACCCATTAAATATTAAGTTTTGAACAAAACCATAGTAAGCTATTTTACTAATATTAGTTTTAGCATCACCTCTTCCATTAGCAAGATCTTGTCCAGCTCTCTTCATCATTCTAGCATACTGCATTGGAGTATTAGCAAACATTAATATTAAACGGCCAGCATCACTTGCTTGTTGTTGTGATATTTTGCTTGGATTAGCAGATTGTTGAGATTCTTCTGATATTTGTCTCCATTCTAGTAAAGCCTGTTTTTCTGCTTCTTTCAATTCTACACCTTTTTTAGTTAAATCATTTATTCTATTACGATAAAATGTAGCACCACCTGAGGCAATAGCAAAGCTATCAGCAAATTGAGTAGGTAGATAACCTTTTTGTAGTATGTACTGTATACCTGCTTTAAACTTGTTTTTGCTAGTAGAAGCTGCATCCGCTATTTCACTTTCATTTATGTTAAGCCTCAAGCCATTACGTCTATCCATTAAGTAGTTAGAGTTTAATAGTGTTTTAACATCTTTCCAGAACTGTGGTTGATTAGCTAAAGCTTTGCCAGCTCGCAAAGGATTATTAAAACTCCAGTTAACATAGTTTATACTAGATATAGTTTGAAGAACAGCAGATCTCATATTAAAGAACATTATAGCTGCGTTAGATCCATTTATGTAATCTAGCATTTGATTACTTAATCTATTACCACCAAGTAATCTATTTTTACCAGACTTCATTCTTGCTAAAGAGTTTTCTAAAGCTTCTCTATATTTAGTTCCATATATAGCTTCCAACTTGTTTAAATTTTCTTTACTGTATATCTCACTTACATTTTGCTTCCACTCTTCTAAATACTTACCTCTTTTAGTAGTATTTAATAAATCTATAAGATCAGTAGTTATTGTGCCAACCAACCAGTTTTCACCTGGCTTAGCATAACCATCTCCTTTAGTTACAGTCAGTATTTGATCTGCAAAAGCTTTTAATTTACCATCGTTATTTACTATGTCCAATAACTCAGCTTTATCAGTTTTGCTCAGACCAGACTTAGTCATATCACTACCTGTTTTTTCAAACAAATAAACTCTTACAGCTTGTTCATTTGTAAAACCACTTTCATTTGTCTTACGTAAGTCTTTAGGTACGTCAAGTTGTTTTTTAAGCTCTTTAAAGTCAGCCATTAATTGTACTCTGTCTCTTGACAAGTTGTCCATGGCTCTTGAATATGGATTAAATAAGTTTTCTTTATACCAAGCCATTTGCGCATCGCCAACTCTACCTTTGCTTAATGTAGGATATATAAGGCCTGTAAAATCTTCAGCAGAATAAGGTATGAAAAATTTAAATTTACCTTTGCTAGCTCCAACCGTTTTAGCTTTAGCAGCTGAATATTCTTTAAAATATTTTACACCTGTAGACTTTTCTAATAACTTATTAAAATCTGCACTTAAATCTTTAGAAGCTAAAACTTGTTGTACTTTAGATTTAACATCTAAAACAGACATAGCATTTTTAACAGCTTTAATATTAGCTACAGCATCATCAGCAAAATAAAAATCATTATAACCTTCAGCAGCTTTGCTAGTTAGCCAGTTAGCTTTAGCTTCACCTGTTGAGTTACCTAATCCAGTTATATTTTCTAGTGGTATATCTAGTCCTTCAGATTTTAAAAACTCGTGTATTGCTCGCTGTGATTCAGGCGCTCTTGCTGTTAGAACAAACACGTCGTCTGTTCCTCTAGCATCTCTAATTTTTTCAGCAACTTTAAACATAGGACCTTTTTCGCCTTCTCTAACGATGTTAAAATCAGTAAAATCCATAACTGCTCCTTTGTCTATCAAAGATTTGCCATCTTTTGCAAATTCCTCAGCATTTAAGACACCTCTTTCATTTTCGTATACCTTAGCCTTAACTTTATTTACAAATTCTTTAGGAAGAGGTTTTCCATATTCTATAGTTTCTGTGTCTATTTCTATAAATTTATCTCCTAATTCTTCTCTGTATTTTTTAACACTTTCTTGAACTGCCTTAGATGTTTTTTCTACAATAAAGCTAGGTAGTGATCTTTCTTTTCTAGACTTATTCCTAGCAATAGCAGCTTCAGTAGAAGTTTCTGCATGAACCATAAACACTTCGTAACCCTGTTCTTTAAGCTTATTAACTTTTTTCATAGTAGCATTATAACTGGCACCTGTTCCATCTATAATCATACCTTCTCCAGCTTTTCTGTACTTTTCCATTTTAGCTTCAGCAGCTTTTCTACCAGCAAAACCAATTTTAGATCTTTGGCTTTTTTGCTCTTTAGAATATGCGCTTTCTGACTCAGGCAGTCCTACCCTAGCTTTTTCAGCTTCTATAAATATATCTTGATTAACAACTTTCCAACCTTCTCTACCAAGCTCTAGACCTTTTCCAATGTTCGATTTACCAGATCCTGGTCCACCAATCATAAATATAGCTTTACGCTTAGGTGAAGGCTTTCCAGATGTGTTAGGTCTGTTGTAGAATACTAAACTTTTACTTTTAGCTAATGTGTCATCAAAATCAAATACTCTAATTTTTTTAACAGGTTTATTTTTTTTGTTAGCTAATTCTATAGCTTTATCTCTGTTTTTAGCGTTTTCTAAGTTTTCAGCAAAAGTCAAATCTTTGCTAGCTAAAACATCGTATTCATTAAAACTTTTTATATTATCGTTAAAAACTTTTTTGTATTGCTTTTTATTATTTATAGAATTTTTTATTATAATCTCATTAGAAGGTATTGGATCAGCTATATATCTAGCAACTTCGTCTATTATATAGTTTTGTTTTAAATCTGCTTCTTTGCTATTTAATTCTTTAGCGGTTTCTCGAATTACTTTATCATATAAAGTTTCTTTAAAACCGCTTTGTACAGTTCTATAATTTTTTAAATTATTTAAGTCTGCAGACATTCTAGCTAGACCAGAGGTATTAGTAGTGCCACCTATTTTATCTATAATATCTAAATACTTTTTCTCTGATATTATACCTCTATAATCACTCATTATTTTTCTACCTTCATCTATAAACCTACCTTCTACGACTGCTGTAGCAGCGTCCATAGATTGTTGAAGTGAAGATTTTAAATGTTCTAATTTTAATTTTTCAAAACTAAATTTATCACCTGGCTTAAAATAAACAGCTTCAATAGGAACAAACTGTCTAGCAGAGCCTAATATTAAATTAGTGTTAGATGAAGCTCCTTGATATATATATCTAGCTCTTCTTATAAATTCATTTTTATCTTTAGATGAATATAACCACTCTTGTTTAGCTGATTCAATAGCATAATATAAATCAGCTTTTAACTTATTATCTCCTTCATTTATAGCTTTTTGTAATATTTCTATTCTTTCAGAATCTGTACTAGCTTTTTTCATTGCTTTTTTAAGTGCCGACTTTTGAACTCCTTCTTTTTTAAAATCAGCAACTAAGTCTTTAAAAAACTTACTTTCTTTTCCAGATCCTTGAGCTTCTAGTAGTTTTTTATATTGATCTTTAACAGCATCAACACTTCCTATTTCTATTTTAGTTCCTTTAATATACTTAGGTGTTTCAGATCTTCCTTCTGCTATAGTCTTAACTCTATCTGCTGTAGTTCTAGTACCCATCCAAAAAGTTTGAAGCAAGTTAGAACCTTTTAAAAAATCTTTTGGAAAAACTTTAGCAAATTCTAAAGACATGTCTATTTGCTCTTTTACCCTGTCTAAGTCGTATTCTTCATATAGTTTTTTACCCTGCTTTCTGACTTGGCCCCATACGCCGGTACCCAGCTGCGGAGTTACTATTTCACTTGGTAATACTTCTTCGTTTTTAAACTTAATTGGTTTTAATTTTTTTATTTCACTTTTAAATGTTGGATTATCTTTAGCCGCTTCTATTAAAGTTTTCCTACTAGCGTCTAATAAAAAGTTTTCTAAAAATTCACTAACGCCAAGCGTTATTTTAGATCTATCATTTATGTTGTCAGAAGCTAATAATTTTAAATCTTTTTTGAGTTTTTCTTCTGTATAATTTTTTATTTTTAAAACATTTTTAACTTCTTTTAATATTTTAGAAGCTAAAATAGGAGACTTACCTTCAGCTACGGTAGATGGTAAATCAGAAAAAACTTCTCTAACTGTTTGATTAGTTATAATTCTACCTGTTTGCTCAACTAAAGCTTTTATTCTAGCACTAACATTAGAGTCTTTTCTATATAAATTTGGTTTACCTCTTTCAGTTATTCCCATAATGTCTAAAAAATCACTTACTTTTATATTAGACTTTTTAGTCCAAGGAGTTAAATTATCTTTTCTAGTACCTTTATTATAGAAAGATTCTAATAAAACATTTTGAACGCCAGTAGCTTTATCTGGTCTAGTTTCAAATACAAAATTACCTTGACTATCTTTTTTATTAGTTTTTACTCTTTTAGTAGTATGTTGCTTAGGTAATAGCGATATAAATAAATCGGGATCTTTATTTATAAATATTTGAGCGTTTTTAACGTCGGTCTTAGTTAAATTACCAGGTTTTGGTTTTATACCAAACATTAATTGAGTTTCTTCAGAGGCTAAATCTTTTAAACTTTTATATGTTTGTTTTTCTAAAAACTCTTTTGTTTCAGTTTTTGTAATTGGCCCTAATTCTTTTTCACTTTTTAAAGCTTTAGTAGCTAACTTACTTTTTACTTTAGCAACAGTTTTATCAGACAAACCTTTTAGTCTATCAGAAACTACTATAGCTTTTCTTTTTTGTGTTTCAACAGGAGTATCTTCAGTAGCAACTTTTGTTTCTATTTGTTTAGCAATTGTAGGATCACTTATGTCTTTAGTAAATAAATCACCTTGTTGACCTAATTCTTTTAATATATTTCCTATTCTACCACCACCAAACTTTCCTCCTCCAAACAGCACTTCTCTTAAGTAGGCGCCATATTCAGGATTTTTTGATGGATCATAAGTTTTGTTAACCTTTTCCAACACATGTAGTTGCACTCCAGATCTAAAATCTTCTCTTGTTATTCCTAAGTCAGGTACAAATTTAGTGTTTACAAATTCATTTATTAATCCTTGATTGTTTATTAATAAATCATTTTTAGCATCAGTTTCAGCTTGAGTGTTTCCTTTTTCTTTTGCTTCTTTTAATCTTTCTACAATGTTTGAATTTTCATCTATTATGTCTTTAGACGCTCTAGTTTCTTTAGTTACAGCTTGTCTATTACCTTCTATCAATCTGGTGCCTAGTATATCTATTTCATCAAGCTTAGCTAATGTGCCTATTTTAACATCTAACTTACTACCCATCCTAGTTGACTTACCTAATAAAGCCATTAACTGAACCATGTCTTTTGCAGTTTTAGGCGTAGGTGCAAACTTTTCAATACCAGATTCTATTAATATATCTTTAATTTCTAATCTAAATTCATTCATTAAATTAGAAGCTAAGTTAGTATCAGTGTAATACAGCTTGGGATCTGCTAAAAACTCACCCATAAAAGCTAAATACTCTTCTGCAGTTAAGTTTTTGTCTTGTACTTTTCTTAAATCTAAACCGTAAGCATTTTTAATTCTAGTCTCTAGTTCTGTTCCAGTGTATTGGCCAAAGTCAAAATCACTAAATATACTTGACATGCGTTTAGTAAAGTTCCTTTTAGCGTTAGGATTAGCATCGAAATAAGCGTTAACAGCAGCATGAGTAAATTCATGTACAGGTTTACCAGCCGTGTAAGAATCTAAATCAAAAAACATTTCTTTTGTTTTAGGATTATATTCAGCGGTATTGCCTAAATCTTGACCCTTATCATTAGTTTCAAAGTTTTGTTTTCTAAACTCTTTACCTCTACCAAACTTAACTTTAACACCTTCAAATTCAGGTATAACAGCTTTTATACCTTTATTCATAGGTTGAGTTACCATTTGATTAAAATCTTTTTCAAAATTCTTAGAATTAGGATCTAGCTTATGGTACATTGTTTCAACTTGTATTTGTTGATTTAATGTTTGTATTCTTTTAGAATACTCCATAAATTTCTTTTGTTCTTTAAGTGTTAAATCTTCAAAGTTCTTTTTAGGTTTTAAAGCGTCTGGAATAGTAACACCACCTGAAGTCTCTATAGAAGTAGCAGTTTCTTTAGGTAATCCCATCAACTCATTTACTTTAGCTTGTAATTCTCCTACTACTTCGTATTTTCTTTTAGTAGATATAAAATCACCTCTTTTTACATGTGTAAAACCAGTAGCTCCAAATACCATACTGTTTACTATAGCTCTTCTAGCTACAGTATCGAAGTCTTTATATAACTCTTCAAACTCTGTATTAAAGTTTTTATCACCTATTAAACTTTCATATGCTAGCTCAGAAACTTGAGCACCTTCAGCTGATATAGCACCAACAGGTCCAGCTTTAATTACTTTTTGAAATATTGGATCTAACCATTTTAATCTACTTTTAAAAGGTGTTAAACCAGCTGTAGCTTGACCTAAAGTGTAAAAAGTAGCACCACCACCGGGTTTCATGTCTAATATAAGTTGCATTTTAGCTTCTTCAACTAAAGCGCCTGTTACAAACCTAGCCATAGGTGACATTTTGCTAATTAATTTAGCATAGCCTAACCCATTCATAATCCCACCCGTAGCACCTAATATCATTAAATCAGGAACAAAAGATCCAACGCCGGTCGCTACCTCTTCTGATAAAGAAACGTCAATATTTTCTTTTTGCTTATCAGTTAAATCTATTTTACCACCCATGCTTTTCACAACTTCTTCAGTTTGATTAGCAACCTTTATAGCAGTATCTAAATCGTTTATTCTAGTTCTAGCTGTACCTTTACCACCAGATATAAAATCATCTGCTTCTTTTTCATTGAAACCTACATACCCAAGTGTAGCTTTAGCAGCGCTTTCAGTAAAAAATCCTAATGAACTAGGTTTTTCTATGGCACCTACATCAACGTTGTTTCTCCATAAATTCCTATAGCTTTTAGCTATTGTAGATACTTCATCTATTTCTTCGTTGTATGATTTTATAGCTTTTAAATCTTTATCATTTACCATATCAGGTAAACTGTCAAAAAATCCTTCAAAGTCTCTAGAATCTATACCTAAGTTTCTTAATTGATTTAACGACACTTTAGCGTTACCACTTTCATCAATAGATATATTATTGTCTCTTAATTTTTTTAATACTCCAGAACCTATAGGATTTCCACCAGTCAACTGAGCTTGGCTAAATTTTAGATTAACAAATTTATCCCTACCATCGGCTTCAAATTGCTGTAAATATAACAACTCGTCTTCGTATAGTTTTTTAACAGCTTCCCTTTGAGATATACCTGGGTTATTATTTAAAATATTTTGAGCTTTAACACCAGCTGTATTGTCAGTATCTTCAGCTAGCTTAGATAGTCTTTTTACAGTTTCTTCACTTCTTCCTTGTTTGTTAAAAAAATCTGCAGTTAACTCTTTATTAGTCTTTTGATAACTAACTCCAAAATCCTCACCAAACCTACCTGGTCCACGCTCTGTAGTTGTAGCTAGTACGTTTATTTCAGAATCTAAATTTTTGCTTTCTTGCAGTAGTTTTTTCTTACTGTCTTCTAAATCGTTTAGTTGAGATTCTTTCTGCTCGCTATTTATTTCCTGGTTGTTGTTTACTTGATTTATTTTATTGTCTATTTTTGTAATTTCAAAAGTTATGCTACCTTGTTTTTCTTTTAAATCTTCTACTTTTAATCTAGTTTCAGACTTTCCTTTATCAGCTTCTATTGCGAATTTGTTTTCAAAGTCTTTATTTAATGTAGTACTTTCTGGTCTTATTCTACTTAATTTATACTCTTGTTCTACTTTGTCTTTATTAGATCGTCCTAAAGCATTGTAAATGTAGTCAAAAGATCTTCTATCAACATCTAAGCCTGTTTTAGATTTAAAATCTTCATATATAGTATCTTTTATTTTTCTATTATCTTCAACTGTTAAACTATATGTTTCAGCCCCTAAAGTTCCTTCTTGAACTATGCCGTATTTACTTAAGTTGCTATACACATCTTTTTGTAAAGAGTCCATAACACTTACTATATTTTCAACTTCGTCTTTACTTGCTTTTCTACCCGTGTCTTGTACTTTGGGAATAGACATAGACCCATAAAAGCCAGTTATAAAAGGGCTTGTAGATTTTTCTAGTCTATCATTTATTTTTATATTATATAAGCCTTGATAATCAGGTTTTAAATTTAATCTAGTATCTACGGTAATTTCTTTTTCCTTAACAGGTTCTTTTTCTATAAATGGATCTGTAGGTTCTTCAACTGATAAATTATAAGTTTGTTTTATTAAGTTTAACTTATCATCATTAAGCCCTTGAGCGTCATATTTAGAATATAAATCAGTTATTAATGAATCATAATCGTTACCATAAGTTTCATTAATTAAATTTATTTTATCTTGATCTATTTGTTCGTCAGCTTTTTGAGAATAAAAATCAACTAAAAAATCATTTATCATAGTACTTTGCTTCTATTTGTAGAGTTAAGTTGTTGTTTAATACCTCTAGATTGAAGTATTTGAGATTTAACTAACGCGTCATCATATATCTTATCTTCGTCATTACCCCAAACATTCCAGCCTCTATTGCCATCTTTAAAGAAATACATATCATCTTCGTAATCTTCTCCTAATTGTTTCCCAGTTTTATATGTTTTTGGGTCAGAAAGCTGTAATTCTCTAAAAACTAATTTTTTTCTTTGTTTTAAAGCATCTTGCTGTCTTTTCATAAATATAGATCTATCTTCTCCAGGAAATAATGTAGGTCTATTAGGTAGTGATAGTATTATATCATTTACAGCTTTGTTAGCGCCGGTTATATTTTTTTGTTTAACTTGAGTAGCTGTTAAAGACTTGTCGTCATCTTCTTCACTGCCTTCAGGTAATGAAACATCTATTGTTAATACATCGCTTTTAGGTCCAAATGAATTTCTAGCCATATCAACTAAAGCTTGTTGAGCTATTTTTCTTTGTTCTTCACTATTGTTCCAATTGCCTTCACCACCTAGATTTAACCAAAAACCTTTCATTTTTTGATCGTCATTTAATATAGGCACAACAGCTTCTTCTAACATGGAATTATAGTTTGAGCCTTTTTTTAAATAAAATTGATCTTTTTTTGTAGTAATTGTTCGACCTTGTGCATCTTTTACTTGAGTTCCTTTTCTAATTTTAAATTTGCTTTCATTCTCTTTCATCATAACATCATGAACAGCTTGCAAAGCTTCTCTTGGATCTTCTACAAAGTTAATAGGATAATCAGGATTTTCACCACTCATTATAGCATTTAAACCTTCTATAGACATTTTTTGCCCATCTTTATGAACTAAAAATGTTTTACCATCTTCAATAACTGTAGATACATTACCATTTCTAGTAGGTGAATACATGTCATTAACTAAATTAACTATTTCAAAAGTTTTACCAGAACCATCATATATAAAAGCACCAACCTCACCATCTTTTTTACTTTTTGCTTCTTCAAGTCTCTTGTATAAAGCATTTATATTTGGTATTGCAGTTTCTATGTTTTTCAATGATTGGTCAAATACCGCTAATTTAGCATAACCGTCAGCCGCGTCTATATTACCAAGCTTAATGTCAGAAACAATATTAGCATATTCTTTAGCTTGTTGCATTTGAGCTTTTTTAAATCCTTCATCGAAAGTTTGTCCACCAGCTTGCTCTTCGCCAGCTATCATTTTCATCTTTTGGTCTAAATAATTTAACTGCTCTTGCTTTATACCTTCAAGTTTAGCTTTTTCTGCTTGCCAGTCTTGTAATGCAAATTGATATTCAATATCTTTTTGTCTACCTACTTGTCTAGATGCTTCTCTTGTTAATCCGCTTATACCAGTTAACCTACCTGGACTTATTGTTTTTACTCTTGGCATATTTTATTATTTTGTTAAGTTAGTATTTTTAATGAATGCTTCATATTCAGCATTTGACCGCTCGTCATTTGGGTCCCATCTTATCATACCACTTTGAGAGCTAGGATTTAAATAATTTCTTGCTTCTTCACTTGTCATTAGTCCTTGTTGAAATCTATAAGCATCACTTTGCGTGTCTTCAACAACACCTCCAGCTAACTGCTGTTTCATAAATTCTTTGTCAGCAAGCTCTTTAGCTGCTATTTGATCTGGCGTAAGATCTTGTATTCCGAATCCGCTGTTTCTAGGGCTAGTTATATTTTTAACAATCGCATCATCTGTTTCCTTTACTTTTTTATTAGAAACAACGTTATTACTTTTAGCGACTCTATCGCCGCCTAATCCTCTAGCGGCTTGCAAACCTAAGCTACCTAATGCTCCAGCCATATCAGCTGCTCTTTCGCCATAAGCAAATTGCTCCATACGTAATTGATCAGCCTTACTTTGCTCGTAATCCATTTGTTGGCCTCTTCTTTGCATTTCAGCATTTTGAACCATTATTTCTCCTTGAGCTTTTAGTCTTTCATTACCAACTTCTTGTTTTTCAATATCAGCTGCAATACCAGCTTTACTTCTTAATGCTGCTTGAGCAAGTGCAGTTGCGCCACCAGCAGATGCTCCTTGAGCTCTTAATGTGTCTAGCGTATTAGCTAAAGCTTTATCAGTTTCTTCCATTTTAATCTGATTAGCTTGAGTAGCTACACTTAAATTTTCATATGGATTATATATAGGAGTTTCCATATAGTTTTTCATAAGAGTGTCAACATAGCCTTGTTGTTTCTTTAAATCAGTTTTAGCTTTTCTATTTTTAATAAAAGCATCTACACCTAATATAGCAGATGGTACAGCAGCTCCTGCTACCGCCCACATATTGTATGTTTGGTTAGGCATTCCACTTTTATTAAGCTCTATAGCTTGGTTTATATTTGAACCTTTATATTTTTCTAATCCCATAATATTTTATCTTGATGATACTGCAAATTCTGTTGATACAGCAAATAATTCTTTTGTTCCGCCAGGTCTAGTAGTAGAATCTGTAGATAATTTAACTGTAGCAAAATATCCTTTTATACCTGTCATAGAAGATCCAAACACTACTTCGCCAGGCGTTGCCTCACTATTGTTAACTAGATTAGCATAATATTTATTTTCTTTTAAATAAAAACCAGCTCTATAAGGTATACCTCCTTCAGTGTATAATCCTTCTTCATAGCTTTTTACAGAGTTAGTTTCGTCTAAATCTTGGTTAATATTAGGTTGAAGTGTAAAAGTGTCAGAAACAAAACTTTCAACTTGCCAACCACTACTTCCTTCGTAGTTTATTGTTTTAAAGTTTTTATTAATTGAAGGACTTGCATTAAAAACAAAAGTTATAGATGAGTTATTAGATACGCCATAATATTCGTTAGCATTAGCTTCTGCATCATAATGTAGATATAAAGAGCCATTTTTAGTTGTAAAAAAGTTGTTTTTTAAACTAAACATAAAGTTTGGTCTATAAGTGTAAAATGTAGTCCAGCCACTTACTCTTTCATCAAACGTAAGTGTATTATAGTAATCACTTGTTTCATCAATACTTTTACTACCTGAGTGTCTTTGTAAAGATATTGTATAGTTGTTTTTGTAATTGTCAAAACCACCTTCTATTTTGTCTTTTTCATAATAAACAAATCTTACTTCAGGATCAGCTGCGACTCCTGGAGAGTAAATCTGCAAAGGTCCATTATCTAGAAAAACAACATTAACAGAAACTCCATTAATGTCAATAGTTCCAGTACCTGTTACAAAAGAGTTAACAGATTGCCATACTCCACCACCGCTAACATTGTCATTTAATTGAACTTGAGAACCAACTATTAGTTCTTGTAGATCGTTTAATCCCTTTGGCACTACTCTAATCCAAGGGCCTAAAGGCGTAGGTATTAAAACCGGTGGAGATGCTTGGTATCTAGAGTCTTGTGGACCTTGCACTATTACGCCTGTTGTTTGATCATATTGTAATTGAAAAGAAGTAGTAGTTATTACTTTTCTATCTGAAAGCTTAGATAATTCATCTCTAAAGTGATCTGCCATTCCATATCCAGATATTTCAGTTAAACCATCTCTTGATAATCTCATTATAGCATTACGATCTTTATCTGCAAAGTACCTTCTAAAACCAAAATAAGCAAAACTTTCTGGATTTCTACTTATTCCGTAATCACCGCTATATGGGGTAACTTGCCCTATTACCACGTTAGATGTAGCTCTTATTGGAGTTCCTTCAGCTGAGTAAATAGCATCTTTATCTATTAAAGCTTGGCTAACTTTATTTTCTTGAAATATAGTTAAATTATTATCCATAGCATACAACAACTGTATAGAACCATTGTGAGGATCCACTGCTTTTGTTATATCTTCAGCTACTGAAAAAATGTTAGTGTTGTTTATATTTGTTCTTGAGTTAAAAACACCTGAATATATCAAAGCGTTATTTCTATGTCTAACATCGTTTGAGTCTTCTTTTAAATAAGCTCTAACTCCTAAATCAACTTGGGTATTGTTGTAACCACCTCTTATTCTAGATTCTTCTATTATCCAATTAGAGCCGTTTAAAAAGCTATACTCAGCGTTTGCTTGAGGATAAACGTTTGAGTAAGGTGCTGTGTTACTAGATGTTGTAGGGAAATTAGGATAATTATCATTAGTATTATCTAAAAAAGGTATGCCAGGAAATAGTTTAACATATCTAGGCATAAGACTACTATTGTTAGATATTAGCGGAGTAGTAACCTGTTTTAACCAAAACGAATTATAGTACTTTACTTCTAAATTAAAACCCATTATTTTTTTATTAAAAATTGAACATGGTACTCATTTGATCTTAAAAATCCTGTAGATCCAGAAGCGTCTGACACGTCTATAATAACATCATACAACCAAGATCCTTTGTATTGATTTTGACCTGGGTAATTGTCTGGTAATTCGCTTTTAGATATTTTACCTCCTCCTGGTATTGTAAAAGAAAGAGTAGCTTGACCAGTGTTGCTATTTGTATCTATAATAAAATTAGAAACCTTATTAACAGCTGTGTTTTGAGCATCAACTACTGACAAATAACGCGTTATTGTAGCACCAATTGATGTGATGTTAAATGAATAAGCATAAGCATCATATCTTATAGCTGATTTAATTCTATATGTAAGACCTTGAAGTCTAGGCGTTGAAGAAACTGGAAATCTATTAAAATTATTTTCATTATACGGAAGAGATAGTGGATCATATCCGTTGCTAGTGTGACTTATGTCAGCAATAGAATGTTTAAAATTAGCATTGTCAGTGCTGAGATTAACATCGTCTCTTGTTGCTACAACTATAGCATATTCACCACTCCAAGACACGGAAGGGTTAAAAGGTTGAGGATTATTAGCATCTAAATCAGTTAAATAATTTGCTGGAACACCATTAGTATTTAAAAATGGCTGTATGCCTGTGTTTTCTATTAAAGATCCATATATTCCAGGGTAAGTTTGTTGATCTGGCGTTGTTGATATTCTATATATTTTAGGTTGAATATTTGTCAAACCAACATCTTTATCAACTAAAACATCTGGAAAACCATCAACATGCAATCTAAACTTAATCGTGTAGCTATTTTCAACATCAGAGTCCGCATCAAAAACAATTCTAGTAGCGGCGACAAGCTTAAAAGTTGCTGGAGTACTAGGAGCTGAAGGTGCTGAAACTTGTGATATGTTAAAAGGAGAAGTCACCACAGCTCCATTGCCATTTTTAACTTCTTCTATAGTTATATTAGCAGATATATCTTGAACAGGTGTTGAATTAGAGTTTATTATTTGAAACACGTTAGTAACAGTGCTTCCTACATTAGCTGTTTCTAAAAACCCGTCTGTTATCAAACCAGATGTGTCATTAGGTGCTTTTGAGTCAAAGTCTGTTATAGAGTTAGCTATAGATTCATTTAACTCTTGTATTTTTCCAGATGTAGAAGTTTCATAATATATATCTAAAGCTGATTTAAAAGGTTTAGTTTCAAAAACCATTAAATTTTTAGCAAATTTAAAAGTTGCGCTACCTTGGTCAACTCCTTTAAATCCTAATCTGTTTTTAGTTTTTAATGTCGCTACTAAAGGATTTTTATTATTATTTAAATATAATGGGTCTACATTTCCTTCAGGGCCTGGATATATATAAGTAGGATCTGGATACTGAGAATGATTGTTAGAAGTAGCATTTAAATAATGTAAATTTAAATTTTTCTTAGTTGTCCAATCACCCATTTCTATAAACGGCTTTATATTGGTTACTTCTATTTTTTTAGGAGAAGAATTTTGTTGATTAACAAATGCAAATCCTGAAGTTGTTGAATAGTTTAATTGTTTAACTCTATTAAATAGTACAGTACTAGAAGAATATATATCATCAGAAGGTCCCACTTCTTTAAGTTCTCTTGGTATTTTGTTTATATTATCATTAAATAAAGCTATATGAGATACACTTGAGTCTTCAGAATATGTCAAGGGAGTTGCTGTTGAAGTTGCTTCGTCATAAGCTCCTGTATATATAACATTACCAGTTAAAGCTCCTGGAGTGTAAACATTGTAATAATCTTGCTCTTTTTGTTGTACAACTACTTTATAAGTATACCAGCCTAAAGGGTTTTCATTTTCTATCCAAGTACCATTATAATCATCTTTCTTTTCAGTAGGTATAGGCTCATTAAAAGATACCTGAAGCGAATCGCCTGGCCAAGTTAAAGGGTTCGTACCTCCATTCGTGTAGCTACTAAATATTGTCGATGTTAAGTTAGTAGAAGAATTACTAGCGTCGTTTATAATTACATTTGAAGATCTTCCATACCTATCTTGTAACACAACGCCTACTTGGTAAGATCTACCTTGCTTTAAAGTATGGTTTAAAAACTCTTTATTGATATTAGACGTTGAATCTCCTTTGTTTACTTTTGCTAGTGAATAATCTAATTTTTCTAAACTTTTATTATTTTGCAAAAAGTTGCCATATATTATTCTATTTCCTACTGCTTCTTGACTAGCTGCTCTCATAGGTACTATATCACTTACTCTTACTATTTCTTTTTCTGGTAGTACTTTTGTAGGTTTTTGAGACGTATAGTTGTATACAAATCTAGATCCTAAAGCTGTGATAGTTAAAATAGCACCTCCTCCAGTAGGAGGTCCACCTAACTGAGGCACAGTAAGTTCTTGACCAATAGAGTAACCATTATTAGAAGAAGTTATTACAGCACTTGAAACTCTACCTGAACCACTAACAACTATAGTACCTCTAACCGCTCCTAAACCGTCTAAATTAACATTATTGTATGTACCAGCAGTGTAGTTTCCACCAACTTCTTTTATTACAACGCTAGCTACAGTAGATTTTAAGTTTTTAACATTTACATCAGCTATGACTTTTAAATTTTCTTCGTCAGATGTTTTGTAAAGTAATTGTATTTCTTTTAGTTTTAATTTATCCTCCACTTCAGTTACAGAATATGGTAGATCAATAACTAAACCAGCTGTAGTAATTTGATTTTCCATAAAATCAACTATACTTGATTCTTTAGTTTTTTCGTCATCTAACTGAGTAAAGTATCCATATTGTTCAGGAACAAAAGCGTGTTGTGTAAATGGGGCTGTTAAAGAGTATTCGTCATCGTCGTATTTAAATCTATAACTAAATCTTACAAATTTTTCTTTTAGTAAATCCTTATCGCCATTAAAACTTGATCTATAGTCTGGATTTTTTATTTGAAACATGTATACTCCACTATCACCCCAGCCTAATTGAGTTGGTATGTCAGTAACTGTAACGCCATCTACTGTTTTCAAAAAAACTTTATCAGGAGTTGTAGATATATCTATGTTTTGAACTAAAGCGTAAACATTTTCTTCGTCATTCATGTTTCTTACTCTGATGTCTACAGATGGAACTCCTGATCCTAAGTGAGCAGCTATATCGGTATAAGAAGAACTAGAGTTAAATACTAAAACATCATGAGCTTGATTTAAAACTTGGCCCGGAGCTCCAAAAAAAGGCGGAAGCCATTCGTCTACTTCGTTTTTTAAAGTAGATTTAATTGTTCCATTTACTGTATCTAAAAAAGATATAGAACTATACGGCGCGTACTTAGCTACAGAAATATGATCTTCATGAGTATAATATGTAAGTGGATTTGCTATAGCTGTTTCTACATTAATTTTTCTAGGTTGATTTCTATTATCAGTCCAAAAAAGTAAATTTTCAATTAAGTTAACACCTAGTATAGGATGAGTTTTTGAAAAGTTAAGAAAAGTTCCAGAAACTATTACTTTAAATTTTATATTAGAACTGTTTATGTTTTCATTACTTTCAGGTGGAAACTCACAGTAAGCTATGTAGTTATTAGCTCCAAATCTAACAAAATTAGTGTAATCTCCAGAGCCACCAGCATTATCGCTTTGTATAGATAAGTTTCTTAAACTATTTGTAGAAGAGTCTGAAAAGTTTGTTATAAAAAAGAATATTCTATTATTGGCAGTATCTACATAATTACCTATAACTTCTAAGTTGTAATCTGTTAAACCGAAATTAGTTAATAGCTTGTTACCTCTTATGTTTTCTAAAGCGCCTACACTAGCACCCTCAGATGAGCTTATACTTATGTTTTGACCATCTCTATACTCTCCATTTGGTATTATTCTAGCGTCTAAGTCTTTATTCATCTTAGACTTTAAAAAAGTATTTTTAATTTCTGGCATACTTAATGTTTAATCCATTTAGATTTGTTTCTAAACACTTGAGCGATCTCTTCAATCTTTATATTGCTTAAACGTATTTTAGCGTTTCTAAGAGCGCTAGAACGATCTCTTTTAAATCTATTTACTACATATTCTGGAACACCTGCTCTACCTGATAATATAGAATAAGCTATATGCATGTACATTGCTTGCTCAGCCATTTTAGGTAGTTTCATGTCTAAGTCAACGGCCAAACCGTCAGATATATATTCTAATATTATTAATTTACCTGCTAAATCACTTGAAAAAGAAAATGTGCCTGTTCTTTCATTTATAGTAAATTTACCATTTATTTGAGCTTCTTCAGGCTGTAATCCATATCTTTGACCTATCAAGCCTTCGTTAAAAGGTCGCCTATAATCATCTGGTCTCCAATTATTTGTTTGGTCTTGACTTTTCCATCTTTCCTCAGTTAGCGACTGTTCTGAAAGCAAGTTTGCGCCTGCTTGATCTTGAGTAGGTTCACCAGTATTATCCTGTATTGGAAGTTCAGTTGGATTAGAAGTAACTCTAGTTGGATATATAATATGTTTAGCACCAGCATCGTCTACCCAAGAGCATTTAACATAGTTTACATAATCTTGTGGTATTATTATAGACAAGCTAGGTGGTATAGTTAATTCTTGAGATTTAATAACTTTTAAAGTATCATAACTAAACTCTTGTAAACCTCTTTTAGCATGAAACATTATATCAGTTCTTTTAGCTGACGGGATTAGTTTACCAGCTCCAATATACGCTACTATAAAGTTATTTATAATATCATCTAGACTTATATATATGTAGCTACCGTAATTATTTCCAGTGTAATATTCAGCATTAGTTTCTGTTATAAGTCCCATTTATTATGATTTTTCGTTTACTTCTTCTTGTTG
>Ga0181391_1000189_pt1 | contig 18351 bp, 23 predicted proteins | sample 14SPOviralmetaG_FD_130080 | JGI IMG/M metagenome (GOLD analysis project Ga0181391, IMG submission 130080) | Marine viral communities from the oligotrophic San Pedro Time Series (SPOT) site, San Pedro Channel, CA, USA - 14 SPOT_SRF_2010-08-11 | ecosystem: Environmental > Aquatic > Marine > Strait...
GACGATGAAGCAGTAGACATTATATCCCCCGACGATCAGATGCCGAACTTGGCGGAGTACATCCAAAAGAAGTTTGAAGATTCTGAGAATGGACGGTATGCGTACGAACAGCGTTGGCTGCAAGCATACAAGAACTTCCGGGGTATATACGATAGTTCTACGCAGTATCGCGACTCCGAACGATCTAAGGTGTTCATTAAGATCACCAAGACGAAAGTTCTTGCCGCGTACGGTCAGATTGTTGACATACTGTTTGCCAACAAGAAGTTTCCTATCGTTGTAGAACCTACCCCAGTGCCCGAAGGTGTGGCAGAATTTGCCCACCTCAAGACGCCTGTAGATGACTTAGTTGAGCCGGATGCCGGTGTGCAAGACCCTTACGGTTTTGCCGGTGATGGACGACAGCTAGGGCCGGGTGGACTGACAGCAGAGAGTCCGCAGGACTTTTTGGGTGCCTACAAGGATGACTTTGCAAACTCGCCAGTCGTTGAAGGCCCAGCCCGACTGGGAGAACCTCAGTTCTCTCCTGCACAGAAGTCTGCACTACAGTGTGAAAAGATCATACACGATCAGCTTATCGACACAAATGCTACAACGGTAATTCGTAAGAGTATCTTTGAATCCTCACTTCTTGGCACAGGAGTTGTCAAGGGTCCGCTTAATATGTATAAGCGCATTCACCGCTGGGAAGACACCGGCAATGGGCGCGAGTACAATCCTTACGAGAAGATCGTGCCGCGTATTGAGCATGTGTCTATTTGGGATTTCTATCCCGATCCTGCGGCCACCTCTATAGAAGGCTGCGAATATGTAATCGAACGGCACAGAATGAATCAGCAGCAGCTTCGTGGTTTGCTGCTCATGCCGCACTTTAGGTCCGAAGCTATCGAAGCCGCTATAGCCAACGGCCCTAATTACACGGATAAATACTTCGAAGACACGATTAGAGAAGATGAAACAGAGTCATACTACAACGAAACTCGCTACGAGGTTATGGAGTATTGGGGTGTAATTGACGCTACTATGGCAGCGTCTGTAGGTATGGACCCCGAAGATATTCCCGATGGCCTCACACAAGTTCAAGTCAATGCTTGGATTTGTGGTAGTCAAGTTCTGCGCTGTGTAGTCAATCCCCTCACTCCATCCCGCGTCCCCTACTTTGCTATGCCATACGAAATCAATCCCTATCAGATTTGGGGTGTTGGCGTAGCGGAGAATATGGAAGATGCACAGATGCTGATGAACGGTCACGTTCGTATGGCAATCGACAATCTCTCTCTTGCAGGCAACCTTGTATTTGACGTCGATGAGGCTTCTCTCGTTCCCGGTCAGAACATGGACATATTCCCCGGTAAGATTTTCCGACGTCAGTCGGGTGTGACAGGAACAGCCATCAATGGCCTCAAGTTTCCAAACACAGCGCCGGAAAACATTCAGATGTATCAGATTAGTCGTCAGCTTGCTGATGAGGAGACAGGACTGCCGTCTATCATGCACGGTCAGACAGGTGTTTCCGGCACAGGGCGCACGGCTGCAGGGCTGTCCATGCTCATGGGTGGTGCTAGTCTGTCTATGAAGACGGTCATCAAGAACGTAGATGATCACCTTCTCAAGCCTTTAGGCGAAGCGTACTACCAGTGGAACATGCAGTTCAACGACGACATGCTAGACGTGGGCGGCGACCTTGAGATCAAGCCTCGCGGTGTAGCATCTGTCATGCAAAAGGAAGTACGCAGTCAACGACTGATTGGCCTTCTTCAGACCGTATCTAATCCTATGCTAGCCCCGTTCATCAAGATTCCGAATCTTATGCGGGAACTGGCTATATCGCAGGATATCGATCCGGACAGCTTGGTCAATAACGTAGACGAGGCACAGGTATATGCTCAAATGTTGCAGGGGATGATGGCGAATGCTCAACAAGGAACAGGCGAGGGCGGTGGCCCCGCTGGTCAACAACGACAAGGCATGGCAGGGGCTGGAGGAGTATCTCAGCAGCCTCAAGGAGATGACGGTGCAGGCACTGATGGTGGCGCAATCGGAGTCGGAACTGCGCCAGTTGCAGGGGAAGATGGTTTTACTGGAAACGCTCCTCAAATTGAAGAATAACCACGCGGCGGTTGTAAAGGCAAACACAGATGGCAACATATAACTGGTATCATGGCACTCCCGTAGACAGTAGCCCTGCGCCCGATCCGGCTCCTGCGCCCGATCCCGTAGTCTCTCCGGGTGCAGTAACCGCGCCTCAAGATCAAATCGATAGCGGACGCCCCGACGGACGTCCTGTAGACATTCACAAGTTCAGTAAGGGCGTTGTACAAAAGGACGGAACCTATAAGCGGCAATTTACCGTTGTAAATGATTTTTCTAATGTAAAGTACGCCTCTCTGAAAGACTATCTAAAGGCCGAACAGCTTGGCGACAGGTCGGGATATTTTTCGGGAGTAGACTTCAACACTCCCTTCGATTCTACTAAGGCCCGCGCAGCAGAGGCGTTTGGTGGTATGGCAGGTCTTGCAGGATCACTGGCATTCTCTCCTGTTATGGGAGCGGCAAATTCTCAAGCTATACAAGACCCCACGGGACTAGGAAATAGGTTTATACCGGAGGGTGGGCTAGGCAACGTCTTTGCTAGCATGGCTATCGATGATGAATTTAGAAATATATATGAGATAAAACAATACCGGCAGAACGCTGCCAACGTGGGTAAAGACGGTGGCTTTGTTATGAACGTGGGCGGTATCAATATATATCGTCAGCCCGGAAAGGTAGGGTACAGGGGTCAGTTAGATCGCCTTGGTCTTGATCAACAGGGCGCTGCACAACTAGAAGTTTACAGCAAAGGCACTGCACACGGCACAGCAATTGCTAATGCAATTCTTGGTGGGCAGGGCGTCACAGAGGATATGATCTCTATGATTGGAGATGATCGCGTAATCCTTGAGACTGTCAACGGCGGATACCTTCTTAATGGAAGCTTTCACTACGGCACAGGCACCGCTGGCGGTGGTTATATGGAAGACCTAGATGCTGTTGCTATGAGCATGTTTTCTGTAAATAACACGCTTAATTTATCACAAGCCAAGGTATTCGCTAGTAGCTGGAGAAATTCAGCAAAAAGCATGTCCGGATTTTCGGGGCGTAATGCTACAACGCAGGAACTTATTGCAAATCTTCAGTCTTTCCAGCAGAAGGCTAGTGACTACGCTTCAAGCCTATCCTCGCAAAAAGAAGAAGCGATTCAATCAAAAGCTAGCACCTTCTTAGACAGTATTATAGCTGGGAAATACGAAAATACGGTAATGGATGATCTCAGACAAGACGTTAGAGAAACGGGACGAACAACTACCGAAGCCGTAGATCGCCTCATTGCAGAAGAGGATAGAATTGAGGAGCAAATGGCCGACGACATTGCAGAATCATACTCCGACTTTAACGAAGATGATTTTGATTTTGGTTATTCCGGATTTGCAGAAGGTGGCGAGGTTCCCAACGACGACTTTGATGCTTTGATTGCAGGCAACGAAATGATCCAGTCAGAAGGGGACGAGTCCGGGTTCGTAGGCCGACCACCCTCGCAAGTTACTGATGCAGAGTCAGTCGCTGATGACAAAGAGATGGTAGCCAAGGAAGAAGGCATGGTCCTCAACGCCGAAGCTGTCAAGCTTGCAGGCGAACAAGACGTAGCTGCTATGATGAAAGAAGCAGACGACTATCTTCGCAAGAACGGGGAAGAGATAGAGGACACACGCGAGTCCACCAACATTCGTATCTCTGAAGGCGAGGTATATATCTCTCCTCGCCACGCCGATGTAATTGGCAGATCACGTTTGCGTAAGATTAATGATCGGGGCGTACCCAAAACAGAAAAGAAGCTGCAAAAAGCAGCCAAGGGCGGGCGTATTGGTTACGCAGAGGGTGATGAAGTACAGGGCTTCATAGATCAGCCGGGAGAGATAGCTGACACAGGTGATGCTCCCCGGATGAAAGCAGAGATTCCGCAGGGAGATATCGATCTCTTCAAGCAGTTTGCCGCTATAAAAGGTCAGCCTAAACGTGCAGCCGTCGAAGGCTTAATTGATAATCTGTCAGACGTAGGCAAGCTGGCCCTGCTTATAGTCACAGAAACCACAGCCCTAGCTGATCCACTGGAAAGTATGGAAGCAGTCGGACAGGTGGCTGTAAATAGAATGAATACAAACGATCCGGATTTTGACGACGTAGACTCTATCGTTGACGTTCTCAAGCAGCGCAGCAATCGCGGAACCGGATCAAAGATGTTTCAGTTTGACGGCCTAGAGCCTAGTACGGTTAAGGCACGAGCCAAAGACCTTACTGGAAACGTGGGACCGATGGCGCTCGACAAGATATATAGCGCTGCACAAAACGTAATTGATATGAATCCTCGACTGGGTGGCGATAACGTAGACGGTAGAGAACCAGCTATCCCACTCAGCGTCCTATACTACAAGAAGCCGGGATCAACAGGCGGCAACTTTATGGACGAAAGACACTTTTTTGAACCCTACACTACAATCGGCGGACATCAGTTCTACAATGTGAACTTTGAATTCCCCGGCAAGGCTAGTGGAAGGATCAGATACAAATAGTCGGCTACCCGTTATAACGGCCCCGACACAACCGGAGCGGCTACCCACAGCCAAGTGGCCCCGCGAGTGAGGTAAAACAAATGGCAAGACGAGTAAAAGGCCACCGTGCCAACAAGCCCAACGATTCTTTCGGAACGGTCAATGACGATAAATTATACCGGGGAAAGCATCGTGAAGAGGTCGATAAAGACGATGACGATGAAGAAGAGCAACTAGAAGCTGACGCGGACACCGACGAGGAGTCGGCTACTCCACAAGAAGCACCTAGCGAATCATTTGCGAGTGCGGATGAATCTCAAGGCTCTGACGAATTCAAAAAGCGTTACGACGATCTCAAGCGTCACTATGATAGTAAATTGCAAGAGTGGCGAGGTAAAGAAGAGGACTATATCGCACGATTAGCTTCCTCAACTGTACATCGTCCTACTGATGATTTTCCTTCAGACGGGTTAAACTTGGACAACTTCAAGCAACAATACCCGGACATGTATGACGCTATCCATAAAATATCTTCCTCGCAAGCTGAAGCACGAGTGAAAGATATGGAAGCTGAATTAGGATCAATTAAAGAGCGCGAAAAAAAGCTTGAAAAGCAAAAAGCGTATCAAGAATTGCTCCGTCTTCAGCCCGACTTTGAAGAACTAAAGAGTAGTGAAGACTTCACCTCTTGGTTACAGGACCAACCCAGTACCATTTCGGACGGAGTGTACAACAACGCTACGGACGCACGGTGGGCAGCTAGGGTGGTTGATCTGTACAAAGCGGACAAGGGCTTGACAAAGAAACCAACTCGTTCCCGCAAGAAAGAAGATGCAGCACTGTCTGTTTCTACTCCTGCCGCAAAGCAGGTAGCTACGACTGCGGGGGACAAGCGAGTTTGGAAAGCTTCAGAGATAGGCAAGATGAAGCCGTGGGAGTTCGAAAAGCTAGAAGCTGAACTGGACACCGCACGTTCTGAAGGCCGAATTGACTATAACTCTTAATCCACCTCTTAGGAAGGAATGACTAATGGCTTTTAATAGCGCGTCAGGTCACAATAACCTGCCTTCCGGTAACTTTACACCGGAAATATTTAGCCAAAAAGTTCTCAAATTCTTCCGTCGCGCTTCGGTTGCAGAAGATATTACGAATACCGACTATGCTGGCGAAATCGAGAACTTTGGCGACACCGTTCGTATCATCAAGGAGCCGACAATCACCGTCTCCTCGTATGCGCGTGGTTCAGTAGTAAACCCGCAAGACCTTGCTGACGATCAGACAACTATGGTTGTCGATCAAGCAAATGCTTTTGCGTTTAAGATTGACGACATTGAAGAGCGTCAGTCTCACGTCAACTTCGAAGCCCTTGCTACTTCTTCGGGTGCATACTCGCTGAAGCGTAAGTATGACGGCAATATCCTCACCGCGATGTTCGACGGTGCGGGTATCTCTTCAGAGGCTAGCCCAACTACTGCTCAAGTCACTGGACTGGGTACGGTTGGCTCACCTCTGACTTCGCAGACTGGCGACAACCTCGTCAACATCATGCTCAAGATGGCTCGTGCCCTTGACGATCAGTCGGTTCCGGAAGAGAACCGTTGGTTCGTTGCTGCACCAGCTTTCTACGAGACACTGTTTGGTGCAGGTGCTAAGTTCGCAGAAGTACAGGTCACTGGCGACGGCACTTCGCCGCTGCGTAACGGCCTTGTCATGCAGGGCAACATTGCCGGTTTTGCTTGCTACAAGTCAACCGCAATGAATGCTGCTGGCACTGATACCGTAGACGTAACTGGTCTTGGCGCGGGTGAATTCCCAATCCTTGCCGGTCATATGTCTGCCTGTGCAACCGCTTCGCATATCGCGAAGACCGAAGTTGTACGTTCGACTGAAACCTTTAGCGATATCGTTCGTGGTCTGCATGTGTTTGGACGTAAAGTCCTTCGCCCGGAGTCTCTCGTTCGTTCCGTTATCACACTGTAAGGGAGGCATAGATGGCTACTTATACCGTAACTGGCGCTGTCGCAGGCGTCCCTCTTGGCATTAAGCCGCAGATCGTAGAAGTCGTTCTTGACTTCTCGTCTACTAGCCTCACTACTTCGGACTCCGTTGAGGTTTTCGAAATGAAGGCAAACACTCTCGTCCTCATGGCGGGTGTGGAAGTTCTCACCGTAGCATCGACTGGTTCGCCTGTCCTTGACCTTGGTGATGACGCAGACGACGATCTCTACGTTGCTGCTCTTGACGGCACTGCTGCCGGTCACGAGATCAACAACGCAGCCGGTACTGCAAAGCTGTACACCGCTGCCGACACTATCGATCTGATTGCCAATTCGGCAACCTTCGACGGTAAGGTACGCGTGTTCGCAGTGATTGCAGAAATGGGCACTGCTGAGACAGCGGCTACGTTCGCTTAACAAACTTGTCAGGGGGGTGTGTTGCCCCCTTGACACTCTTTTAACTGCATGCTATAAGCAGGAACCCCTGCCGGGAAAGTAACAGGAGTCCTGCATGAATTACATCACTAGCAATGTGCCCTACTTTAAAGCGTGGGTACGCAGAGAATACACAACCAATCACGACAGATATCATGGTGAATTTTTACACGCTATGGTGATTGGTGTAACAACGCTACCGATGCGAACAATGTCTTTTCAAGTATTGTTCACGGGATGTGAAGAAGAAGATAATGTACATGGCGGAGCAATGTGGGCACGAATGCCACTCACCGCTTTAGTTGGGGACACACCCTTAGATGACTGGCCAAAACCTTTACCTACTTATTTGGCACAGCCGTGGGACTGTCAGTCACATCATCACGCAGTATATGTCCTCGACAGGGCCACACCAAGTCCGTGGCTTGCAAAGATTGATGGGGAGTTCTACCCCGCAAAGTATTACTTCACCGTTGACTACACCGGAACAGAAGTAGCCGACGATCCTGCACAGCACAAACAGAGTCATGTGCTTGAATTACTCGACGCAGGAGAATATACGGGCAATATAGTAGCCCTTCCGAATAACCGGGTGCGGGTCACAAACCCTGCTTGGTTTGTAACGGGTGATGGTCCGCCGGACTTTGCACCTAGTCAGTGGGTACACCACTCTAAACAAGACCCTAACTATGTAAGTGATACATCTAGGGTATTCGATAACCTTTACGCGGAGAGCGATTATGAAGAAGATGATGATGAAGAGTAAAGGCATGGCTCGTGGCGGACGCATGAAGTCGAAGGGCATGGCTAAAGGTGGTCGTATGGCTATGAAGTCAAAAGGCTACGCAAAAGGCGGCAAGACTATGAAGTCAAAGGGTGCAGCAAAGGGTGGTAAGAAGCCTGCAATGACCCTTGCACAAATTCGTGCTGCTGCGAAAGCAAAAGGCTATAAAATCGTAAAGGCATAACTATGGCCCGCAAACAGGACAAAATGCCCGCCCGCAACAAGAAGAACTTTCGGTCTACGAAATCGGGGGCGGGGATGACTAAGGCCGGGGTGGCAGCGTACCGTCGCAAGAACCCCGGTTCTAAGTTGAAGACGGCAGTGACAGGGAAAGTGAAACCCGGCAGTGCAGCAGCAAAGCGGCGTAAGTCGTTCTGTGCGCGTTCTGCAGGGCAGATGAAGAAGTTCCCGAAGGCAGCAAAAGACCCGAATAGCCGTCTTCGTCAAGCACGGAAGAGGTGGAAATGCTAAATCTACTGATTGGTCCGATCTCTCAACTAGCCGGTACATGGCTGGAGGGCAAGGTCGAAAAGACAAAGGCCGAAACAGGAGCAAAAGTTGCACGAGCGAAAGCCGAAGCAACCATCATGGAAAAGAAAGCCACTGGCGAACTCGACTGGGATTTGGAAATGGCTCGTGGAAGTCAGTCTTCGTGGAAAGACGAGTGGCTGGTCATTCTGTTTTCTATCCCCTTGATACTTGCGTTCATACCCGGAATGGAAGAGGTAGTTGCCAATGGCTTCGCACAACTCAACAGTATGCCGGACTGGTATCAGTATTCTCTTGGCGTTATCGTTGCTGCCTCTTTTGGTGTTCGTAGCGCTACTAAGTTCTTTGGAAAGAAGTAGGCGTGGCTGACGTAACATTCGAACGCATCTCGAAATGGAAGCTTCTGCCCCGGTTTATGATGCTTGTGATGACTCTGATGAGTTGGCGCTGTGCAGAGTGGTTTATGAACTTGGACGCCCCGACTGCAGCACAGTCCGCATTTGTAAGCGTTGTGATGGGCGCGATGACAGGTGCGTTTGGTATTTGGATGGGCGGCGAAAACAGGAAACACAGCGATGAAGTATAACACGTCTCACTTTCTAGATAAGGTCATTCAGCACGAGGGCATGGTCCTCACTGTTTATCAAGACACGCTGGGCATCGACACAATCGGTATCGGACGCAACCTCAAGGATCGCGGCATCAGTAAAGAAGAACTTGACCACATGGACATTCCATCTATGGCCGTTGTATACGAGCATGGCATCACAGAAGCTGACGCACGATATCTCGCACTGAATGATATCAAGATTGTCGAAGAAGAACTGTGTCGGGTGAAGCCTGTCGTTCACGAATTAGATTCGGTACGGCAACTGATTTTGATGGACATGGCTTTCAACATGGGCGTACCCCGCCTCTGTAAATTTAAGCGCATGTGGAATGCGATACAGGAGAGCAAGTTCGACGCCGCCTCACGAGAGATGCTTGACAGCAGGTGGGCAAAGCAAGTAAAATCGAGGGCTATCAAGCTTTCGGTTGCGATGGAGAAAGGCGAGTTCTGACTTGATATTTACTAAGAAGAATACAATCGTCGTGATAGATGATTTCTTCTCTGACATTTCAGAAGTAAATAGAGAACTAGACGACGTAGAACAGTGGTCGGTGATGGATCACCCAGACAAAAATATGGGTGCTTGGCCGGGATATCGAAGCACAAATTTAGTGCTGTTAAATCACAGTATTGTGAGGCAGTTTAAAATGTGCGCCTACGACTACTTAGGCGGGCTTACTGACATGATGCTGTACAAGCATACCCGACTGTCTAGTGACGAACAGCGCGATTACATACATTCCGACGGTGGAGATATAGCAGGACTCGTATACCTGTCGCCTACAAATCTCGATTCGTCTACTCGATTTTACGATAAAGCGGATATGATTGCAGAGGTAAAGTTTGTGCAAAACCGCGCTGTTTTCTTTACCGCTGCTATGCCTCACAGGGCATTCGGCAATCATGGCGAAGATTTGCAAAGTGGCAGGACAACCCTCAACCTCTTTGCAAGGTACATGTAGCTATGAATTGTAAACTGATCTCTCCTCATATTCCTTTTATTCGTCGTATGGACGAGTGGCTTACCCCAGCGTTTCCCGACTGGTTTAAGAATCTGCCCAGTACAAAAGATAAGTTTGATTACGACGCTATGTCGTTTGAGAAGAACGTAAAGACTTGTCCTTCTTTTGTGCGGTTGTTTAAAAACAGTTACCTGTTTCGCGCCCCAGAGGACGTAATGTTTTCTAGCCCCGAAAAGGGTAGCAAAGTAATTACAGCAGCAGGAGAAGCCCCCTACCCATTTCAGTCTGTGTCGTCTAGCGACATGAACAAGAAGATGAACCCGGCTTTTTCTGAAACACATGCCAATATTCTGTTTACGTATCAGTTTAAGCTAGTTGCTGATGAACCGACGGAACTGGTTTTTCTAGACCCTTGTTATCATTTAGACAGAAAGTCAGAGTTGATGACTATGACTGGCACTATGCAGCTAAATCCCGACCTGTACATGCCCATAGGTTTGAACATGATGCTGCCCTACACTGCCTTTGATGACAAGCATGAGTGCTTTATTCGCAGGGGTCAGCCCCTTGCCTACTTTTATTTTCCTAACGGGAAGCCCACGATTGATCCAGTAGAGTGTACGAAAGATGAGTGGGACTTAGAATACGGATACTACCGGACAGTATTCCAAGGAAATTGGACGCAAGAGATGCACAAAGTAGTCACGAAAGAAAGAGAAAGTTCTTACTAATGAGATATACCCCACCACGCAAAGCTATGCCTGCATCAGAACATTCTTTGAAACAACAGCCTATCGAACGCCACTACTACTATGAGGGCGACACGTCGGGCGGATACTACTATGAAGAAGGCGAAGCTAAATACACGGGAGAGAAAGATGCCTCTGACAGAAAAGGGACGTAAGATTATGAACAGTATGCAACGTACTTACGGGGGCAAAAAGGGTGAGCAAGTCTTCTATGCAACCCGCAACGCGGGCAAAATCACGGGCGTCGAAGAAACGTCGGCAGCAAAATCGGCTGGAGCGACTGGCTACGCGAAAGGCGGTAAAACAAAAAGCAAAAGTAGAGTTAATGAGGCTGGCAACTATACTAAGCCCGGAATGAGAAAGCGCATATTTAATCGCATCAAGGCTGGTGGCAAGGGCGGGCGTCCGGGTCAATGGTCGGCGCGTAAAGCCCAAATGATGGCTAAAGCCTACAAAAAAGCCGGGGGCGGGTACAAGGGCTAAGATGAAGCATGTCTTTCTCCTGTTTGTTTTCTTAGGCACGGGAGAAGACAAGCGACTAGCTAGTAACGATCTCTACTTCGCTGACCTTAACGACTGCGTGTGGTATGCACAAATCCTACACAAGCAGGGAGAAAAGATAACTTCTTACTGTTTACCTAAACTTGTTGATGAAAATATGAAGGTGTACTGATGGACCCCATTTCCGCAATGGCAACTGCTTCGGCAGCGTTTTCAGCAATCAAGAAGGGATTTGCCGTAGGGCGAGATATCGAACAGATGGCTGGTGACCTGTCTCGTTGGATGGGTGCCATGTCCGATCTTGAACAGGCGGAGAAAGAAGCAAAGAACCCGCCTATATTCAAGAAGCTTTTTGCAGGGCAGTCCGTAGAGCAGCAGGCTCTTACGGCATTTGCTAACAAAGAGAAGGCAAGTCAACAACGATACGAATTACAGCAGTGGATTTCTCTGACGATGGGTAAGTCAAAGTGGGACTCACTTGTGCGTATGGAAGGTCAGATACGCAAGCAACGCAAAGAAACGCTGTACAGACAGAGAGAACGCCGACAGAAATTCGTAGAGGTTGTAGCGTGGATAATGGTAGTTGCTGCTGGTGCCGCTGCTCTTTATGCTTTTGTTGTCTTCATGCGGGGGCACGTTGCAAACGCAGGGTCTTTACCTAGTCAGCCTAGCCATGTAGTTTGTCGTCTCAAGGCATGTACTATTATAGATAACAATCGTGTGTGCGTTTATCACGGCCCACGAAATACAGTAGACACACTGTTCCTAGACAAGAATGAGTGGTTCCCTAGAGAGTTTCAGTGCAAGTATATGCCTAACTCTGAACGTCCGCCCAGCATACAGGACACTTTCGAAGCAATCCGTAAATCTCAGAAGAAGTAGATTTTGCTTGCATAGTTAGTGCATTTGTGATAAAATAAAGTATTTAGAGGGATGTAAGATGCAAAAGCTTGCTATCGAAGCACTGAAACATAAATATACAGCGGAGATGGCTGATGCAGAGTTTGTATTCGCAATTTACTTTAAAAATGCTGTTGGCGTGGGTGAACATCCGGGTCTGTTGGAAGAGATGGATACAGCGCTTAAAAAGTGGGGAGACGCCCAAGATAAATTAGCCGCACTGGCTACGCTAACAATGGAGATGGATGATGGCACTGAAGAAGAGCCAACGCTCTTTGAAAGCGTGGACTAAACAAAAGTGGAGGACAAAGAGTGGCAAACCATCCACCCAAGGTCCGAAAGCAACCGGGGAGCGATATCTACCGTCTCGTGCCATCAAGGCACTATCGTCGGCGGAGTACGCAGCCACCACGAAAGCCAAGCGGAAAGCTACTCGCGCCGGTAAGCAGGTGGCCAAGCAGCCCAAGAAGATAGCGAAGAAGACTCGCGCATATCGAAAGACACGCTGATGCCAATTACAAATACAGCTTCTAAGCTAGTAACAAAAGCATCCGACCTTACTGGCACAGGTCAAGTGACACTCTATACTGTCCCGGCAAATCACACTTCGATTGTCCGGGCACTTATCGTAGGTAATTCAGACTCGTCAGCACGTAATATTCTTGTGCAATGGAATGACGGATCAACGACTACAAATATTTTTGAGGCCCGTGCAATCGCGGCCAACTCTTCAGAGGCATTAATTAACGACAATGCACCTCTGTATCTTCAAGCGGGGAATATCGTTTACGTAACGGCTACTACCGCAAACACGCTACTAACAACGATATCCGTAGAAGAATACTACGATCCTAATCGTTAAACTGCCTAATAGGGAGAATCCAAATGGCAATCACAACAGCAATGTGTACAAGCTTTAAGAATGAACTTTTGGGTGGTACACACGATCTCGACACACATACTATCAAGCTGGCCCTTATTAAGAGCGGCATGAGCGGTACGTATGGTGCAGCAACCACCAATTACTCTGATGTAACTGGCAACTCTGACGAAGCCACAGGCAGTAACTACTCTGCGGGTGGACAAAACCTCGACAGTGCTGCAATCACTACAAGCGGTACTACTGCTTTTGTAGACTTTGCTGACGAAGTATTCAGCAACGTAACCACTAGTGCAGCAGGTTGTATCATCTACAATTCCTCTGCATCAAACAAGGCGATCTGTGTGATTGACTTCGGTGGTACTGTTTCTGCAACTGCCGGTGACCTAACCATTCAGTTCCCAACTGCGGACGCTTCTAACGCTGTTATTCGTATCGCGTAAGGACTAGGCTATGTCCTTTTACGGCACTAATGATGCTATCTATGGCTCCGGCGCGTACGGCACTGCGTCGTACGGCGTAACAACTCCTATAGTTGTACCTACAGGAGTTAGTGCCACAGGTAGTATAGGTGCTGTACGCGGTACTCTTTCGATAGCTGTATCCAGCGTTTCGGGTACGGGTCAAATCGGAAGTCCTAGTCTGTCCGCAGACGTTAACGAAACTTTAACGGGGGTTGTAGCTACAGGGTTTGTAACCTCTGTCGAGGCTCAATCTCTAAGTACGTTAACGGGTGTGTCAGCTACCGGCGGCGTAGGCACTCCGCGTGTCCATGCTATATTTGGTGCTAACGATGCACTGTACGGAACAGGACGATACGGCGCTGCGTCTTACGGAGATGTTTCTCCTACTATAAACGCACCATCACTCGTTGCTACTACCGCTGTAGAACCCGTTTCTGCTGGTGGTTTTGAGATTGACATCAGCGAAGTTCTTGTCGGCGTGTCCGCAACAATTACGGCGGGCACAGGCATACACGTCATTGAGCCTAACGCACAGCCTACAGGTGTAGAAGGTACGGGTGCAATCGGGACTGTCTCTCCGAATCTTACAGAGACACTTAACTCTGTTTCGGGAACAGGGCAGATTACAGCAATCAACGCTGCAGTAGGCAAGGCGGTTGTTGGTGTTTCAGCGACCTTTACTCTTAACAAGGGTAACAGGCCGTTTGCAAAGACCTTTAATACCTTAGCTGTTCCGGGCGTAAACGCTACTGGCGGAATAGGTGTTATCACACACAGCAACACCGTCACTCTATCCGGGGTATCCGGTACGGCTGTATGTGGTGGAGTAGAGTCACAGCCAACAGAAGCTGTAACGGGAGTATCGGCTACAGGAGCGATAGGGGGTGGATTAACCTTTATCGCAATCGCAAACTTCACGATAGACTCCGCATCTGCTACGGGCGCTATTGGAACTGTCGAACCGCAGGTAACGGAAGACCTCGCTGAGAATATAATTCCAAGTGTGTTTGCTACGGGCAGTGTAAGTACCCTTACGCTACATGTAACTGAGGCTTTAGCCAGTGTTTCCGGCACAGGCGTTGTTAACAGCACTACAGAAACCGGCGTGGTAACTACATTCGTTGCGTCTAACTACAGCAGACAGCGTACCCTAAAGATAATACCAAGCGAGAAGGCTGCACAAAGAAGGAAGGCTGCGTAATGGCTCTTAAATGGCCCGACAAAGACCCAGACGAACAGTTAGACTATTCTGTTGACTGGTCGAACGCACTGGGATTGAATACCATCTCTAGTGTCACTTGGAAAGTGCGCGATGCTGATGGTAACTTGGAGACGTGGACTGATGCAGAAATCGTCAATGGACTGCAGCGCGTAAGCGCTACAAACACAACCACAGTTGCCACTATCGTGTTAGGTAGTGGTACTGCTTTCACTACCTACAAAATCACATGTGCCATCACGGCCAGCGATCAAACGCAGTTAGAACAAGAGATTCGACTGCGGGTTATAGAGAGTAGATAATGGCTTACGATTACTTAGCATTGGTCAACGAGGTGTGTCGTCGATTGAACGAGACAGAACTTTCATCTACTACTTTCGCAACATCGACGGGGTTCTATTCTCAAATCAAAGACAGCATTAACGCTGCAGTTCGCGACGTTAATCAGAAGCACTTCAACTGGCAGTTTAATCACAATACGGACGAACTTACCTTGACTGCCGGTGAATTACGCTACCCGCTTCCGGATGAGGCAAAGTATGCTGACTTTGATACCGTTCGTGTGCAGCGCAATACGACGCTAGGTGTAGGTGAGGCACGTAAGTTAAAGGTGTTAAGTTACACTGAATACCTAGAAAGATTCATTGATCAAGAGTACGAGACAGATACTGCAAAGGGTTCTGTGCCGGAGTATGTTGTTCGTTCGCAGGACGGTGATCTGATCATTGCTCCTATGCCGGATGCAGCATACACAATAGAGTATGAATTCTTTATGTTTCCTGCTGATCTATCCCTTCATGATGATGTCCCCACAATCCCGTTCCGTTTCAAACACGTAATCGTGGATGGCGCTATGTATCATGCCTATATGTTTAGGGATAACATTGAGTCGGCTTCACTTTCTTTGCGTAAATTTGATGACGGTGTGAAACAGATGCGGACACTGCTTGTGAACGAAAACGTATATGCGCGGGCGGTGTAATGCCGGATCGTTGGCAGACATACCCCTTTGAGTTTAAGGGCGGTCTGATCAGTAACCTGTCACCCTATCAGCAGGGCATACAGGCTCCGGGATCAGCCCGTGTACTGGTTAATTACGAGCCGTCGGTATTCGGCGGGTATCGCAGAGTAGAAGGATACGACAAGTTTGATACTGCGGCTGTCACCAATAGCGGCAACATTCGCGGAGTTATTAAGTACGGCAATCATGTCTACGCGGCCCGTGGTAACGATCTGTTTCGGTCAACAGGAAGTGGATGGACATCTATCAGTGACAACGCCACCTACAGTAGCGCAGGTGTAACCCTTGGCGGTAGTGGCAGGATACGTTTTCTAAAGTACAACTTCGACGGCACAGAGAAGCTGCTTGCAGTCGATGGCACTGGTAAGCCCTTTAGGTTCACTGGATCAGTCTTTTCTCAGCTTTCTAGCCTTCCAGCAGATACGTCGGGCGCATCACACGCAGTCAATTTTAAGAACCACATCTTTTTAGCCAACGGAGAAAACGTAGTTTTTTCGGCACCCTACGAGGATGATGACTTTACACCGGCAAGTGGTGGTGGTATAATAAACGTAGCAGATATTGTGACTGATCTTATTGTCTTTAGAGATCAGCTTATTATATTCGGAGAAACAACCATTCACAGGCTGGCAGGGTCTAGCCAAGCGGACTTCCAGTTGGTTCCTGTGTCCCGCGACTTAGGCGCGGTAGCCGAAGACACAGTACAGGAAATAGGTGGCGATATCATGTTCTTGGGTCCGGATGGACTCAGACTGTTTTCTGCCACTGACAAGATTGGAGACTTTAGTCTTGCCGCTGTGTCGAAGACTATACAGGCGGAGATTCTTGACCTTGTATCTAATAGCACCACATTTGCTAGTACAGTAGTTAGAGAGAAGAGTCAATACAGAATTTTCGGATTTAGGTCGGCGTCAACAAACGACGCTTCCAAGGGAATAGCCGCCACACAGTTGCAGGACAGTGTGGCCTTTAACGAACTTAGAGGGTTCAAAGTATTCTGCGTAACGTCAGAGTACAGTGGGTCCGCAGAAGAAATCTACTTCGGGGGTAGTGATGGGTTCGTATATCAGATGGAACAGGGGAACACTTTTTCGGGGTCTAACATTGTGGCGACGTTTGCCACTCCGTTTGTTCCGTTGACTGATCCTAATGTGCGTAAGACCATATACAAAGGCACGACGTATGTGGATGTCAACGGCGTACTGGATTTGAAGTTCTCACTGAAGTACGACTTTGATCAGCCCGAATCTGTTCAGCCCGAAGGCACTACGCTGTCTAACGCTGTGGGCACAGTAATTACATACGGTTCCGGTACATTCGGAACATCTACTTTCGGGAGTAAGCCGAACACTGTATTTGACGTACAGACTGTTGGTTCCGGAACTTCGGTTTCTCTCGTATACGAAACGACAGGAACCACCACAGATGCAGTATTTACCGTAGACGCTGCAACTTTGGAATTTGCGACCTACGGGAGGAGATAAAAAATGGGTACAGGTTACACCAGAAACGATACTGGTAACAATATCGCAGACGGAAACGTAATCAACGCATCCGATCTTGACGGCGAGTTTGATGCTGTCCAGTCTGCATTTAATGGCTCGTCTGGGCACTCGCACGATGGCACGACGGGAGAGGGACCGCAGATTGCTACTGCTGGCATAGTTGACGCAAACGTCACCACGGCCAAGCTGGCAGATGATGCTGTTACTCCTGCCAAGTTGCAAGATTCGGGAACATTCCAAGTCGGGCAGATGAACGCAGGCGGCAATGGCTCTACTGCGGGCACGACTATCAAGGATGCAAAAGTTGAGGTTCGTTCCGGTAGTGGCGCAGTTGCAGCCATTGATCTTTACTGCGAAGTAAACAACGCACACAAAGTCACAATCCAGCCACCACCACACGCACAGTATAGTGGCAACGTGACATTTCAGCTTCCTAACTCAAACGGAAGTAACGGACAATTTCTGCAGACTAACGGGTCGGGCGTTCTTTCGTATGCCACAGTTGACACTGACTTGTCTAATGATAGCACACCGCAGTTGGCTGGCAACTTAGATACAAACTCACACAACATTTTGATCGACGACGCGCATTTCATTGGCGATGAAAATGGCAACGAGCAGATTATCTTTCAGACTACTTCATCTGCAGTCAATCAGATCGATATTACCAACGCTGCAACGGGTAACGCCCCGTCTATTTCAGCTACAGGTGACGATACCAACATTGGCTTGACACTGACCCCCAAAGGGTCGGGTGCAGTAGTCATTGACGGGCTGTCTCATCCTACGGCTGATGGCAGTGCAAATCAGTTCTTGCAGACAAACGGCAGTGGCACACTAAGTTTTGCAACAGTTGATCTTACTGCGATCAACATAGTTACTGACACAAGCCCACAGCTTGGCGGAAATCTAGATACAAACTCGCAAAACATTCTGATTGATGATGCACACTTTATTGGCGACGAAAACGGAAATGAACAAATCATCTTCCAAACTACTTCGTCTGCAGTAAATCAGATTGACGTTACTAACGCCGCTACAGGCAACGGTCCTTCTATTACGGCTACAGGCGGAGACACTAACATCGATCTCAATCTGTCGGGTAAAGGCTCCGGCGTGACAGCAATCGGCGGTGCAGCAACTGTGGCAGGAACAGTGTACGCCACCGGCAACATTGGCCTCGACAGCACCGACTATATCGCATGGACAAACAATACGCAGCTTGACTTCTACGTCAACGGCGCAA
>Ga0181391_1000190_pt1 | contig 18336 bp, 14 predicted proteins | sample 14SPOviralmetaG_FD_130080 | JGI IMG/M metagenome (GOLD analysis project Ga0181391, IMG submission 130080) | Marine viral communities from the oligotrophic San Pedro Time Series (SPOT) site, San Pedro Channel, CA, USA - 14 SPOT_SRF_2010-08-11 | ecosystem: Environmental > Aquatic > Marine > Strait...
GAATCCAAGCGCGCTGCTGATGCCAAGCGATCCGGCACCACAAAAAGAAAGGCAACTAAGCGCACCGCTGATGCCAAGCGATCCGGCACCGCAAAAAGAAAGGCAACTAAGCGCACCGCTGATGCCAAGCGATCCGGCACGGAAAAAAGAAAAATGTCCCGGAAGATATGGAAAAAACAAAATGCGTGCGATACAATTAGTCGTGACATTGCAAAAGAGTCCCAGGTGTATGGGATTTATGCCGCGAATTCTCGAAAATTTGTTTCTTGTGCTGCCGCTAATATCGCAAAGCAGGTAGCTTCTCATGTTAACATGAACGAGGAGGATGTGAAGAGGATCCTTACCCCTTTGTCGGATTCAGAAATTTTAAGAATAAAACAACAATGGGACGCGCATATGACGATGAATTCTAATAGTCAAACCTGCAGTACATGTGGTATAATTGGGCTTGCCCATCCCAGAGAGTATCCCCTTGAAAATCCGTGCATAAACGCATTTAAGGTAATGGATTTGAATGATTTTTGTAGTTGTATCTTCCTAAGGCGTGCAACTGTGCCCTTTGCTTATGCCGGGGTTTGTTGGCATATGCATGGCAGGGAACGATCATGCCTGCTTGTGTGTGAAATGCAATGGGCTTAAGGGAAACATGCCAACAGATGTAATTTTGACCCGCAGGTGGAATATGCTGATAATTCGGACGTAGGTCGCGCGTACACAAAATGGGAAGATATTCGTGATGATCCAGCAGTATCCGCATTCGATAAAGGGGTTGCAGAATTACGATTTAGACGTTATCATACTGTTGTTTACAATGGTGAATTATATGCACTCCATGAAGACGGTGTTAACACAAACGGGAAAGCTGTATGTTGCGGCAAATGTGGAAACCAAGTCGATACGTGTATCCTTAAAATGAACAGGATTCAGGAAGGTGCAAAGTGTAAGCTATTTTTCAAATTTGATCCAAGTATACAGACAACAGAGATCGTCCAAGACAATAATGTTGTACGGTTGCGTCCATTGAAAGACACTTGGATCGAATGGGATTACGGAAAAGTCGTTTCGCATTACATAAATACGGATGGAATTCGAGTTGACTTTAAAGACCCGAACGGAAATTCGATTACATGGAAAGATCTTTCGGATGGTGAAATTCAAGTGTTGACCCCTCTTTTGGTTGATTCTAAGATTATTAAAGTTTCATCTACCAGAGACAAATTCATTGGACACAAGATCAAAGGTCATATCTTGACACTACCTATTTCTTCAAACAGGGAAATATATCGAACGCTGTGCACGGCGCTCCCGCGCCTTGATGTTGCTGATTACAATCGGATTTTGTATTTGGGGACCGCAAGCAACTATTCTTCGCGAATTGCGTTCCGGCTTAACTTACAACGACATTCAATGCGAAAATGTGTCGTTGAACAGTTTTTGAAAGGCATGCGCCAGGCGAGCGATGTTTTTGCCGCGAAAACACAGTTGAACATTCATAAAGCGGAAGTCTGGAAAAAACAGGTTGATGCGTACCAAGGAGATATCATTGCGGAACCGCAGAAAAGTGCTCAAAATATAGAAAATATTATACGATCGGATGTGGCAAAGGGGTGGGACACGGAATGCCGTTCGCAACAAAAAGACAAACGAGCCGATGCAGAGTTCACGAATGTGATGGTGACAGAAAATTTATCTAAAGATCCGGACACATTGGTTATCAAGTCAATGCTACAGTTACACGATGAAGTAAAAAGTAAAGACAACTGTGATGGATATACGGGGATAAAAATACACGATAAACCAATCAATGAATACAGTAGCAATCCCGAGTTGTTACACTTGGCCTTTCCGATGTTGTTTCCTCTTGGGATAGAACAACGGCATATTCGGACGAGTGGGACTCTTAGAACAAGCACGGCACGCCGCTTGCTGTGTTCCGCGGACGGGCGGTTTGCCCGCTCGAAATCGTTTTTGTTTTTGTTAACGAACCAAAAAATGCGACACGAGAACAATATGAAAGTGGCTCTGAGGATTGATGCTAATACTGAAATGTCAAAGAAGTTTGTCAAGTTTGTAAACTCCGATGAGTTTGATAACCTGTGCGCTGCCGCGGCTATTAATCCAAAAGGAAAATCCGCGCGAATATTGCTTGCTCGAATCCGCCCACTTGTAGCTGTATCCGGACAGACAACAAAGTGGTCTTCACTTGAGCGAGCTGCCTGCAAATCTAAACTGTTCTCGTTAGCACAGGTGTTCAACCCTGGTGCCTTGTTTGTCACGTTCGCGCCGAAGGCCCTTGATTGTCCCCTTGTGATTAAACACGCGGCAATGCAATTGGGATTATCGGACAAAGAAATCGAAAAGCTGTCGATGCCATCGGGATTGAACGAGAGAGTTCGTATGGTAAGTGATAACCCTGTCGCCCAAGCTCGCGGATTTCAACATATGTTGCGTGGGTTTTGCAACATAATTATTGGTATGCCTCGATGGAACGAACGGAGTACGCGGGAAAATCGTTTGACCAACAAGCGAGGATTGTTTGGGACACCGCTATCTTATTTCGGCCCGATCGAAGCGCAACACCGTGGTGGTTTACACTCGCATACCAGCATTCAAACATTTGAGATGTTGCCGCCGATGGTGCAAAGATTTGCCCACAACAAGACAATAATGAAAAGATATACCCGCTATGTCGACTCGATAGTAACAGGTAGTGTGCGCGGATTTGAACATATTGACGCGGATGCCCGGGATCAACGCGCTGCATTGTTGAAACGTGAGCACGAAACTCAAATTGTTGATGATGGCAATGAAGACACGCAAAACCAATGTCGACACCACGAAGTTCCCTTTTCAGCTGTTGTACGGTACGTTACTTATTTTAGGTATTTATTTGTTGCAAATTTTTTGATGAATTTCGGCTTTTTGGTTACTCGAATAAATATTTTTGGCAGTTTGGGCAATGAATCCGGAAAACGTGCACAGGGCTTTGGTGCTCTTATCCGAAATCATACATCGGAACAATGCCGGCCGGCACAAAAAAATCATTTCGGTACGTCTGACGAGTCCGTAAAGATCGGGGACCTGATTTACTACCGCGCTGAGGACTCGGATCATGAAGAGGACGTACCTCAATGGATGGTAGTGACACAAGGGCCACATAAACGATGCGACTGTGTTAGCCGTAACTTTCATTCTAAAATAATTTTGTCACACAAAAAATGTGTCACAGATCCGACTTACGTAACAGTCGCACCAGCATTGATCACACGAACAGGAATAACCAACAAACCTGACCCAGCACAACAATCGGAATGTTGGAATATAGAACTCGCTCAAAAAACCAAGGCGGTGACAAAACTTCATGCAGAAGGGTACCGGGTGATGTGCCGCGACAACTATCACGTGTGCTTGATTTCGTGTCGTAAGTATAAGAAGAAGTTGCGTGGTCGGTATTGTCGAATGAGAATGCCAAGACGCCCAATGGAAGTCACGTCGATGTCACAATTAAACGTCCCGAAAACAAATTCCAAGATGGTTTGTACAATTGCTTCGGCAATACAGATAAACCAAAACAGCTCACAGGTTCGACCATTAAAGCAAATTGAACAGAACAGGACACGTGAGTCTTATTGGAACCGATCTAACACAGATGTATTGTATCCTGATGACAATAGGGCATTGGTCGTAGACCTCTGTCGCTTAACCGATATACGCGCGATGAACCAAAAGATAAGAGAACAAGTTGTCCCTTCAGTGATGTCGAAGCTATTACGAATATTGCCTTCGACCATTAAGATGATAACCACTGAGGTTACATTTTCCAAGAAACCTTATGGTTTTGCGTATGGGCCGAGTGACGATGGCAGATCAATTACAATCAAATCGATAAGAAAAGGGTCTGCTGCCTCGAAGAAGGGGTTAGCCCCGGGCATGCGTCTAACTAACCTAGGCAGCATATGTGTAAAAGACACACAACCAGAAATTGTCCGCGACTTATTAAAAACTTCGGATTCGAAGGGTTTAGTATTGACGTTTGAGCATCCTGTGCCGGATTTGAAACTTCCGACGACGTACCATGTCAAGCATCCCATCGTTCAAACAGCCGCAAAAATAGTTGGACGAATTGAAAGTTTTCTTGGACACACGTACAAATACGAGGATTGTCGGATGGCCGAGACAAATGTTATTCTTGCCGCATTGTTGGGGTGTAATACAAATGTCCAGCCGGTTGGGTCGTTGAGCACAGCAATGGCGATTTTACAATACCTATCTGGATATTTATCGAAAAATCCCGTCGAACTGTGTAACTTCATTATATGTATCATTGCAGCACGTCGACGATGCAAAAAATATGGGTCTACAGCAGATGATGCCGGCTCAAAATGCCGCAACGCCAAATTTTTGGGTCAAAAGGTATCAAATTCTTCTCGTTTACTTTTTCCCACAAACCATTATTTGATAGCAAATTTTTTACTGGAAATCAGTATTTTTGCCGCATGCTATTATATTGTTTGTGAATCTACATTTTTGCCGCACGTTGTTGCATTGATTGGAAGTTGTTTTTTTGATAACATTTTCGCCGCGCGACTATTGCAAATGTACATTTTTGCCGCATACTAAATTGTTTGCAAATTAGCTTTTTGCTGCACCTTGGTTATTTTTGCCGCACAATGTTACATTGTTTGTAAATTTATATTTTTGCCGCACGCCATTACATTGTTTGTGAATTTACATATATGCCGCACGTTGTTGCATTGTTTGGAAGTTCTTTTTGTTCATGTTTTTTTTTTTGGTGGACAACAGGTACTCAATATGGTTACTGCAGTTGCCGAGATATGTGATACGCAGTCTGCTATGAATACTCTTGGGTACGAATCGGAGATTGCTTCCCACAAATATGTGTATCTTCATGCTTGGTCGGCAGTTGGTTATCAAAATAAATTGGGGCACAAGAAGCATCGCAACTGCAATTTGACTGATGACGGATCTGAAAAAAACTTACGTGACCGCGAAGACGGGAGTGCGGCAGAAGATGATGAATTTGAAACCGATCTGCAAGACAATCGCGAAAGCGGCATAAGAAACCAGCGCACGATGTTTGTCGCGTATAATGGGGAGGTGCACGCAATTTCACAGTACGAATTGTACCTTAATCGGGTCGAAAACTGGGATATGCAGTATATTGAGCCGGGTGTAACAAGTGCACATGGATTTGACAAAAAAAAGTGGAAAAACCCGAAAACTTGGGAAGAACGGGCCACCCTTGAACAACAGTGCGGACTTAAAAACATGAGTCTGCTGCAATTTGTTATGCACGTTGAGGTGAAAAAACTACCACCTACCGGAAAACTCAACCCCAAAAACACTGCCAGTTTCAAACTACACAAGGACTCTCCACTTCATCGGACCCATTATTTCCAGTTGACAAAAAAACCAAAAATACCTATACTTGCTGGGAAATCAAGGCCGTGTCCACCTGCGCGCAAGAAACCCCACAACGGTCACGCGGAACGTCGCTGGAAAGCTCGCGCCGATCAATTTGCTAGGTATATGGGTGCTTTGTTGTTTCCTTGGAATCAAGACGGTGATTGTGGCGTGCACAATTGGGATCAGTTGCAAAAAAAGGTGATTGAGTTGAAAAGGGGTCACAACGACAGGAACGGACATGCCAGAGAAAATCTGTATTGTGACGCTTTTCATCTGCAGTATTTGAACAATGTTGCAAGCAACATGAGATGTGACGAGCAAGTACAGAGGACATCGAGCGATTGGAATAGCGAGTTTGCACAACGTTTTGAAAGGGTCCGCGAACGTGACGTGTGCGCAGAAACCAGCAATGACCACACATACAACATTAATGCGACCCTGGAAGATATCAGGAAAACGATTGCCCAGGCAAGTGCGGCTCAGTGTATTGCCGCCGCTTCGACGGACGCGGCGAAGACAAAACAATTTCTCTTAAAGGTGTCTGAGTCAATGGACGAGCTTTACTCGACTACTGACAGTATTGTGCATAAGGAAATGCTCAAATTTCAAGAGACAAATAAAAACAGTCACAGGGGTTGGTCGAAATATCCGAAAGATTGGGTTTGTAGGCGCCGGTCGGCACTTAACAAGAATGCTAATGTGTATGAAGAAATATTGGGAGCAGAATCGTTTGGCGTAAAAAGGAGTTTAACTTCACTAGCGTCGCGTAAGATTGCAGAAATAAAGGAAAGACTATCGGTTAATGCCGACTGGGTGCGTGTGTTCAACTATGTGACGGAAACATGGCTAAACGGGGAACAATTGTTACTTTTTGTGCATGGAGGTCCGGGCACTGGTAAAACAACGATTGCAAAAGCGATTATGGAATTAGCGGCAATATTTAACCTTGGGTGTCGATACACGGCCACCAGCGGTGTCGCGGGTCTACTGAACGATGGCACGACCATTCATCATTTGTTGGCACAAAATGGGGAGATGTCTTCACATAAACCAAATGTTACAAAAATTCGGCAACGTGTTGGCGATGCGCAAGTCATTCTCGTGGATGAGGTTCGGTCAACTGTCAATGTACATATATAATGTATAGGACATGTATGATTGGGACATTGTGAATTGACATCCGGTTATACGGCCCGTATTTTGACGTCGACCTGTTGCCTGGCTGTATCCCAAAATGGCATAGATTAGTATGGCAGACGCCGTAGATATCGTGAATTGGTATCCAGTTATATGGTTCATTTTTGACGTTCACCGCATGTCTGTACCCCAAAAATTGATAATAGATAAGTATGATGGAAGCTGCCAGTATCGTCCAAATCTCCAGAGCGTTTTCAGCTGCCGCAATAAATCCCGAATTTCAACAACGCGAATTCGGAGGAAAACAAATGATTTTCCTCGGCGATTTGATGCAGTTAGCACCCGTTAGCGAATGCCGGTGTGTAAAACCACTGTATGAAGATATGGTCAAGTTTTCTTTACGCCAAAATTCATCGCGTTTCAATCAAGACAAACGGCTTGTTGATGGGCTTTTCCTTTTTCAACAGTTCCGCAAGTTTGAACTTACGATACAAATGCGTTCGAAAGATCGTGTTCACACAAACTATATCACCTCGATGCGGACGAATAATAAGGAAAAGCCGGTTTGATTTATTTTATGTTATAGGATTTCCAAGTTTGTCGAACATTTTGTCGCTTATGTGTGTTTTGGAACCATTTTCTTTTTTATTTGACCGATTATTGTTTACAGTTTGTAAATTACGTTGTTTGTCACCCTTAATTTTTGTATTTGGTGCCACTCAGTTTTTCTATTTTTACCGCATAATTTGATCGGTTTTAGCATTATGTTACATTTGTTTCTAAATTCGCATTTGCGTGCAGAACAATGTTCTAAAGGTGTATCAATGGTTTCGCGGTGTATTCGCGATATTAATTATGATTATGTTACGCGAATATAGGTTACCCGGGAGATGATAAATTACCTGACCCGAAAACGTCTTACAAAAGCGGATCTCTCTCCAAGTGAAGATGGCACATCTTCTCGCTGGCGTTTTGCAACCCGGATAGTCACGTCAAACAAGGAGGTCGATTGTATCAATTTGAGACAGTTGATCAGATTTGCAAAAGATCATGGAAAAATCGTATTTTTCTGGTATGTCGAGACTACAGGTGCTACTGGAAATGCAGCACGCAGTGAGTTGTCGACGGCTGAAATTGCCGAACATGTGAGAGGCATGGTTCAATATTTCGTAGAAGGTGCCCCATGTATGGTGACAAAGAATATATACATGAAACATGGTGTTGCTAACGGAACAAGGGGTACGATGCATTCCTTGACTTGGGAGGATGATCAAGACTTTCCTGGAAAACTGCACAATTGCGTCCCCGGGGACCTAGTGCAGGTGCATCAACCCTATTCCGTAAATGTTTCTATACCGTTGAAGAGTGCAAACGAGTTTTCGACGCCTGATAGTAACGGAAACTTTTCGATGATTGTTCCGATTGTCCGCGAATCTGACTCTTTTACAGTTGTCAAATACAATCGCAAAACGAGAAAACGTGGTGTGAAGTTGAGATGTTACACTCACAATGTGGCGCCTACATTTGCAATGACATTCCACAAATCTCAAGGGCAAACCTTACCACTCGTGGTCCTCCATTTACACAAGCGCACGGGACGTGCGTTGAAGGGCCTGCAATTCGAGGGACTGTATGTTGCTCTCAGCAGGGTGGAATATGGATCTCATATACGCGTGGTGTTTGATGATGAAACCGGTCTGAACCACCTGGGTAACCTAAAACGACCGGGGAACTTTGATTTGTGGATCAATAACTACTGTGAACGAACAGGCCAATGGAAACCAGAAGGTCTGGAACAGTTACGCAAAAAAAAGGTACAAACTGCGCTTGGTAAGTTGCGCAGGGTGAAGAAGTTGGAAAATTTGACAAAAAGGGATCTGGTATCTCTTGCCCGCATTTTGGATGTTGAGGTAAACAGAAGCGCAACCGGTGGTTGCAACAAGCCAGAGTACATCAATGCTTTGTACGATTATTGGGTGGCTCAACGCGGAAAAAAATCAAGTTCCGTCCACAGGGGTGTCCACTCCAGAGAATCGGGGAATATCAAAAACAATCAACCCCGACAAGTTGTGCGTCGGAGCAATGGACACGGGAAAATACCGATTACACCACAAAAGAGAGGGATCTATTCAAGATCTAAAATTGCAACTCCGAGCAAAATTCACTATATGACAGGTCACTCGGATAACGGTGAAGTCACAGTTGTTCGAGAAACAAACAAAAGAAACCAACCGAAATGTAAAAGACGATTAGTATTCACTCCATCAAAGCAAACGCAAGCCTCTGGAACGCGAACGTTTTCAATACGATCGCAAAATAACCGCATTCATCAGTGGACCAAGGTCCACGGGGACGGGTTTTGCTGGGTATACGCATTTCTTGTTGCAACGGGGTTGCTAACACACAACGATTTCCCCAATGGTGACGACGGTGGAAAAGCGCCAAGTGAGAAAGCAATAAACCATTCGCGTGCCTTGGCGCCATATGCATTTACAAATTCGCCTTACGAGTTCCCACAGTTTGAAAACGGAAAAATCAGTCGCATGGGTACCTATGGTGGATATTGTCATTTCAAAAATATACTCGACCGAATGCGACCGGGTTTTAGGTTTTTTGTACTTGATTTGACACGGCAATGGATCGAGTGTGCTATTGTTGTGCGGAACGACAGGATTCATCAAACGGGGTCAAGTCTAAAACAAATTATTGTTACGGAGAGAGAGACCGCAATAACAGACTTTTGTGAGAACGCGACAGGTTTCCCTAACTTACTGTCCTACGATCATTGGTCAGGAGACAGCCGACCACGTGTAAAAATGATATTTGATCAAGCTGGCGAGAGATTGGACGGAAATTGGGTAAAGTATCACCCTTCAGATGTTGTGATATATTGGGCACGTGAAGATCATTTCAATGCACTCGCAAGAATTGATTCAGTGGACAAGACTGTACAAGAGTTCGTACGGACAGCTCTTCATGCACCACAAAGCATTGCTAGGGTATTCCCATGAGAGAAAAGAGTACGCACTCTTGTTACCTGAATATCAGAACGTAGTTTGAATAAAGATGGAAAGTACTGTAGTAAATGATTATTATATTTATGAACGTTGTTTCAAAACAAAGAAAATACTTACAAAATATTTAATCGTTTATAAAATAACCGTTGAACACTAATGCACATTTTTTTGCCGCACGTTGTTTATTTTTGCCGCACACTTGTGTATCGTTAGCAAAATTACGTTTTTTGCCGCGGTATCATTTGCAAATTTACATTTTTGTCACATATTGGTTATTTTTGGCACACACTGTTGCATCATTAGCGAAAATACAATTTCAGCCGCACAATCATTTGTAAATTTACATTTTTTGCCACATGTTGGTTATTTTTGCCGCACGCTGATGTTCTATTTGCGAATTTTTATTTGTGTCACACACTGTTGCATTGTTTACGAACTCTTGATACTTGAATATTAGAACGTAGTTTGAACCAAGATGGGAGGTACTATCATATTTATTGCCGCACGCTGGTACATTGTGTACGAATTCATACTTTTTGCCACGCGTTGGTGCATTGTGTGCGAATTCACAATTATTGCCTAACGCTGGTGCTTTGTGTATGGATTCATACTTTTTGCGACACATTGCGAAACTCAAACAAATACCGTATGTGGTGAAATAAAAAATAATTTAACTGTATTTCTCAGGCATTTGGATTATGTCAAATACATCAAAACCGTTGTTACTATTTGCACTAGCAAAATTAGTATGCTTTGCGATGAGTTTTTTCCTTTCGCATAGCGGAAAGTACTCTAAATTCTTGGATTTGATAATCAACACTGCCCACTTGCGAGCTGTTTCGGTTTGATTGCCTCGGTTTTTGTTGTTTTTTGTATAAATTAAATCGCATTGATATTGCATAGTATATTCGAATGGGATGAAAAAACAATGAATATTAACTTAAGATAGCTAATTATCATCTTCTATTTTCTTTTCCAGTTCACAATAAGTCAGAATATTGCGAAACGCAGAAGCCGGGATGCGGCGAAATGGCGGGCGGTATTTCATTAGGTAGATTGTGATGAATGCTCGTTGCATTCCTTCGCGCTTCCACAACCAGTCTGGAATCAACAAACCTTCCCACCAAAACGCCTTTTGCATTTGATCAAAATCTTTGTGCACTTGCAGTTGGTGGCATTCTTCCAAATCGACGTAAGTCAGAATCTTGTTAAACACCGGGGTCGGGATCCGAAAAAAAGGCTCGCGGGTTTTCATTGTGTAGATTGTCATGAATGATTTTTGCAGCCGATCGTACTGCCACCAACATTCGGATATGTTCCAGCACTTCCACCACATGCTGGTGTTATCCGTACGACGCATGCGTTTAGCCGGTGGCGTTGTTCCCTCGCTTTGCTCGTTCATCGTCTGCATTTGTAGGCGGCAACAAAGTACCGTTGGAAGCAAGATTCAAAAGATTTAGGCAAAACTAGCTATTACGGACTGTGGCAAAGACGGGCGTGCGAGCTAGCTATTAAAACGGGTTGCGACAAGCTAGCTATAAAAATGGATATCCAAAGGATTTACGCTGGTGCATCGTTTGTGAATTCATACTTGTTGCCGCACATTGCTGCGGTATTTGTGAGTTCTCGTTGGTTGCCGAAAGCTGTTTCATTTTTAGCAAACTCACGCCTGTTGATGCAAGATTGTGCATCGTTTACAACTTTACATTTGTTGGCGCACGCTAGCACATTATTTGCGAATTCAAATTTATATGCGGCACTCTGGTGCATTGCTTGCGTTTTGTTTTAGCAATCACGTATGAACTGGATTTGTTGCGGCGCAATGGTGCATTGTTTGTAACTTTGAATTTTTTGCCGAACATTGACGTAGACCTTTTTTGTTATGGCAAACCCAAGCATAATAATTTATCAATATGTATTTGTTGCGTCAACCACGTGCAGTGATCACGATTTCATATTTGTTGCGGCACAGTGGTGCATGATTTGTAAATTTGTCTTTTTTATGCCGAACATTCACTTATTTTTTTCCCGGAAAATTCAAATTCATTGCCGTTCGCTAGTTGCCGCGAGCTAGTGCATTGTTTGAAAATTCACATCGATTTTGTAAAGAACGCTGGCGAATCGTTTGCAAATCCATATTTGGCGCGGCATAGTGGTATATTATTTGCAAATTCACACCATAAAAATACCTAGAGTAAGCGAAATAGTCACCCGAAGGCTCTGAAGGGATAGGGAATAAATATTATGTTTTGTAATCATAATTAATCGACGACAACTATTATATATTTTTTTTTATTTATAATTTTTTTGCCGATACAATTACGTCAATAAAATAACTCGAATATTTATATTTTATTGTCGAAACATCTTAACTCAACAAAACAAATATCGAAAACAAAAAGAATATTTATATTATGATGGCCGGAACGATCGAAATCAACAAAATAAATAACGATAACAAAAAGAAGCAACAGGTAGTGATACCATACTAAACAAAGTTCAAAATTTTGGACCAAAACAAAAAAATAATAAATGCATAAGATTTCTACGAGGCAGGTTTCTTTCGAAAGGATGGCCTCATTCAGCAATTATGCTTTATTTCTCTTTCTTTATAATGTCGACATAAAGTTTTTTGGCATAATTGGCGGCATTTCGGAGATTGGGAAATCTTTTGCATGTACCGTCAGGACACCGAACGCGATACGGATTCACTTTATTTTTGCTGTCATCGTGACTAACGCCAAAGACACCAGTAGTACCCGCTCCTGTGTCCAAAAGTTGTTGTTAACTACTACACGCAAACCATGCAACACAATCGTAACAACGGTAGTAATGTGGGCAAATACGGCGATACCTTTAGGCCAGTCTGACTCGAAATATCTAGAATCCGGCTTGGGATTCAAATATTCTCTCATCTGAATTTCGTTGTCATCTTGACTTCGGGCGTCTTCTAATATGACACCTTCGTCGACAAGAAATCCGTGTACTTTTTTCACCAGTGTTGGATCATTCTTCTCAATAAGGTCGATGATCAACTTCGATTTCGCTGTAGCCGTCATATTGGATAATCTGAATGGGTGAACAGAATAAATAATAATAAAAAAAAATCAGGACTTTTGAACAAATGAATTTTGTCGATTTATGCAAACAATATCTACAAACCCGGTACGAATGGCAGACACTTCGGCGCGAACATCCGATCCCGCGGTGGGTTCTTGCTTCACCTTTACCATATTTTCACCCGCGACGGCTTTTACCCGTTTCTTGGGGTTGGCGGATTCGGCACCCAAACGATCGGTCTTAGTACCTTTTCTTTTTTTTCCACCGACGGGTTTCAAATCTTTGAGATGTTGTTCCCGCATTTTTTCAACATCTTTTTCGTAGTCGTTCTTGTGCTGTTCTCGATTTACCGCAGCTTTTGTAATTTGTTTCGCTGAAGTCAAATAAAGGGTTGTAGTAAAAAGTGTGTGTACAGCCAAATCGTGTTTGAGAACTGCAATAATTCAAATAAAATAAAAATGAAATAAAACCATTCACACGACAAACATACCGGTAAACCGGTAGGAGCTCGGATTCATTATAATGACAACTTTGTTTTCTTTTTTTTTCACTTCCAGATCCACACATGGTTGTAAAACGTCTAAAAGGATCCTAGTAACACCTCCTTTCAATTTGGCGTGGAACTTGCCTTGATTGTCGACTGTCCAGAACGCTTCCGTACTTTTGGATGTATTGACTTCGAAGAGCATCCAGCCGAAGGATTTCACTTTGAAGTACAGACTCATCTTCAGTTTTGCCTGTAAATCCAGCTGTCTTTTTTTGAACGCTTTATCTTCGGACGCTTTTAACACTTCATTCTTTTCGCGGTCGGAGTACCATTCGAGAACATCGCTTCCTAGACAGCGGCAAAAAAGGTAAATAAGAAGAAAAAAAAAATACAAACTTACTCGATAGCCGAAGAATATCGCCTGCAAATTGTCCGTGCAGAACAAAAGAAGTTTGTACACGTAAATGCACATCAAACCAACATGTTTTTTCTGTAGCCAATTCGTTGTAATTGAAGGTGATGTACTCCCATTTGCCATTCTTGACTTTGCAAGGAACCGTAACCATTGCCGGCATTTCAGGTTTAGAATCGTTGTGGTTTGGCCCTGAGCCGGAAGTTACAACGACTTTGTTTTCGGACTCCTTGTTGTCACTTTGCTTTGCGCTGGATTCTTCCTTTGCCGGCACAGAATCGTTGTTGTTTTGCCCTGAGCTGGAAGATGCAGTCGCGTTGTTTTCAGACTCGTTAGGACCCATGTCTAAAGTGTTCAGCATTTCAGGTTTAGAATCGTTGTTGTTTTGCCCTGAGCTGGCAGTTGTAACTAATTTGTTTTCGGACTCCTTGTTGTCACTTTGCTTTGTGCTGGATTCTTCCTTTGCCGGCACAGACACTTTTTTTTGAGGCTCTTTGTTGGTTTGATTTTTTGGGCTGGAAACTGCCTGCACTGAATTCTTGTCGTATTGATTAGTGACGACAATACTGCTACTTTTTTGAAGAGCTGGATTTTCGGATGCTGATTTACTTGCGGCAGCGGCGAGCGTACTTAGTTGCGAATGCGTTTGGTTGTCTTTTTTCAACTCTACCGACGAGATCGCTTTGTGCGCGACTTTTTTATCCTTTTTTTCACTTGAGGTTTTGGTTGTTTGTTTGCTTTGAATTGTCTTAGCGTTAGGAGCCTTATGCGAGGCTCCATCACTGCCGTTGTTGTCGACAGTGTTGCTTGCGCTTGATTGCGCCTGAAGCTTTACCACCATATCTTCTAACTTGGCGATTCTTTCCGCATCTGGCAAGTTTTCAAGACCTGCAAAACAAAAATATAGTGAAGGATAACGGCGCAAAATGTACAAAAAAAGACATGAATATATTGGTAACAGTAGGAATTGCTAGCACAATAAATTTTGCAAACACGCATTCAATGAAAAAAAAGAAAAAAACAAAGACCTGAAACATCGATATCCTCCATCAGTTACAGCAGGCCGATTGTCTTTTCTCACGACCCCGGGGTGTGAAAGAAAATTCGTTAGCCAATAATATCACAGCAAGTTTTATTTGACCAATCACATCAGTTTTAAAAGAAGTGGCTCTTGCGAGGAGATATGGCATCTGCTGCAAGCGTACAAATGACACCCGAGTCTGAAAGCGGCAAACACAAAGTTCTAGGAAGTCGTGTGCAAAAACCTGCAAAAGAGCAAACTTTCACAATTTATTTGAAATTTCATCAATGCGGGACTGTTCCAGCGATCAGCGTCAGACCAGTGCATTCGCAATCCAAGCCAAGAAAGGATCATCTGGTTGTGAACATTCCAAAGATGTCGAAAGCTTCTGTCAAAGAGATTGAAATAACTAAAAGCGATCTTCGTCTGACGCCAAAGTGGACCAAATTTGTCGTTGAAAACTTGAAATCGATTGTCGAGAACTGCACCACTGTCGAGGAGTTTGAGAAATGGAGTGACGCAATAGATGGGGGAGATGCTTCATTTTTGCTGGAATTCATGTGGACACGTGCAAACAAAACGAATCGATTCTGGAAGATCGGCAAATCACGAGTAAAAATAGACAAGACATGGTGGCCCGATGCAGCAAGTGCCGGCAGTGGTTTGTTTTGCATTCGCGAAGGACGACACGAAATCGAGTTCGGAACGCCTCCGGTAACGTGTTGGGTGAAAAAAGAGCCAAAACCAAATTGCCCACGAGAACGGTTTGGCCTTGGACCAAATGTCTACAACCGAATCCGTGACAAAAATATTGAAGGTTGGTGTGTTCCATCGGACTTAAGTCTGAAGACGGGTTTGATACACCATGGGTTTAAAGTGAACTTTGTCTGCAGTAAAGCCGGAAAGCCAACACACGAATTGAAATTCGAAGATGGTAGATACTATTTGTCACCACTCAGGACAGTATGTGTCGGTGAGGAATTTACATACGATTATAATTACCGTCAGTGGAAACTTTAGCACCGGCAATTGAAAGAGTCAACGATTCTATTGTACACACTTTTTTTTTTGTCCGCGAGAGTTGGTTATTGTCTGCAAATCACCATGATCACGACACATGTAAATTTAAACGAAGATGTAAATTTAAACGAAGATGTTAAGTGACAATCTGTATTATTTACGCTGACATATTGTTTGCGAATATAATTTATATGCGCCACACCGGTGCAATGCTTGTGAATTCACGTTGTTGCCGCATGCTGGTGCATTGTGTACAAATTCACATTTATTGTCACACGCTAGTTCATTAATGACGAATTCATATTAATTGCCGCGCGTTAGTTCAGTGTTAACGAATTCATACTAATTGCCGCACCTTGGTTCAGTGTTAACGAATTTATATTAATTGCCGCACGATGGTTCAGTGTTAGTGAATTCATGCTTATTGCCGCATGTTGGTTCAGTGTTAATGAATTCATATTAATTGCCGCACGCTAGTTCGGTGTTAACGCATTCAAGCTAATTGCCGCACGTTGTTTCAGTGTTAACGAATTCATACTAATTGTTGCGCGTTAGTTCAGTGTTAACGAATATATGTTAATTGCCGCACGACGGTTCGTTGTTAACGAATTCATATTAATTGCCACACGTTGGTTCAGTGTTAACGAATTCATATTGATTGCGGCACGATGGTTCAGTGTTAACAAATTCATATTAATTGGTGCACGCTAGTTCAGTGTTAGCGAATTTATACTAATTGCCGCACGATGGTTCAGTGTTAACGAATTTATACTAATTGCCGCACGTTGGTTCAGTGTTAACGAATTCATACTAATTGCCGCACGTTGGTTCAGTGTTAACGAATTCATACTAATTGCCACACGATGGTTCAGTGTTAACGAATTCATATTAATTGCCGCACATTGGTTCAGTGTTAACAAATTCATATTAATATGTTTTCTCATCATGAATCACCCGTAAATGGTACATGTAGATATCGTCGATAATACATTTGTGAATGCTCCTTGTCGCCTAAAATAACTATTACTCGTAAACTTTTGTGACACCCCCGGCGAGTTTAATCGTACTTCTTTGAATTGATTTAACGGAGGTCGGCCAAGAGGACATTCACCCGAAGGACGGTTTGGTAAGTTCGAGTGCATGCCCGAAATGTTCTCATTGTATGCACACCGGTCGAGTTAAATGCAAATGAAGGCTCGCAAGCAATCTCATTCCGATTTTGTTGACTGACAATGCAGGTTCGACACAATCAAGACACACTTGTAGTCTTCTGCAAGATGGGCAAAGCTCCTCGATTCCCATTGTCCGGTTCCAGGCGACAGATACAAAAAGCCCTTTTGGAAATTGTCAGTGTGATTGTCAGCCCTACATGTCTCTCACTCGAACATTTTTGTTGGGTGATATTTGCGTCCAGGCTATTGAAGGTAACCATGTCGATAACGTCATCGCACTGATCGAAGCCAAAGCCGACATCAACCCCAAAAACGTAGCGAGTGCCAGACGAGGGATGCCAACGCACCTGTACTGTGTGTCAGTATCATTGTGTGTTTGTAGACTATGTATCCTCCGCTGTTAAAAGCTGCTAGAAGAGGACATATCGATTGTGTCATCCCACTGCTCAAAGCCCGAGCTAACATCAACTTCAAAAATGAAGTGTGTCTTGGTCTTGCCGGTTTGCGGTTTGATGACAGTGCCGGCAATGACAGTGCCAACAATGCCAATGACATGTCATCAATCACGACGATACAGTATGGTAACGATGCGATTGCGTTGGCGAGACATTTTAAAAATAGATGTTGGCGAGATGTCGTCTCAACGATCAAACAGGTTTTCATGTTTTGCAATTTGCGGCGCGAGTGTTAGTTATGTATATGTCGTGTGTAATAACTCGACCCTTCATTACGTGATGTTGTAGGCTACAGACAATTTCGAGGGATTTCTCTGGACACACAAGACGGAGGAGGAGAAGGTCATTGTCCACGTGGAGTCCTCACTCTCTGTGTAGGGAACGTTTCGGCCTTGTCTCTCTACTCCACCCGCCCACCCTCACTCACTCACTCACTCACTCGATCACTCACTCACCACCACACACACTCATCAGAAGACACACTCACTCTGAGTGACCACCCACAGCCACACACACCCACATCATATAACACAACCACATTACATGACACACACCATATTGAATGATACATCATCTTCTAGTTTTATTTCTTCAAAATAGAACAACACAGAAATAAATCTTGGATTAACTAGATCGAAAATATGATAAGTTTATTTACTTATAAATTAATCATGATCAATTATTATTATTATTATTCACTCACTCACTCACTCACTCACTGTCACTCACGCGCTCAATCGCAGTGACCGTCAACTCCTTCCATCGTCGCCGTACACACACACCACTAATGTACACACACGAGTAATGTACACACACCGCTAACGCACACACACACACCCTTTCCGCCTCAGAGCAATGCATGCCGTCGAGAGTACGCGTGCGCTTTTGCACTGGCGTCGCGTGTCACGTGAGCCCACACGATATGTAATACCGTATGCGCCATTTCAACTCCACAATATGCGCACATAATACACATGCATCCACAGCAAGTCGTTAAGATGCAAAAATATCACCATGGACAATGTACAGAAGAGGTGCGTGTGAGGAGGGTGGGGAGGAGGCAGAGTAAGGATGAGGAGGATGAGTGTGAGAGGGAGAGAGCTAGGATGAGAGTAGGACTACGACTAC